>R20__coassemble_1081_pt1 | contig 16776 bp, 11 predicted proteins | sample R20__metabat2_low_PE_005 | metagenome-assembled genome bin R20 | reverse complement strand
CGTACAAATACTGTACATATACTGTACATATACTGTACAACGGGCAGTACTGGTGGTGCAAATCAGGCTGTTAGGAAGGGCAAAAAAAAGGGCGGCCGCCGGATGGCGGCCGCCCTGCAAGGGGGTGTCAGCGGGTGATGTGGAGTCGGGAGCCGGGGGTAAGGGCGCGGAATTCGGGTGCGTAGAGGCACTGGATTGCCGCTGGGGCGAGGCTGAAACGGCCGGCGTTGTTGACGTAGAGGTCGTATTCGGCGATGTATGAGCCTTTGTCGATGCGGTCGATGTAGAGTGTGTGTGCGGTGTTGGTTACGGCGAGGTAGAAGCTTAGTCCGCCGTTCCAGTGCCATCCGCTCCCGGTGCTGACGGGTTCGAAGGCTGCGCAGCGCGGGTCTTTGAGTTCGAGGTATTCCATATTGCGGTCGGCGGTGATTTGTATGCGGACGCGAATGTGGTCGCCGACCTTGAGCTGCTGTGTGACGGGTATGAGCTTGTCGCCATCGATTTTGTAGAGGCTGCGTTTGATGGTGATGCCCATTGCGCTGGCGGGTATTTTGTCGATGTTTTCGAAATACTGCCAGTACATCGCGCCCCAGGCGATGCCGTCGTCAGCCTTGCGGACGGTGAGGTGCCCGTCGGCTGGGGTGATGCTGTCGCCGGGCAGTCGTTGGCTGATGTGCAGCTGTGCCCGCGAGGTGTCGGTGGCAAGCGTGTGGCTGCCGAAGGAAACGGTTGTGAATGCGTTAATGTGTGAATGAGTTAATGCGTTAGTGGCTGACGCGTCAGCCGTTTTCCGCTTTCCGCTTTCCGCTTTCCGCTTTCCGCTCAAGAGGAGTGCCTGGATGGCGTTGACGGTGCTGACGTCGGTGTTCCAGTTGGTGGTCTGCTTCTGCTTGAGGAGCCACTGCTGCATACGGGCGATGCTTTCGCTGTCGCGGAGCACTTCGCTGAAGGTGCGGATGAGCATAGCCTGGGTTTCGATGGGGCGTTCGTTCCAGCTCCAGCCGCTGGTGTTGTCGCGCCAGTACATACCCATCTCGTCGCTGTAGAGGGCCTTCTGGCGGATGCGCGTGGCCATTTCGCGAGCCAGGATGGTGTCGCCGGCGCGCTGGAAGACGACGGCGAGCATTGCCTGGGTGAAGAGCGAGCGGTAGTCTTTGTTGTACTTCTTGGCGTTGGTGTAGAAGAAGTTGTAGGCCTCCTGCTGCTGCTTGCCGAGGTGGTTGTCGGGATAGAGGCTGCGGAGGTAGAGATAGTCGAGGTTTGCGATTTGTGTGTCGGAGTGTTTTTTGATGTACTTTATATAATATTCATAGGTTTCGCGGTCGACATAGTCCATTGCGCGGTCGAGTGCGTGGAGGGTGCGGCTGTCGAGTTCGACGCCCTGCTGGCGCAGATGGCCGAAAGTTTTGAGGATATACTGCGTGGTGTAGAGGCTCGAGAAGCGTCCGCCGTCGATCCAGCTCCATCCGCCGTCGCTGCGCTGTGCGGCCAGCAGCCGGTCGAGGTCTTTCTGCAGCTGCCGGCTGAGGGTTGTTCGGTTGAAGAAGCGGGCGACGTCGCGGTGTCGCTGCTCCTCGCTGACGGCGTCGTTGAGCCAGGGGGTCTCGTCCATCACCGTCTGCTTGAGGTCGGTGTTGCGGTCCAGCGCGGACTGGAAGGCTTCGGGCTCGTTCTGCTCCCACTCGCGGAAGAGCTGTTCGATTTGCGGATTGTTGTTGACAATGCTGAACGACAGGCTGTTGGTGTAGATGGCATTGGCCAGATAGATGTTTGACGGGTTCTGCTGCTGCTTGACGTAGGGCAGCGACTGGATGGCAAGCCAGATGGGGTTGGGCGTGAGGTCGACGGTGAGCGAATGGTTCTTCAGCGTCCAGTCAATATCGTCGGTTGTTTGTTTTGCTGTTTCCACCAAGTGCTTGAGTTCGAATTTCTTCTCCCCTGCCCCATTGATGTAGAAGGCCATCGACTCGGTGACGAGCTGGCGGCCGGGCAGCAGCGGTATGGGTCCCTGTTCGCCGTCGCTGACACCGTCGCCACGGGCAATGACCTTGTAGTTGGCGACGAACAGCGGTTGGCGCGGAACGGCGAGCAGGAAGCTGACTTCGCCTGAAGCGCCGCTGTTAAGGACGATACGCTTCGCGCTTTCGCCAACGACCATAGCGATAGGCTGGCCTGTGACTGCGTTGGTCATTTGGAGCGAGAGGTTGACTGTCTGCTCCTTGTCGCTGAGGTTGCTGACTTTGACCGAGAAGAGGCAGGTGTCGCCGTGCCGCAGGAATCGGGGTACGTTTGGGGTGACCATCAGTCGCTTCTGCGTGATTGCCGATGCGGCGAGGGTGCCTGTTTTGAGGTCCTTGGTATAGGCAAGTCCGTTGATGCTCCATTCGGTAAGCAGTTCAGGCACAGTGAATGAGAGCTGCACGCGTCCGTCGCTGCCGCTGCGCAGAGCCGGGCGGAAGAAGGCCAGCGTGTTGAGGTTCTGGCGCAGCTGAGGCTCGTCGCCATTTTCGGACGGGTCTTTGCTTTTGCTTTCGACAGGGCCCTCGTCGTCAACGACTTGCAGTTCGTTCGTCACCTCTGCATCACCATCGATATAGCCGACGCCGGCCACCGAGGCGACGATGGAGTTGACAGGTTGGATGTCGTCGGCGGCAAGCCTCTGACCGCTCTCGGGAGCGCCGATTTCAATAACCGGCACTTTTTCGGCCATAACCACAAAGCCACTTTCGCCGCGGGCCGTTGCTGTCTTGTACATTCGGTTGTGGCGGTAGAAGCCTGTGGAGATAGCCGAATTGAGGAAAGAGGTGCGGAACAGATAGGGGGTGATGTCGCGATGGGGCGCAGGGGGGGCGAAATCGTAGAAGCTGTTGTCGGTCCAGGTGATATCGGCGAAAGAGGACGGAGTGTAGCTTTGCTGCCAGGGGTTGAAGCCCCAATAGAGAGCGCCGTAGGAGTCGAGAGCGTGGTCGTACATCGTCATCATCAGGTTGGCCGCTGCCGGCAGGCCGGTCTTTTTCTCCTTGATATTGAGCGTCCAGCGTTCGCCGCTGCCGGGTTCGAGCTTGTTGCGGAAGGTTTCGAGGTCGAAAGCCACATCCAGTTGCTTGTCGGAATAGGGCACCTCGATGTCGAAGTCCTTGAATGCTATCTGGTTGGCGCAGACGGCGGCCACCTCGATGCGGAATCCGCCCAAAAGGCTGTCGGTGACGGGGATTTCGACCTCGGCGTAACCACGGTTGAGCTTGACAAGTCGGTGAGTGTAAGAGACTTGGTCTTTATTGACGAGGAGAAAGACCGTAATGTCGGGATAGCGGCTGCCGACCCGTAGCCGGACGCGGTCGCCAACTTCAACGGTGGAGCTTTCGATGTCGGCAGTGATGAGATTGGAGAGCTGCGGCTGCTTGGCTGTAGAGGGCTGATAGAGCAGAGTGCTTTCGGCCGTCAGGGTGTCGCCGCTGTCGGTGCGGACAGTTGCCGTGAGGCGGTAGGCACCAGCGACAAGTCCCTTCATATCATACACATACGGTTTGTCGGCCGTGGTGCGGGCAATGGTCGAGAAGACCTGCTTTTCGACCGGCCAGCGCTGATAGTCGGAGGCAGTGCCGTCGTAGTCGAAGGAGGGGAAAAGACGCTCGAACTCCTTGCGGCCCAGGGGCATAGCTATCGAGGAGTCGTCGTATTGCATTGTCCGGCAGCTGAGAAGGGGCTTTTCGGGCGTTGCGAGCCGCACCACCTTGATATCGGCGGTGCCGTCGATGGGTTTGCCGTCAAGGTTGTAGCATCCAACGGTGAGCGTAACATCATCGCGGTCAACTGTTTCCGTGGAGACGGAAGCGTAGCTGTTCACCATACCCAGGAGGAGCGATGTGGACGCTTCGTGCGTCTCGCCGTTGATGTCGGTCACCTTGGCATTGACGCGGTAATCGTAGCTGGGCTTTCGGTTCAGGTCGCTGTTCGAGTCGGGCCAGGGGATGAACTCGACGGCGAAGGAGCCATCGTCGGCGGTAACCGTCTCGCCCTCAGCGATAACCTTAGAATTCGACGTATTGTTCCAGTCCATCCATCCACGATAGTAGTATCTTCGCTCGACGCGCGTCACCGAGTATTCGACCGTTGCGCCGCTGACGGGAACGGCGGTATAGGACGATGCAATGCCCTCGACGCGAGCCTTTTGCCCAAATCGACGCACTTCGGCAGGCTTGGCAAGGGTGACGGTGAATTTGGGCTGCTTGTAGGCTTCCACCTTGAGATAGGCCGTCTCGTGGTGGAAATCCTCGCCTGTGCGGATGCGCCACTGGCCAGGCATAGCGTCGGCTGGCAGCGCAAAGCGGCCGTCGCAGAGGCCATACTGGTCGGTTTTAAGGAGAAGCGTGTCAATCTGCTTGCCGTTGATGTCGACCAGCTCGAAGCGCACCTCCATTGCGGGCAGAACGCCGCCATTGTAGCGGTCGGCATAAGCGGCGAGGAAAGCGAAACTGACCGTGTCGCCAGGCTTATAGAGCGGCCGGTCGGTGAAGAAGCGGAAGGTACGTTCGGAAGGGTTGTCGCGGATGTCGCGGTCGGCAGTCATTCCCGACGAAGTATTCCTGTAGCCTTTGTAGGTCGTAACGACGCGTTGTTCCTTATATTCGAGACGGTTCCAGTTGCTCTTGATGACCGGCGTAAAGTCGTAGTATCCGTCGCGGTCGGTTTTGACGGTGGCGACATCGTTGAAATTGCGGTAGTTCTTGGTGCTTTGCAGCGTAACCTTCTGTCCAGCAATGGGCTTACCGCTTTTGCGGTCGACGACAAACCCTCTGTTGACGGTGTTTATGCCGTAAGCCGGGAGGAAGACGACGTCCTCGATGTTGAACCAACCGAGGGATATGCCGAAGGTGTCGAAGTCGGGAGTGTTAGAGACCAGGAGGAAATATTCGCCCTGTTCCATAGGCGGGATGACGATATAGTTTTTTTGCGGCTTGTAGTCGTTTCGCATCGCAATGGGCTGGTCCCACTGCTTGAGCACGGGAGCCGTCACCAGCTGGCGTCGCTTTTCCGCTTTGTGATTACGGTAATAGTCGAACGAGCGCACAATTCTGAAATAGAGATGGTCGACATTGCGCGTGGTGGCCACCGCCAGCTGGGGCTCGCCGGAAGGCGTACAGTTGGCTTGCCAGATTGTGATCTTCTTGGCGGTGATGAGTCCGCGCAGGTTGTAGCACTTGGCAGCCCCGGGGCTGTCGGGGTGCAGCGCCAGTGCCGTGTCGATTGTGGCAATAGCTTCGAGGTAGCGTGACTTTTCATAAAGGAGCTCGGCCAACTGGCTGTAGAGCATCGTTATGCTGGCGTCGTTGCCGCTACGGTAGCGGGCTATCACCTGCGGCAGCTGCTGCAAACGCATCGAAATCCGCCTGTTATAGTCGACATTGAGCAGACTGTTAACCCATTCGGTTCGCGTCGTATAAAGCTCCGTCATCAGCCTGTCGACGTTTGCGGCATTGCGTTTTCCGCTTTCCGACTCCCATTCCTGCAGCACCTGCAGCGCAAAAGCAGCCATAGAACGGGAGCTGTCCCCGCAGCTGATGCGCGCCGTTGCGAACCGTTCGCATTCGGCATAGAGCAGTTCGGGACGGTCGATATCGCTTTCGAGAAGCGGCGAAAAGTTCATTTCGATGATGATTCCCATCGACTTGCGGACCAATACGTCGTATAAAGTCGGCGTCAGATTGCCGTCGCCGCCGTCGCGGACGGTGACCAGCCAGCCCAGCGAATCGGAAGGAATGCTGCGCAGCAGGGCTGGATTGGACAGCGCCTGCCGCAAGAGCAGAGCAACAGTGTCGTGGAGACGCGCCGAAGTCCACAGACCGAGTTCGAGGTCGGCTTCGTCCGACGGGCTGTTCTGGTTCAGGCTCCAGCTGTTATGGGAAAAGAAATGCATATAGTAGTCTGCCAGCAACACCCGGCAGACAGCCCGGTCGGCATCGTCGAGCAAGGGTAGCAGCGAGCGGAAGCGCATCAGGGCGGTGTCGGTTGCATTCTCGCGATAGGCCGAGCCGATGCGCGAGAGGTAGTAGGCACCGACGAGGCACTGGCGCGAGTCGCCGCGCTTCAACGCTTCGTCATATTTCTTTTCGGCCTTGCTGTAAGCCTGGTCGTAATACTGTTTAACCATCAGACTGTCAACGTCATTCCAAGTCATACGGCTTTGTCCGGCAGAAGGTTTGGTATTCTGCGCAACAACGAGGTTTGGCATAGCGAAAGCAATGACAACCAGGAGGATGAGAGATTTTATCGTTTTCATAGAATAAATGCTTTTACAATACTATTAGTAGCAAAAAGGGACATTTTTTTACAAAGAAACGATAAAAAGGGGCAAAAATTGCCGAACGGGGCAAAATAATCGGTCGATTATAAAGTATGAGTGGTTCTAAGGGAAAAATCATTAAGCTGGTGGAAAACCAGTCCGAACAAGACTGTCCATCCTGGGAACGGGGCGATTATGCATTTGGAACAGGTGAAAACGAAAAAAGAGGAATTTTCATTCCTCTTTTTGCTTGTGACTCCTGCAGGATTCAAACCTGCAACCTTCTGATCCGTAGTCAGATGCTCTATTCAGTTGAGCTAAGGAGCCATCATTTGTTTCTCTCGAAATCGGTTGCAAAAGTACACACTTTTTCGATACCGACAAAATTTTTTTTTGATTTTTTTCAGAGAAACGGCGTATATGTTTGATTTATTGATTCAAAAAAATGAAAATTATTTTGTCTTGGGGCCGTTGTAACGGTACACTTCCTTGTAAAGAACGTCGCGCATTTCGTCAAATTCGCCGTCATCCAATTCATATTTCGACATCACGATCATCTGCAAAGCGAGGTTGTTTTTGCCATAGTAGGAAGGCTGCCAATACTCTTGCGGATTGCGCGTGAAGCCGAGATCGGTGTAGAACTCCAGACGGTGGTCGGCCACCTCGGTCGAGGGCAGCTCGGTTTCGAGCACCACCTGGTCCTTGTGTTGCGACAGGAAAGCGAGCATCGTAGCCTTTCCGAGGCCACGGTTGCGGAACTCGCGGTCGATGGCAAAATGCTCAATATAAGCGAAATCCTCGAAGACCCAATACGTGAGGATGCCCAGCGGTTCATCGTCAAGTATAGCGACAAGGAAGTGGAAACGCTCGTCGCGGTCTTCGAGGCTGCTAAACGGAGGGCGCTCTTCTTCGGGGAATGCCGACTCGAAGAGCTCTTTTGCAAAATGGTGATGTCTGCTTTCAGACAAAGGTTCAAATTCTATCATTGTTATTGCGTTATTGTGTTATTGCGTTATTGCGTTATTGTGTGAGGTGGTTCAGTCGAAGAAACTGAAATTGTTGAGGGCCACGTTGATACCGATGCCGTGATGGAAGGCAAAGGAGTCGTAGCCCGCAAGGTTCACCTTGTTGTAGTGCAGCGTGTAGCCGATGGACATTGCCGTTCCGACGGGCAGCGTGAAGCCGACGCTGACCGAAGCGAAAGCGCCATAGCCAATGCCGCCCTGGTTGACATACTCGTAAGAGGTTATGTAGGACGACGGATACTGGCCGTGCCAAACGTCGAGGATGCTGTAGACGATGCCGCCAATCTCTATGTCGCTGCTTTCCACCTTGGTATTGTTGACATTGCCGCCCACGGCCACCTCGAGGTCGAGCCCCTTGCCCAGCCTGAAAGTGCGCAGCAGGCCCAGGTCGAAATAGATGCGCTCCTCGGTGCCCGAATAGGGGCAATTGACGTAAGCGTTCTGGTTAGTAAGGAAGGACTGGTTGTGTCCGCTGTTGAGCAGCACAAGCCCTAAAGCGTGCAGTTTGGCATAGTCGAAGCGCGCCAGCCAGCCGAAACGGCTGTCGTAGAAATCATAGCGCAGCCCGACGCCAAGCTGGAAGGCCAGACGATAGTAGGCGTCGCCGTATTCGGCCACGGTTATCTGGCGGTAGTTGGCCACCGAACTGCCTATAAGGTCCTGATTGGTAAGATTGTTCCAAATGCCGTTGCCGTAGGTCTCGCTGTGCAGGATGCGGTCGAGAGTGTTGGCATTGGCGGGATTGCCGTTGTAGAAATTGGCGTGTACCGACGACGGTTTCAGCACCCCGGCATCGACCGTCAGCGACAAGCCACGAAGACGCCCGCCGCCGTCGACGCCACGCGCCGCAACAAAAGCTGGCAGAGCAAGGAGGAAAGACAAAAAAACAACAGCGAACTTCGTACATCGAACTTCGGCTACTGTGTCGTTACTCTTCTCTCTATGTGCGACGGGTCCTGCCCCGTCGCCACTTCGGTCTCGATCTTTGTCGTTCACGGTCTGGTTGTTATTGCTTTATTACGTTGGTCAATATCTCTGGTTGGTCTCCCGCCCGCAAGCGAGCGAAATCTTTGAAATCTTTGAAATCTGTATTTTCTATATCGGGCTTGGCAAATCTTGGAAATCTTGGTTAATCTTGGAAATACTTTTCCGACAAATGCCGGAAATCAATATTTACCAGTCTCAATTCACTATTCACTATTCACAATTCACAATTCACAATTCACAATTCACTAAAAGAACTCTTTCTTGGTTGACAGTATGTTGTGCAGCAGGTCGCGGGCGCGGAACAGCTGCACCTTGACGGTTCCGAGGGGCATACCCAGCTCTTCGGCAATCTCCTCATACGACATTTCCTCGAAGTAGCGCATCTCGACCAGCTTGCGGTAGCGCGGCTTGAGCTGGCTTACCACCTCGCGCAGAATCTGTATGCGCTGCTGGTGGATGATGCTCTCCTCGGGGTTGTGGTCCTCCGAAGGGATGGGATACTCGTAGGCATCGTCGCCGGCGCTGGTCCTGATGTCGTCAAGATAGACCGTCTGCAGCCGCTTGCGGCGGATGAAGTCGACGCAGTTGTTGGTGGCTATCGAGAAGAGCCAGGTGCTGAAGGCGTGCGTAGGAGTGTAGAGGTGCAACGAGGCAAAAGCCTTGCCGAAGGCCTCGATGGTCAGGTCGTCGGCCTCGGTGGGGTTGTTGGTCATCTTGAGCAACATAAGGTAGATAGGCTCCTTGTACATACGCATAAGGTCAGCGTAGGCACGTTGGTCGCCATTCTCGCGCGCCCGGCACACCAGCTGGTAGTCCCGTCGCGCTTTGTCCGTTGTCAGTTGCGAGTTCACCTCCATTGTACATTTTTCTTACGTAACGCAGAGAGTGACAAAAAAGTATCTGCAATAAGAAAATAAAATTCAAAAAATGGGGCAAAAAAATGCAACATCTTGACTTCAAAGCGTTTGTCCAAGAAAAAAGAACAAACAATTTGCCACAGGAATTTGACGGCGATGACGGCCACAAGGATTTGCCACGGGAAAATGCCGCCAACGAACAGCAGCACCAGCGACACGATGAACAGCAGTTGCGAAAGCGGATAGACGGCCAGCATCAGCTTGTCCTTCAGGCCATAGAGCCTGCGCGACGAGCGGCGGTGCAGGCGCTTCAGGTGCCATTCGCCGAACGTGCGGCTGCTTTCGCACGCCACGCCGGCCCCCTTGCGAAGCAGGGCCACGGTGTTGGAGCGTGTGGCATTCCGGTTGACAAACAGGTCGTCGGCCCCGTCGGGGAAACTGTAGTGGCTGATGAAGCCGCCACGGGCAAAAAAGAAATCGCGCCTGTACGACAGGTCGCGACCCGTGGCGGTATAGGGGTTGCCCATCAGGGCAGCACCCATATACGAAGCCGTATAGGTCAGATTCTCATAGCTTTCCAGCGCGCCCAGCAGGCCCTTGCCGCCTTCCGTCAGGCTGTAGCCCAGCACCATCGACGCGCCGCGCATATAGCCGCACACCATCTCGCCTATCCAGTCGAAACCGCCGGGACGGCAGTCGGGCTCAGTGAGCAGGATAACGTCGCCCACGGCCGACTTGATGCCTATCGACAGCGGATACTTCTTGCCGCGGAACATATTCACGTCGGCCTTGAAATTCACCACCTTGAGGTTGGAATAGTTCTCCGAGCACACACGCAGCACGAAGGGCGTGTCGTCGGTGGACATATAGTCGACCACGACGACCTCAAAGTCGGGATAGTCCTGCTCCAGCAGGTAAGGCAGACTCTTCTTGAGCGACTCGGCCTCGTTGTGCGACACGATGACCACCGACACCGAGGGGCGGTCCGTGCCGCCGACCTCGTCGGGCTGCGGCAGCTTGTCGTTCCTGTAGCGCGCCACGCGCAGCCACACAAAGCCGTAATAGAGGCACAATGCGACAAACGAGACAAACAGTACAATCAGCAAAACGAGTGTGTATCTGCTATTTAAAACGCCATCAAAATTCATTTCTTCCTTAATTTGATTTTACAAAAGTAGTCATTATTTGGAAATTATTCGTAACTTTGCACCTGATTTTAGAAACAATTTATCAACAGCCATACCCCTCAACGGGTGATAGTAAACAAGTTATAATATAATATATTGTTCTCGTGCCACACGATTTCCCATATTCCACCTTCCGTTTCGACCTTTCGGGCACCGACCGCCTGACCAAAGCCCGCGCCGGAGTGCTCCACACCAGCCACGGCGACATACCGACCCCCATCTTTATGCCCGTGGGCACCGTGGGCAGCGTCAAGGCCGTGCACCAAAGCGAACTGCGCAACGACATCGACGCCAAGATAATACTCGGCAACACCTACCACCTCTATCTGCGTCCCGGAATGGACATCCTTCAGGCCGCCGGGGGCCTGCACCGCTTCATCGGCTGGGAGCGCCCCATACTGACCGACAGCGGCGGATTCCAGGTCTTCTCGCTGGCCGCCAACCGCAAAATCAAGGAAGAAGGCTGCACCTTCAAGTCGCACATCGACGGCTCGCGCCACACCTTCACGCCCGAGAACGTCATCGACATACAGCGCCGCATAGGCAGCGACATAATGATGGCTTTCGACGAATGCCCTCCGGGCGAGTCGCCCTACCCCTACGCCAAGAAGTCGATGGAGCTGACCCACCGCTGGATGGACCGCTGCGTGCGCCACTTCAAGGAGACCGAACCCCTCTACGGGCACGACCAGGCCCTCTTCCCCATCGTGCAGGGCTGCAAATACCCCGACCTGCGACGCCATAGCGCCGAGCACGCCGCCAGCCACGACGCCATAGGCTATGCCATTGGCGGTCTGGCCGTTGGCGAACCCACCGAGGTGATGTACCAGATGATCGAGGTGGTCAACGCCATCCTGCCCGCCGACCGGCCGCGCTACCTGATGGGCGTGGGCACCCCGGCCAACCTGCTCGAGGCCATAGAGCGCGGCGTCGATATGTTCGACTGCGTGATGCCCACCCGCAACGGACGCAACGGGATGCTCTTCACCTGGAACGGCACCATCAACATCAAGAACAAGAAATGGGAAACCTGCTTCGACCCCATCGACCCCGCCTCGCCCGCCGAGGCCGACCGCGTCTACACGCTGGCCTATCTGCACCACCTCATCAAGGCCGAAGAGCTGCTGGGGCTGCAGATTGCCTCGATCCACAACCTTACGTTCTACCTCTCGCTGGTGCGCACCGCACGGCAGCACATCCTCGACGGCGACTTTGCCCAGTGGAAAGCACAGGTAACGCCCCGACTGATGCAACGAATCTGACCCCATACCCCTCTGCCCTATGACCGACGCCGCATATATTTTTTTTGACACTTTCAGGTCCACAGCGACCCACTTTCTCCGCCCGTTGTACAGTATATGTACAGTATATGTACAGTATTTGTACGCTTCGGAAGCGTACAAATACTGTACATATACTGTACATATACTGTACAACGGGCAGTGCGGATGCTGGTTATCAATGCGTTGCAAGGGACGTTTTGGGCCGTTCCAAAAATGGCGCTCGGCGGCACCGTCAGGGCCGAAAAGCGGCGGCCGACAGGCCCTTTTTTTATAAAAATTTGACACATCCGCAAAAAATGAGTATTTTTGCACTATGAAAAAACTGATTTTTGCCACCAATAACAAACACAAACTTTTGGAAGTCAGCGATATGCTGACAGACATCGTCGAAATAAAAAGCCTGGCCGACGCTGGCCTGGCCGGCGACATACCCGAAACGGCCGACACCCTCGATGGCAATGCGCTGCAGAAAGCGCAATGGGTCTTCGAGCGCACTGGCCAAAGCTGTTTTGCCGACGACACGGGCCTCGAGGTCGAAGCCCTCGGCGGACGGCCGGGCGTCTACTCGGCGCGCTATGCCGGCGAGCATTGCTCGTTCGACGACAACATCAACAAGATGCTGCGCGAAATGGACGGCCAGACCAACCGCCGCGCCTGCTTCCGCACGGTCATCTGCCTGCTGGAACACACTGAGGGCCAGGCGACTCCGATGCCGCGCTATTTCGAAGGGCGCGTCGACGGCACCATCCTCACCGAGCGCTTCGGCAGCGAAGGTTTCGGCTACGACCCCATCTTTATGCCCGACCGCTTTGCCGTCAGCTTCGCCGAGATGCCCCTCGAAGTGAAAAACCGCATCAGCCACCGCGGCCGCGCCGTAGCCAAACTGGTTGATTATCTGCGACAAGCGAACGGTGAACAGTGACCCGTGACACGAACTGTCCCTTCAACCCTAAAACCCTTCAACCCTTAAACCCTTAAACCCTTCAACCCTTCAACCCTTCAACCCTTCAACCCTTAAACCTTTAACCTTTAACCCCCTCACCCCCTTGAACTACAAGAAAGTATACCCCACCGAAGTGCTGCAAGGCTTCACCGACACGGCTATGTTCGTGCTGATGCTCTACGACCCTATGGGCGACAAGAAAGTGCCAGTGATGATTGGCGAGCACGAGGCCGAAATGATTATCCTCGAACAGGAACAGCGCCAGGCGCGCCGACCGATGACCTACCAGCTCATCGTTTCGATTTTCGATGCCTTTGCGCTGACACTCAAGCTGGTGCGCATCGACCGCTTTGAAGAGGGCATCTTCTATGCCACCCTCGTGGTCAGCGACGGCTTCAACGACAAGGAAATCGACGCCCGCGCCAGCGACGCCGTGGTGCTGGCACTGCACCTTTCGGTCGACATCGAGATGGCGCAGAACGTGCTGGACGAGACCGGCTTCACGCCGCAAAGCAACGACATCGAGCTGGGCAACACCCTTTCGCAGGGCGAGACAATCGAGGAGCTGGAACAGGAGCTGCGCATCTGCGAGGAAAACGAGGACTATGAACGTGCCGGAGAAATAATGAAAAAAATAGAAAAACTCAAGAAATGAACGATTTGCAACAATATATGGACCTCATCGGCGATGCCGCAAAGACCCTGCTGCAACGCACTGAACAGCGCCCTGCAACGGGCATCATCCTTGGCAGCGGCCTCGGCAAACTGGCCGACAGCATCGAGGATGCCGACATCATCCCCTATGCCGAAATACCTGGTTTCAAACAAAGTACAGCCGTCGGCCACAAGGGCAACCTCATCTTCGGACGGCTGAACGGGACGCCCGTCGTGGCTATGCAGGGCCGCTTCCACTACTATGAGGGCTATGCGATGCAAGATGTCGTCTTCCCCGTCCGCGTGCTGAACGCACTCGGCGTCAAGCGATTGCTGGTGTCGAACGCCGCCGGGGGTATGAATCCCGACTTCGCCGTGGGCGACCTTATGATCATCACCGACCACATAAGCTTTATGCCCAATCCGCTGATTGGCAAGAACCTCGACCAGCTGGGACCGCGCTTCCCCGATATGACCACCGTCTACAGCAAAAGCCTCAGAGCCAAGGCGCACGCCCGCGCCGCCGAACTGGGCGTGACGCTGCGCGAAGGCGTCTACGTGGCCGAAACGGGCCCTACCTATGAGACTCCCGCCGAGTACCGTATGTTCCGCCTGCTGGGCGGCGACGCCGTCGGAATGTCGACGGTGCCCGAAGTGATTGCCGCACGCCATTGCGGAATGGAAATCTTCGGAATGAGCGTCATAACCAACTGTGCCAAAGACCTTGGCGACGACTGCCTCAACGACGGCGACGACGTGGTTCGCGCTGCCGACCGCGCCGCCGACACGATGACCGAGCTTTTCAAAGCACTGGTGTGAGAGAACAGTGACCTGTGACCAGTGATAAGTGACACGAGTGCATTCGTATCACAGATCACTCACAACAAGTGATTTCAATTTTCAACTTTCATTTTTCAACTTTCATTTTTTACCCAATGACTAAACAGACTTACAACATCGAAGGGCTGAAATGCCAGCACTGCAAGGCCCGCGTCGAAGAAGGCCTCAAGAAAATGGACGGCGTTGCTATGGCCGACGCCAATGTCGAACAGAAGCAAATAACCATCGAATACGACCCTGAACGCATAAGTATCAGCGAAATACAGGAAGCCGTGGACGACCTTGGCTATGAACTGAATATTTAGTAGTGAATTGTGACCAGTGACACGAACGCAATCGTATCACAGGTCACTGGTCACAGGTCACTTACCACAAGTTATATCAACTCTCAACTTTCAAATGATCCAGACCTTCCCCGTTGTCGGAATGATGTGCGCCGCCTGCTCGGCCAACGTCGAACGCAAACTGGCGTCGCTCGACGGCATCCGCAGTGCCTCGGTGTCGCTGCCAGGCCGCACGGCACTGGTGGATTACGACCCCAACATCATCACGCCCAGCGAGATGCAGCGGCAGGTGGCGGCAATAGGCTACGACCTCGTCATCGAATCGGACCGCAACAGCGACGACATCGAACGGCAGGCCTTCATCGCCCTGCGTCGGCGCGTGTGGATGTCGTGGGGTTTTGCCATCGCCGTGATGGCCCTGTCTATGCTGTGGCATCCCTCGGCATCGGCTTCCGACGGCGCTGTTCAGGCAAACCCGTCGCTAGTCAAGAATCTGACACTGATGATTTTGTCGCTGACCGACATACTCCTTTGCGGCCGCCAGTTTTTCGTCACCGCCTGGCGCCAGCTGATGCACCGCAGCGCCAATATGGACACCCTTGTGGCCCTCAGCACCGGCATAGCCTTCATCTTCAGCGTGTTCAACACCTTTTGGGGCGAAGCCGTCTGGACGCCGAGAGGCATCGAGAACAACGTTTGGTACGACGCTTCGGTGATGATTACCGCCTTTGTCCTCACGGGACGGCTGCTGGAGGAGAAAGCCAAAGGCAGCACCGCGTCGGCCATCCGCGCCCTGATGGGGCTGGCCCCCAAGACGGCGCACCTCGTCACCGACGGCACCACGACCGACGTGCCGATAGCCACCATCCAGCCGCGCGACATCCTTGAAGTCCGCGCCGGCGAGAAAGTGCCCGTCGACGGCATTGTCAGAAGCGGCGAGCCTTACATCGACGAATCGATGATCAGCGGCGAGCCCGTTCCCGTCAGCAAAACCAAGGGCGACACCGTCCTGTCGGGCACCATCGTCAAGCAAGGCACATTCACAATGAAAGCCCGCCAAGTGGGCGACAAAACCGTGCTGGCCGCCATCATCCGTATGGTACAGCAGGCCCAGGCCAGCAAAGCCCCCGTGCAACGCACCGTCGACAAAGTGGCTCTGGTGTTTGTGCCTGCCGTGGTCGGCATCTCGCTGATTACCTTTATCCTGTGGCTCATCATTGGCGGCACCGCCGCGCTGCCCCACGCCCTGCTTTCGGCAGTGTCGGTGCTCGTAATCGCCTGTCCCTGCGCTATGGGGCTGGCCACACCGACAGCACTGATGGTCGGCATCGGGCGCGCCGCCGAAAACGGCATCCTCATCAAGGATGCCACAGCCCTCGAGCAGCTGCACCGCGTCGACACCCTCGTCACCGACAAGACCGGCACACTGACAATACCCAATCCTGATGTCGACTTCACGCAAGGCTCCGACCTGCCCTACGAGCAGCGCGAGACCCTCAAGCCCAACGCGCGCGAAGCCGTTGAAAGCCTGGAAAAGAACGGCATAGAAGTGATAATGACCAGCGGCGACCGCGACGACGCAGCACGCTACTGGGCCACGAAGGCCGGCATTGGCAACTATCGCAGCCAGGTGATGCCGCAGGACAAAGAGGACCTGGTGCGGGAGCTGCAAAGCCAAGGCCGCACCGTTGCTATGCTTGGCGACGGCATCAACGACTCGCAGGCCCTTGCTGCTGCCGATGTCAGCATCGCCATCGGACGCGGCACCGACATAGCTATGGAAGTGGCGCAAGTGACCCTGATGGGCGACGACCTGCGACACATCGGCACCGCCATCCGCCTGTCGCGCCGCACCGTCACTACCGTCCGCCAAAACCTCTTCTGGGCCTTCATCTACAACACGATATGCATCCCCCTTGCCGCCGGCGCACTCTATGGCATCAACAAGTTCCAAATCACGCCGATGTGGGCGGCGGCCCTGATGGCATTCAGCAGCGTCAGCGTGGTACTCAACAGCCTACGGCTCAAGAAAGCGAACATCAAATAGAAAGTGCATAATGATGAAGAAAACCGAAGAATCCGACCGTCACGCTGCCGCGATTGCCTCAGGCAACCCACGGCCTTAACATAAAACAAAAGTCTTACAACATTGAAAAGCAACACACTAAATATCATCCTCGCCCTACTGACGCTATTGGCCTTCGACGCCAGTGGCCAGAACACAACTACATACAGCTACGGCATCGATCCCCATCGCGACTCGGTGGCCATAGCCCAATACCGCAGCCGTATGGACAGCATACGCCGCGAGCGGCCCACCGTGGCTCTTGTCCTCAGCGGCGGGGGGGGGGGCCGGCCGCGCCCCCCCCCGCGGACGAAGCAACAGGCCAAACGCCGAGCCCCCCCCCCGCGCGCGCCCGGCGGGCGAACCGC
>R20__coassemble_1077_pt1 | contig 16840 bp, 15 predicted proteins | sample R20__metabat2_low_PE_005 | metagenome-assembled genome bin R20 | reverse complement strand
CTTGCAAAACAAAATTATAAACATCGAAAGATTAATTCGTTAAATTCGATTAATTTGCAGTTAAAATAAAATTATATGATTTTTCCCGTCTGCGTTGGGAGTGGCGACGGGGACTGTGTTTCCGAGAGGTGGTGTGTCGCACTGCTGGGAGATTTGTCATAGCGTTAATGCGCAATTCCTCGCGCCGGTGGGCACAGATAAAAAATGTTCCGCCTGATGGCAGGCGGAACATTGCTGTGCGGCAGGTTGTTATGGCTGCTGTACGGTTATTTGCTTAGTCCGGTGATTATCAGTTCGATTTTGGTGTCGCGGAAGGCTTGGTGCTTGTTGAGGGCTGCTGCTGCGGCGCGTTTGATTTCGTTCTGGGTCATACCGGCAATGGTTATCTGTTCGGGGTTCATTCCGTGTGCGACGAAGAATTCCTTGACGCTTTGTGCGCGTGCGATGGAGAGCTTTTGGTCGGCTTCGATGTCGACGGCATACGACTGCACGTAGCCTTTGATCTGGAATGTGATGTCGGGGTGGCCTTTGAACATCTGCATATAGTTGAGCAGCGACGTGTCGGATTCGGGTAGCAGGTTGGCGTCGTCGTCAAAATAGATGTCGGCGATGGCGAAGGTGGTGCCTTTCTCGGTGCGGTTGAGGTTGAAGCGCATCAGCGTGTCGTCCTTGAAGATGTTGGAATTGAACTCTTTGAAGATTGTGAAGTAGCCGTTTTTCTTGGCGTAGAGGGAGTAGCTGAATCCGGGCACGAACTTGATTTTGCCGCCTCGGAAGGAGGGGTTTTTGACGATGGGGCGGTTGTCGGTGTTTTTTTCGAGGATGAGCAGGTCGACGTCGACGTTCTTTTTGAGCGTCGGGTCGTAGAAGACGACGAGGGGCTCGAACGATTCGACCTGTATCGATGCCTTGATGGTGTGTCCTTCGCCTTTGGCGCTTTTGTTGTCGAGGACGATGTAGTAGGTTTCGCCTTTGCGGACTGGCAGCGAGCGCAGGAATTCCTCATTGTCGCCGGGTGCGAGGAAGAGGCGCTTGCCGTCGGCGCGCATACCCATCGTGGCGGTAGTCATACGGCGGCTGCGCGGCTTGGCGGCCACTTGTCCTTTTGAGTTTTTGGGCGTTGCCGCGGCGATGCCGGTGGTGTCTTTGGTGGTGAGGCTTGCGGCAAGGGGTTTGATTTTGTTCTGTATCAGGTGGTTGCTGAAGTAAACGTCGGTGTACTTGTAAACCACGAAGTCGTAGTCGTCCCATTCGTTGTTGGGTGTGATGCTGATTTCGAGGTTGCCGGAGTAGGGGGCTGTGAACTTGTACCAGGTCGAGTTGTGCTCGAATTCGAAGACGTTGGGGTTGTTTTTGTCGCGCATAATTTCCTGGATGCGTCCTGCGCCCTGCGGTGCCGAGGTGGGGCCGAAGGGCACGTCGGGCTGCAGCTCGATGGCAAAGAGGCAGTCGTTGCTGTTGGCTGGCAGTGCGACGGTGGGTATTTCTTTTGCGGCGGGTTTGTTGTTTTTGCCTTTTGCGTTGTTGCCTTTGTTTTGGCCCTGTACGTTCCCGGCGCTGAAAATCAGCGCTATGGCGAGGAGCGACAATGCTATGTGTGATTTCATATTGATGTTTTTATTATGGTATATTCCTTTGCAAAAGTAGCAATTTTTTTGGAAATGAGTGTGTTTGGGCTGATAAATTTATGTGGTTTTTCTGTAGTGCGTTGAATATCAGTTTGTGCAGTTTGCATTTTAATGTGTGTCGGGCTGTGCCGTTTTGTGTCAGTGGATGCCGGAAATGTTCTTTTTTTGCCATTTTTAATTTTTTTTCGTGGGTATTGTTTTTTTTTCGTAACTTTGCAGGAAAATAATCATTCAATACATAATATTTAATACACTATGGTAGTAGAAGTTAATGATCAAAATTTTGCTGAAGTCAAGTCGTCAAACCTTCCTGTACTGCTCGACATCGGCGCAACTTGGTGCGGACCCTGCAAGGCTTTGGCACCTGTGATTGAAGAGATAGCCAACGAATATGAGGGCAAGGTCCTTGTGTGCAAGGTGGATGTCGACGAGGCCCCCGGCATTGCGTCGGAGTTCCGTGTGCGCAATGTGCCTACCGTGCTGTTCATCAAGAACGGCGCCGCCGTTGACAAGTCGGTGGGTCTTGTTGCCAAGGCCACGCTGACCGACAAACTGAATGCGCTGCTGTAAGCAGTGGTGAGGCAGGAGCGGAAAACCGTCATTGTGCTGTGCCCAGGGGTGCCGCGGGGGTGACGGTTTTCGGCTCTTGGCTTTAAAGCTCTTTCGCGCGTGTTTGCTGAAATAGAGAAATATAAGTCGTTAGATTTCTTTGCCAGGCAGGTTGTCGAGGGTTTTATAACCGGCCTTCACAAGAGCCCGTTCCACGGTTTTTCGGTCGAGTTTGCGGAGCATCGCCTCTACAACAGCGGCGAATCGACGAAGAATATCGACTGGAAGCTTTACGGGCGTACGGACAAGCTGTTTGTCAAGCGTTTCGAGGAGGAGACCAATCTTCGGTGCCAGGTGCTGATAGACCAGTCGTCGTCGATGTATTTCCCCATCGAGCGGCACGGCCAGTTCCAGTCGCCCAACAAGTTGACCTTTTCGGTCTATGCCTCGGCGCTGATAATGGAGCTGCTGATGCGCCAGAGGGACGCCTTCGGGCTGACGCTGTTTTCGGACAAGATTGACCTGCAGACCGAGGTTCGTTCGAACGTGATGCACCAGCGGTATGTCTATTCCATTATGGAACAGCTGCTTCAGCCTGTCAAGGGCGAGAGCCTGCAGCAACGGGGCACGTCGATAGCTGGGGCGATACACCTTATGGCCGAGAAGATGCACCGCCGCTCGCTGGTGGTCATCTTCACCGACGCTTATGTGCGGCCCGACGAGCGCGAGCCGCTGTTCGATGCCTTGCGCCATCTGCGCCACTGCAAGCACGAGGTGCTGCTTTTCCACACCTACGACCGCGACAAGGAGCTGGAACTCAACTATGGCAACAAGCCGTACTGGTTCATAGATATGGAGACCGGCAAGCGCGTCAAGGCTTTTCCGAGCGAGATTGCCGCCAGCTACAGCGCCACGATGCGGCAGCAGACCGAAGAGGTGAGACGTCACGCGATGCAGTATCGCATTGATTATGTGCCTGTCGACATCAATCAGGGGTTCGACCAGGTGATGCAGCCTTACATCCTGAAACGGTCGAGGCACTTTTAGACGCTTTCCCCGCCGTCAGGCAACGGTAGGCGTGCTGCGCGTCAATGCGGACAGGGATCCCCCATCAGGAATAAAAAATAGGAGAATAACCAATGAACAAACTGAATGTTAAACTATTGCTGCTGACGGCCTTCGCCGTGCTGGCAGTATCGTGCGGCAAGAAAGAGGGTGTTATCGACAGAAACAACAGGATTGACGGTGTCGTCGCCATAGAGAGTGGCTATATGAACAACCAACTGTATTACAGCACCGGCGAATTTGTCGAGGAGGACTGGCATTGGGACGGCAAAATGATGTATCGCATCGACTATCGCGGCGACCATCCTTACTCGGAGAACTTTTTCTATGATGGGCGTCGCCTTGAGCGCACTACGGTGCCGGCCTATGGCATCAGGTCGGAGTTCTTCTATGACGGACGCCAGCTGGAACATATAGATTTCTTCCGCAACGACTCGAATTATATGACGGTCCGTTTTACGCACGACGACGGGCTGCTGTCGGAAATCGTCGTGGATTATTTTAGCAATGAGGTCGACACGTCGGCGGTGGCCGTAGCGATGCACAGCAATCCGCTTGCCGCCTTGCTGGGTGCCGAACTGGCATCGAAGCTGGAAGCCCAAAGCATAGAGCGTTTTCGCGCCAGCAACGGGAAAGGGGTCAGGACGCAGCAGACGCGCTATGAGCTGACCTGGACCGACAACAATGTCACCGCCATAAAGTGTACCGATGCTGACGGAGTGCGCAAAATCGCTCTCACTTACGACGACAAGCGGAACCCGTACAACCAGTTGTTTGGCTATCGCGAGTTGTCCGACCCGATGTTCGGCTTCGAAATGCTGTCCGAAAACAATATTACAAGCATCCGTATGCCATACAGATTCAGTGCCAATCAGCTGTTTAGCTATAGCTATGAATATGACGGCAGCATTCCGACCAAGCGCACGCTGACCTATTCGTACCCCGTCGTCAACGGTCAGAATTTCGACAGTGCTATGTACAAATACGTAAAGGTCGAGACGTTCAAATATGTTGAATAGAGAATTGTAACTGTAACTATATCTTAAACTTGCGCATACTGTGCCTATTTTTGAATCATCGTCAATAGCATCGGTCGCCGTCCATCGCGTCGGCAACAAGGAGACTTCGGAAGGCTACATACTTTCTGACAGGCCTGTGAAACTCAGCGAGGCACTTCAGGACTTGCTTGTCAACTATTTCATTTCGCCGTTCAAGGTGGAGGAGTACTATCACCTATGCGACGACGACAATCTTCAGTTGAATAATATCTACCAGGCTGCCTGCCAGGTGTTTGACGATGCCGACAGCCTGATAGATGTGTCGCGCGGCATTGCCAAGCATCTCTATGATTCCTGCACGCATCCCAACATCAAGGGTGGCGACCTGTTTGTGGTGTATTTCTCGGAATGCCAATGGAATGGCGAGACGACCAATGCCCTGGGCATCTTCAAGTCGGAGAACAAGTCGCAGTTTCTAAAGGTGCAGCACGACGAGGAGGAATGGAGCCGTGAGAGCGGCAACGAGTCGGCTTCGGCCATCTTCAAGATGGACATCGACAAGGGCATAGACGTCAACAAACTGGACAAGGGCGCTCTGATTTTCAACCTCGAGCGCGACAAGGGCTTCATTGTCAGTGTTGTCGATGCCACCAACCGCGGTATGGACGCCGTATATTGGAAGGACAGCTTCCTGCACATCTGCCAGCGCCAGGACGAGTACTATAACACCCATCAGGTGATGCAGGCCTACAAGAAGTTCGTCACCGACGAGCTGCCCCAGCAGTACGAGGTCAGTAAGGCCGACCAAGCCGACCTGCTGAACCGCAGCGTGAGCTTCTTCAAGGAGAACGACTGCTTTGATATGGACGACTTTGCGCGCGACGTCATCGGCCAGCCCGAGGTCATCGACAGCTTCAAGCAGTACCGCGAGCAGTATGAGCAGGAGAACGATGTGCAGCTTCCCGACAACTTCGGCATCAGCGAGGGTGCCGTCAAGAAGCAGGCACGCTCGTATCGCAGCGTCATCAAGCTCGACAAGAACTTCCACATCTACGTCCACGGCGACCGCAAGCTCATCGAGCAGGGCGAGGACGAGAAGGGCAAGTTCTACAAAGTCTACTACAACGAAGAGAGCTGACCGCTTAACTATCAAGGATATGAAACGATTAACGATAATATTAGCAATACTCGCCATTATGACAACCGGATGCAAGTCGCACAAGGACAGCGTCGTCAACGCACGTCCCGAATTCAATGCCGAGGATGTTTGGCAGCTCACCGTGATGCGGGGCAAGGAGGTGGTTTTTCTTGAAGGCCAGAAGAAAATCAACATACAAGTCAACACTGAGGCCGGCACCATCAGCGGCCACAGCGGCTGCAACCGCTATTTCGGCGCATTCAAGGACCTGGGCGACGGCAAGATGGCGCTCTCCGACTTCAACGGCACCAAGATGGCTTGCCCCGAGGCGTTCCACAGGATGGAGAACAGTTATATGCAGACGCTGCAACGCTGCGACGGCTATCGCATCGGCGAATACACACTCGAACTGCTGCAGGGCGACAAGGTGCTGCTCTCGTTCGAGAAAATAAAAGAATAGTTTCCCACGATGGAGCGCCGCACCTTCTTTGTCGATGTACTGCTGCCGCTGCACCTGCCGGGCACATACACCTATCGTGTGCCGTTCGACTACAACGACGCCATCAGGGTAGGGCAGAGGGTGGTGGTGCAGTTTGGCGCCAAACGCCTCTATTCGGCTCTGGTGCGGCGCGTCCACGAAGAGGTGCCGCCCTACGTCACCAAGAACGTCCTTTCGATCCTCGACCTCGAACCAATCGTCAGCGAGCGCCAGTTCCGTTTCTGGGAATGGATGGCGTCCTACTATATGTGCTGTCCCGGCGACGTGATGGCCGTGGCGATGCCGTCGGCCTTCCGCCTCTCCAGCGAATCATACATCGTGGTCCATCCCGATTTTGCCGGCGAATACGGCGACCTTGGCGAAGAGGAAATCAAGATACTCGACGCCCTGTCGCGCAAGGAACGGCTCGAAATCGGCGAGGTGGCCGAAATAACAGGCTACCAGAAGATTATGCCACTCATAAAGTCGATGATCGAGCGGCGTATCATACTGATGGACGAGGAGCTGAAGCAGCGCTATACGCCGCGCCGCTCGGCATACCTGTCGCTGAACGAAAAATACCGCGACGAGGGCGAGCTGAAACTCCTTTTCGACGCGCTCGAAAAGAAGGCGGCAAACCAAAAGCAACTGCTTGTTCTGATGCAATTTATGCAACTCAGCGGCTTTGGCGCCAACGAGGTGAAGAAGAAAGAGCTGACCGACAACAAGGAACTGTCGACCTCGGCCCTCGACACGCTGATAAAGAAAGAGATACTCGTCGTGCAACAGAAAGAGGAGAGCCGCCTCGAAGAGTACAGCTCGACGGTCGACGTCGGCTCGATAAAGCTCAACGACGAGCAGCAGCGCGCCTTCGAAACGATATCGGCTTGCGACAAGCCCGTCAGCCTGCTGCACGGTGTGACCTCGAGCGGCAAGACCGAGGTCTACATCCGCCTGATGGACAGCGCCATACGCGAAGGCAAACAGGTGCTTTTTCTCCTGCCCGAAATTGCACTGACGGCACAGATAATCAATCGACTGCGCAAGTTTTTCGGCAATGCCGTCGGTGTCTACCACTCGCGTTTCAACACCCAGGAGCGTGCCGAGGTGTGGCGTCGCACGATGGACCAGGGCCCCGGCGGCTACAAGCTGCTGGTCGGTGCCCGCTCGGCGCTGTTCCTGCCGTTCCACAACCTCGGTCTCGTCATCGTCGACGAGGAGCACGACAGCAGCTACAAGCAGAACGACCCCGCACCTCGCTACAACGGTCGCGACAGTGCCATCTATTTGGCGCACAGCTGGAATGCACGCACCGTGCTGGGGTCGGCAACCCCCTCGGTCGAAAGCTACTTCAACGCCCAAAGCGGCAAGTACGGTTTTGCCGAGATGCCGCACCGCTATGGCGGCATACAGATGCCCGAGGTGCTGTGTGTCGATATGAAGGATGCGCAGCGCAAGCGCGAGGTGCAGATGAACTTCTCGCAGTTCCTGCTGGGCTACATCAAGGAGGCCCTTGCCAACCGCGAGCAGGTCATCCTGTTCCAGAACCGCCGTGGCTTCTCGCTGCGCCTCGAATGCGACGTATGTCACTGGATACCACAGTGCAAGCACTGCGACGTGTCGCTCGTCTACCACAAGGCCACCAACAGCCTGCGGTGCCACTACTGCGGCTACTCCATCCCCGTGCCGCACGAGTGTCCGGCCTGCCACTCCACAACGCTGAAAATGCGCGGCTTCGGCACCGAACGCATCGAGGACGACCTGGCCGTCTTTTTTCCCGACGCACACATAGCGCGAATGGACCTCGACTCGACATCGCAAAAAAAACGTTACATCGAGATTCTCAACGACTTCGACGACCACAAGATCGATATCCTTGTCGGCACCCAGATGGTCACCAAAGGCCTCGACTTCGACAATGTCAGTGTCGTCGGCATCCTTTCGGCCGACAACCTCATCTCGTTCCCCGACTTCAGGGCCTACGAGCGCAGCTTCCAGCAGATGACGCAGGTCAGCGGACGCGCCGGCCGCCGCGGCAAGCAGGGCAAGGTCATCATACAGAGCTATCAGCCTTACCATCAGGCTATTCGTGACGCTATGGCCAACGACTACGAGTCGATGTACAAGAGCCAGATCGTCGAGCGGCGCGTGTTCAAGTATCCGCCCTATTACAAGCTGATTGTCATCACGGTACGCCACCAGAAGGAGGACCTCGTCAATCAGGTCGCCGCGCTCTATGCCGCCCGTCTGCGCGAGCAGTTCGGCACGCGCGTGATGGGCCCCGAATACCCCAACGTGGCGCGCATCCGCAACCAGTACCTGAAGCGCATAATGGTGCGCTTTGCCGTGGGCGAGGCCATCGGCGAGGGCAAGCGCATAATGCTGAGCCTTGCCGACGAAATTCTCAAAGACAAGACTTTTGCCCGCGTCCAGTTCCTTTTCGACGTCGATCCGCAGTAGGCGTCCCTTCTTCCCGTCGTTTTGCTTCTTTTTCCCGCAGCCTGCCACGCGGCGGCAACCTTCGTGTGCGATGCCCCCAAAGAGGTTAAACCAGAATGAAAACTCTGGTTTTCCTGTGCGCCCGAAAACGGCCCGGAAAATGGCCCGAAAAATGCCTCGGAAAGTCCCCGAAAAGGGCAAAAATTGCCATTTTGCAACTGACTGATTTGCAGGTACCAAATACCTACCAAAGTTCACCCAAAGCTCTACCTTGTTTTTACCATATTTCACCCCAGTGGAGTTTGACCGGTTTTGTGAAAACTCGCGTTTGTTTTTTGCCCCGTTTCGAGCCCCTTTTAAGTGTGCGGAAACTGCCGTTGGCGGGTGCCGAAAAGAGTGCTATAATTTGAACTTTTGTAAAAAAGATTTTGTCGGTTTAACATTTATTAGTATCTTTGCATTTTCCAGAAAACAACAAAAAAATACTAACGATATGATAGCAAAAGAGTTACTCAATCCCAAGAGCATCGTAATCTGCGGTGCTTCTTCCGATGTCCATAAACCGGGCGGCAAGGCCCTGAAGAACCTTCTGGAGAGCCCCTTCAAGGGCCAGGTCTATGCCGTCAATCCCAAAGAGACTGAAGTTCAGGGCGTAAAATGCTACGCCAAGGTCGACGACCTGCCGCAGGTGGACTGCGCCATCCTCTGCATCGCCGCCAAGTTCTGCACCCAGACGGTCGACGTGCTGGCCAAGGAGAAGGGCACCAAGGGCTTCATCATCATCAGCGCCGGCTTCAGCGAGGAGAACGCCGAGGGTGCCGCCATCGAAAAGCACATTGTCGACACCATCAACAGCGTCGGCGGTTCGCTTATCGGCCCCAACTGCACCGGCTTCCTCAACACCAACTATGCCGGCTGCTTCGACACCCCCATCCCTACGCTCGACCCCAAGGGCGTCGACTTCATCACCGGCAGCGGTGCCACGGCCGTCTTCATCAAGGAGTACGGTATGAGCAACGGCCTCAAGTTCAACAGTGTATGGGCTGTCGGCAACAGCGCCCAGCTGGGCATCGAGGACGTTCTGGAGCACCTGGACGAGACCTTCGACCCCGAGCGTTCCAGCCGCGTCATTATGCTTTATATGGAAAAAATCGGCGACCCGCAGCGCCTGCTGAAGCATAGCCGCAGCCTGATCAACAAGGGTTGCCACATCGCCGCCATCAAGAGCGGCGGCTCGGTAGCCGGCAGCCGTGCCGCATCGAGCCACACCGGCGCCCTGGCCACCAACGACGCCGCCGTCGACGCCCTGTTCCGCAAGGCCGGCATCGTGCGCTGCCAGAACCGTCAGGAGCTGACCACGGTCTGCGCCGTGTTTATGTACCCCGAGCTGAAGGGCAACCGCTGCGCCGTGGTGACCCACGCCGGCGGACCTGCCGTGATGCTGACCGACGTGCTGAGCAACGGCGGTATGGAGGTTCCTTCGCTCAAGGAGCATCCCAAAGCCCCCGAACTGCTTTCGAAACTTTTTGCCGGTTCGAGCGTTGGCAACCCCATCGACTTCCTCGCCACCGGTACGGCCGAACAGCTTGGCTATATCCTCGACGCTGTCGAGAACGACTTTGACGAGATTGATTTCTCGGTCGTTATCTTCGGCTCGCCGGGACTGTTCTCGAACAAGGAGGTCTACGACCTGCTCGACCAGAAGATGCGCACCTGCAAGAAGCCCATCTTCCCTGTGCTGCCTTCGATTATCAATGTGAAGGAAGAAATCGAGGACTTCATCGCCAAGGGTAACATCAACTTCCCCGAGGAGTGTGTGCTCGGCAACGCCATCTGCAAGATTTACAACACCCCCAAGCCCAAGACAGGCATCGTAGAGAGCCTGCCTATCGACAAACTTATAATCTCTCCCGCCAACGAGCCCGCCAACGAGCCCGACAAGGACGCCGTGGCTGCTGTGGCCGAATCCATACGCCAGTGGGGTATGCTCTCGCCGATCACCGTCAGCCCCAAGGACGGCAACTACCGTGTCGTGGCCGGAGCCAAGCGTGTGCGTGCCGCCGCCTTGGCCGGTATGAAGGAGATTATGGCCTACATCCAGGAAGACGCCGCGGTGTCTGACCAGCCTGACATCGATGTTGTGCGCATCCGCAAGACCGTGGAGCGCTGCAAGGATGGCTATATGGAGATTGCCGACTACAACGAGCTGCTTGATGCTGCTGGCATCAGCCGCAAGAAGAGCGTCGAGGTGAGCAATAAAGAGGACGCCCTGGCTTTCGCCAAGGAGGTGGGCTGCTCGAAGGATGTGCCCCTCGTAATGAAGGTTGTCGGCCCCCTGCACAAGAGCGACGTGGGCGGCGTGACCCTCGGTGTGAAGGACCTCGACACCGTGGCCCGCGAATTCGATCGCCTCATCGTGATCCCCGAGACCTACGCCGTCGAGATGTACCCGATGCTGGACGGTACCGACGTATACATCGGCGCCATCCGCGACCCGAAGTTCGGCCATCAGGTCTTCTTCGGCCTGGGCGGCATCTTCATCGAGGTACTGAAGGATGTGGAGAGTGTGCTCGTGCCCACCAACAAGGAAGAAGTGCTCAAGAAACTCAAGAACCTCAAGGGCTACAAGATCCTCGAGGGTGTCCGTGGTCAGGAGGGTGTCAACCTCGACCTCTACGCCGACCAGATTGTCCGCGTCAGCGCCCTGGTGCAGGCCGCTCCCGAGATTGCCGAGATGGACCTCAACCCGCTGTTGGGCAATCCGCGCTACGTCACCGCTGTCGACGCCCGCATCCGCTTAGAGAAATAAGTCGGCGCAACGACAGCAATACCATCATAAAAGCGGGCTCCACGCGTGTGGAGCCCACTTTCTTTTTGTTCTAAATTGCAAGACGATGATTTCGCTCCTCTTTTGTGAGCGTGTGGGTCTGCCCGAGCATCTAATTAGCTCTGACAAGATGGACCACAACATTGCCTGGGATGTCGGTCATTGGCACATAGTTGCCGCTGAAAGTACACTCGTTTTCTGTCAGACTGTTGACGGTGTAGACGAAGTGGGTCCCGCTGCGCGGCGTGATGGTAAGCTGGTCGCCGTCCACGCTCCAAGTGAAGCCGTTGTTTTCGGTCACGCCGTTGTCGTTGGCCAGACCAGTCCCGTCTTCATTCATTGTGAAGAGCATATTCTGCGGGGTCATATCCTGACCATCCACGGTCATACTCTCCACTTGCCAAGTGCCGACAAACATCTCGACGTTGTAATTGTTGCCATTGCTGTGGTTGTCGGGGCCTTCGTTTTCGGGCTCGCAGCCCACAAGAGCAGTCATCGCGAATGCGACCATCAGAATAGAAAAGATTTTCTTCATACTTTGAATTGTTTTAAGGATTAATAAATTGATGAATTAAAAAATGGTGCAAACAAAAAGCCCCGGCGCGGTGCGTGCGTACCGTCCCGAGGCGTATGGATTTTTGACAATAAACGTGTGTCCCCCTAAGTTACATCTTGTTGGGGGGGGAAAGGTCAGCGGATTATGACTGTTGCTATTCATAGGTCAGTCGGTTAATTCCAAGTTGCCTTCATATAGGGCTTCGATGGGAAAACTCAAATCGGCGTGCTTGCCCCAGATAAGGTTGCCGCAGCGGATTGTGAACTGTCGGAACAGCGAAGGTTTGCGATACTTGTTGTATTGCGGATGCGGATGACGTTCGATGAACTCACCGAAATCTATAACGCGGCTGGTCTTGTCGCTGAAGAATACCCTCAGCGAAAGCCCATCAACATAATCCGCCCGTGTTACTGCAATGTTTTCCATATTCATATTTTGGTTTTGATGTCCGTACAGCGCACTCTTTTCTTGTATACGAAGAAATTGACCCATTTTTCGACGATATTCTCCCAATATTTCTCAATGAATGCCCGTGCCACTTTGTCGTCTTTCGGCGAGAGGGGATTGCCCTTGTCGCGCTGCCGTATTTCAATCAACTCACCATTGCATACAATGATGTCGTATATGGACATCTTGTTTTGATGCTCCACGTGTACGTGGATAGGCTCGTGCTCATTCGAATAGAACGAAAAGATGAATCCGAAATAGGTGAATATGTCTGGCATAAGTCAAGTGATTTTATTTTGATAACGCACAAATTGTTGTTTTATTGTGCTGATGTATTTAAACGAGTGCCTATAGATTCAACTTGGTGAACACGGCTTCGGGCACGTCGCGGTCGGTGTAGCGCCAGGTGCATTCGGTGCGCGAATAGTTGGGGTCGAGGTAGATGCGGCCGCTGATGTTGGCGCCTTCTTTGAGCAGGCGGTCGGCGCCATAGATGACGACGACGTTCTGGTACATATTGCCGTCGTGGGTCGTATAGTCGCCGCCGATGGTGTCGGGGCTTGTCAGGTCGACGGCATATCCGAAGCTGCTGCCGGTGCATTCTTCAAAGTCGACCACCGTTCCAGTGAATTCGAAGTCGTCATAGTTCTTGCATCCTGCAAGCAACAAGATGGCTGAAAACAACAATGCTTTTTTCATAATTATAATATTCATTATTAAACGGAAACGCCAAAGTCGCGCAGGGCGGCGTTGAGCGAGGTCTTCTTGTCGGTGCTTTCCTTGCGCTGGCCGATGATAAGGGCGCAGCTGACGCTGTATTCGCCAGCCGGGAACTGTTTGGTGTAGCTGCCGGGGATGACGACGCTGCGAGGGGGTATGTAGCCGTTGTAGTATACGGGCTCCGAGTGGCTTACGTCGATGATGCGTGTGCTGCCGGTGATGACTGTGTTGGCGCCGAGGACGGCTTCGGTGCCTATGTGCGCCCCTTCGACGACGATGCAGCGCGAGCCGATGAAACAGTTGTCCTCGATGATGACCGGCGCCGCCTGCACGGGCTCGAGTACGCCGCCTATGCCCACGCCGCCGCTCAGGTGCACGTTGCGGCCTATCTGGGCGCAGCTGCCCACAGTGGCCCACGTGTCGACCATCGTGCCGCTGTCGACATAGGCTCCGATGTTTACATAGCTGGGCATCATCACCACGCCGGGCGCCAGATAGGCGCCGTAGCGCGCCGTGGCCGGCGGCACCACGCGCACGCCCTGGGCGGCATAGTTGCGCTTGAGGGCTATCTTGTCGTGGTATTCGAACGGGCCGGCCTCGATGGTCTGCATATCGCAGATGGGGAAGTAGAGCAGCACGGCTTTCTTGACCCATTCGTTGACCTTCCAGCGGTGCGAGGCCGCGCCTTCTTGCAGTATGGGTTCGGCGACGCGCAGCTGGCCCTTGTCGAGCAGTTCGATGGTCTGTCGTATGGCGTCGCGCACTTCGCTGTTTTGTAGCATTTCGCGGTTGTCGAACGCCTGTTCTATCAGTTCCTGTAAGTTGGATGTCATTATTTTTAACTTTTTTTCAGTCCTTTACAATAAAAATTCATTTTTTGAGTAATTACAAAAGTACAAACTTTTTCCCAAACAAGAAAAAATATTTTTGAAATGAAGATAAACACCTGTCCGATAGTTCTTTTTGCCCTGATGCTTCTGCCGTTGGCCACAAGCCTGCACGCCCAGAACCGCGAAATTATGAGTACCTACGAGCGCAATATGCAGCCGTTGGTGGAAAAGGTGTCGGGTGCGGCGACCGACAACGAGCGCTACAATGCCAACGAGTTGCTGGTGCAGATGTTCGACGAGGCGCTGAATGTCGAGGATTCGTTCCAATGGAAGTGGGATTTGGGCACATACGTCTCCGTGCTTACCTCGAGCGACCGCCAGTTCCGCGTCATCACCTGGCCCGTAGTGCGCGACAATGGCGAATACGAGTGTTTCGGCTTCGTGCAGTCGTACAACCCCAAGACGGAACAGTACGACGCTTATGCACTGCACGACAAGTCGGACGAAATCATATCGGCCGAAGAGGTGCTGCTCGAGCCCGAAAACTGGCTCGGCTGTGTCTATCAGGAACTTGTGGAGACCAAGCACGACGGCAAGGAGTATTATACCCTGATCGGCTGGTCGGGCGTCAATGCCCTGACGCAGCGCAAGGTGATAGAGCCCGTATGCTTCCGTGGCAGCAGCTCGAAGCCGCAGTTCGGCCAGGCCCTGTTCCGCCGCGAGAAAAACCTGCGCCGCGTGGTGCTCGAATATTCAAGCCGCGCAATGGTCAACGTGCGCTTCGACGAGCAGGTGGTAAGAACCTACGAAAACAAGAAAATCAAGAAGAAAGGCCGCACCATCAATATGCAGGTGCCGAAAGAGGAGAAGATGAAGATGATCCTCTTCGACGAAATAGCGCCTATGCTGCCCGGAATGGAAGGCCTGCCGCAATACTATGCCCCTACCGGCATCGAGATGGCATACGTCTTCAACAACGGCCGCTGGGAGCTGCGCGACAACGCCCAGGGCCGCCTGGCCGACCCCAAGCTGAACAAGGATTTCGAACCCCTTCCCAAGACCGAACCGGCCTATAAAGTGGAGAAATGAGTGCAATTCAAAATAAATTGCTATCTTTGCAATTCAAAATAATCAACAAAGAGTTTTGCAAGGCGTTATATTAGAAAATATTAATACACCCGAGGAACTTCGCAGGCTTCCCGTTTCCGATTTGCCCGAGCTGGCACGCGAGCTGCGCCACTACATTGTCGATACGCTGGCCACCCATCCCGGTCACTTGGCCTCGTCGCTTGGCACCGTCGAGCTGGCGATAGCCTTGCACTATGTCTTCAACACGCCCGACGACAAGGTGGTGTGGGACGTTGGCCACCAGGCCTACGCCCACAAGATACTGACCGGCCGGCGCGGCCAGTTCCCCACCATCCGAACCTACGGCGGCATCAGCGGCTTTCCGCGTATGGACGAAAGCCCCTACGACGCCTTTGGCACGGGCCACAGCTCGACCTCCATCTCCGCCGCACTTGGTATGGCCACGGCCTCCAAGCTGCAAGGCAACACGACGCGGCAGCACATTGCCGTCATCGGCGACGGGTCGATGACCGGCGGCGAGGCCTTCGAGGCCCTCAACAACGCCGGCGTGTCGAAGGCCAACATCCTCGTCATCCTCAACGACAACGGCATATCCATCGACAAGGCCGTCGGTGGCCTGAGCCGCTATCTGGTCAAAATAACATCGTCGCCCGAATACAACCGCCTCAAGGAACACGTGTGGCGCACAGCCGGCGGCGACAGCAAGAACATAAGAGGCAAGAACATCATCTCGCGCACCCTTGCGGGGCTCAAGTCGTCGCTGCTCAAGAATTCCAATTTCTTCGAGTCGCTCGGCTTCCGCTATTTCGGTCCCGTCGACGGACACGACGCGGCGCAGCTCGTCGAGGTGCTCACCAGCCTCAAGGACCTCAAGGGCCCCAAGCTGCTGCACATCGTCACCAAGAAAGGCAAGGGAATGAAGGAAGCCGAGCGCAACCCGGTGACCTATCACGCCCCAGGCAAATACAACGCCGAGACGGGCCTGCAGCTGCACAGCGACAACAGCGGGCAGCCGCTGAAATACCAGGATGTGTTCGGCCACACCATCATCGAGCTGGCCGAGCGGAACAGCCGCATCGTCGGCATAACTCCGGCTATGCCAACGGGATGCTCGCTCAATATGATGATGGCGCAAATGCCCGACCGCGTCTTTGATGTGGGTATCGCCGAGCAGCACGCCGTCACCTTTGCCGCCGGACTGGCAGCGCAGGGGATGGTGCCGTTCTGCAACATCTACTCGTCGTTTATGCAGCGTGCCTACGACCAGGTGATCCACGATGTGGCCATTCAGCGGCTCAACGTCGTCCTCTGCCTCGACCGTGCCGGTATCGTTGGCGACGACGGCCCGACGCACCACGGCGCTTTCGACCTGGCCTATTTCCGCATCGTGCCCAACCTGACCATCTGTGCCCCGATGGACGAGCACGAGCTGCGCGATATGATGTACACCGCTCAGACGGACAATCAGGGGCCATTCGTAATACGCTATCCGCGAGGCCTTACGGTCCATCCCGACTGGCGCAGCGAAATGCACGCCCTCGAGGTGGGCAAAGGCCGCTGCATCAGCGAAGGCAGCGACGTTGCGGTGCTGACGATAGGCCATATCGGCAACGAGGCGGCCAAGGCCGTCGGACAGCTGCGCGCCGAGGGCATCGCCGTAGGCCACTACGATATGCGCTTTGTCAAGCCGCTCGACACCGTACTGCTCGACGAGGTGGCCCGCCGCTACAAGGCGGTTGTCACCGTAGAGGACGGCTGCCTGGCCGGCGGATTCGGCAGCGCGGTGCTCGAATACTATGCCCAGTCGCATCTCGCGTCGCGGAGCGGAACGGCAAGCCCCAAGGTGATAAGACTCGGATTGCCCGACAGTTTCATCACCCACGGCCCCGTTGCGCAGCTGCACAGCGACTGCCATATCGATGCCGCAGGCATCATCGAGGCCGTCCGTTCGCTTATGATGAGTGACCAGTGAACTGTGACCAGTGACACGAGCGTGTTATGGTCACTGGTCACTGGTCACAGGTCACAGGTCACAGGTCACAGGTCACAGGTCACAGGTCACAGGTCACAGGTCAC
>R20__coassemble_1052_pt1 | contig 17153 bp, 17 predicted proteins | sample R20__metabat2_low_PE_005 | metagenome-assembled genome bin R20 | reverse complement strand
GGATCGGCTGGACACGGCGGTCGGCAGGGCGAGCGGGGGCGTTTGGGCTGCAGCTGCTGCCCGGATTGGGAAAAATGATGCCCGACGGGCAATATATTGCCGCCGGCGGCGTTATATGCTGAAAAGAAATTTTCGACTGTAAACATAAAAACACCCTATTATGAAGAAAATCAAGGATATGTCTGTCGGACAGATTGCGCTGCTGGCGTTGTTGGCGCTGGTAGTGGTCATCACCGTCTTTTCGTCGTTCTACACCATCAAGTCGACCGAGCGCGGCGTGCTGAGCACCTTCGGCAAGATTTCGCCGGGCGTGATCGACGACGGCCTGCACGTGAAAATCCCTTTCATCCAGACGGTTAAGAAGGTCAATGTGCAGCAGAAGAAGTTCGACGGCAAGGAGAATTCGTACACGCGCGACGTGCAGACCTCGGAGGTGCAGTACACGATAAACTACGATCTGGTGCGCGAGAATGTCAACAACCTGATTAAGAACGTGGGCGACGACTATCACAACCGCATCGTGGTGCCTTTCATCCGTTCGGCGATGAAGGAGGCTTTCGGCAACTTTGCCGCCACGGAGATTGTGGAGAACCGCGATGCCGTGCGCCGCGAAATCGAGTCGACCCTGCGCCGCACGCTGGACAGCAACTACTTCCTAAACATACAGTTCCAGCTGGTGGACATCGATTTCGACGACGACTTTGAGAATGCCATCAAGGAGAAGCAGGTGGCCGAGCAGCAGGCCCTGAAGGCCAAGAACGTGACCATCCAGATAGAGGAGCAGGCCAAGCAGACCAAGATACGCGCCGAGGCCGACGCCGAGGCAATCCGCATCAAGGCCAAGGCCCTGGAAAGCAACCCGAAACTGGTGGAATACGAGGCCGTGCAGAAGTGGGACGGCAAGATGCCGCAGTATATGATGGGCAATTCGCTGCCGCTGATCAACCTGAAGTAGGAGGGCGGTCGGACGCGCCCGGCGCCGCGCGACGAAATATTTTTTCGCCGAAAAAGGGCACATTTCAAAAAAAATGTGTACTTTAGCAATTTGATTTGATGTACTAAATTCTTTGGACGGGGATTTTAATACATTGGTTGTATTGTAGTTAAATTCGATAATAGATTAATGTCGCATATATGAAAACGTACAAAAAAAGTCTTTTGCTGCTTGCAGTTTCGCTTTTTTTCGCTGCCACGGGCTTTGCACAGACCAAGAGTATAGCCCAGAAGGCTGACGACCTTTTCAACCAGAAGCAGTACATCGCCGCACTGCAGAAATACGAGGAGGCGTACAACAAAATCTCGTCGAACAAGGCGGAAAAGAACCGCTGCTACTTCCAGATGGGCGAGTGCTACAGGCTGATGAACAATTTTCCCAAGGCCGAGCGCGTCTACAAGCGCCTTATCAACCAGAAATACTATACCACAGAGCCCAAGCTGTACTACTATATGGCTGAGATGTACCGTTTTGAGAACAAGTTTGACGAGGCCGACGAATACTATGGCAAGTACCTTGAGCTGGTGCCCGACGACAAGCTGGCGCAGCAGCGCAAGGCTTCGATAATCTATGTCAATCAGTTGTTTATGAACCGCACGCGCCACAATATCGTGAAGCTCGAGAAGTGGTCGACGGACTATAACGACTGGGCTCCGCGCTTTCTGGGCGACGACACGTCGCGCCTGGTCTTCACCTCGTCGCGCTTCGGCAACGACGACGGGAAGCACGACGCCTGGACGGGTCAGGCTTTTTCGGACTTCTACACTGTCTTTCAGGACCGCCAGGGCAACTGGAGCGACGCTGTCGACAACTTTGACGGGAGCGGCAAGATCAACTCGCCTGTGAACGAGGGTGAGGCCTGGTTTTCGCCCGACGGCAGCACGGTCTACTTCTCGCGCTGCGATTCGCGCGAGCACGAGACGCAGGGCTGCTATGTCTACTTCTCGAAAAAAGGCGGCGCCACGCTGGAAGGCAAGGGCGGCCGCAAGGGCAAGAAGGACGACAACGCCGAGGCCAACGGCGATTGGTCGGAGCCAGTGAAGATAAATCTGGGCGACACGGTGTACAACTATCTGTACCCCACGCTGTCGCGCGACCAGCTGACGATGTATTTCTCGTCGGATATGCCCAACGGCTATGGCGACTACGACCTGTGGATGGTGACGCGCAAGTCGGTGGACGACGACTTCGGCACGCCGGTCAACCTGGGCAGCACGGTGAACAGCGCCGGCCGCGAGGTGTTCCCGACGCTGCGCAACGACTCGACGCTCTATTTCTCGTCGAATGGTCTGCCGGGCGTCGGCGGTCTCGACATTTTCCGCACAGGCAAGAGCGGCCGCAAATGGTCGACCCCCGAAAACCTGGGCATCCCCATCAACTCGTCGTATGACGAGATGAGTATCATCTACTATCCCGAAAGCCAGCACTATATGATGGAACGCGGCTATTTTTCGTCAAACCGCCCCTTCGACGATCCGCACAACAAGAAGACCGACAAGAAGGGCAAGAAGGTGCCGCCCATCAACGACGACCTGTTCTACTTTGAGCTGCCGCCGCTGCTGTACAGCATCGAGGGTACCATCCGCGACGAGAAGTCGATGCAGCTGGTGGAGAACGCCAAGGTGCGCATCGTGGGCTCGGACGGCTCGGAGTTTGAGACCTATTCGAACAAGCAGGGCTTCTACCGCTTCGACACGAAGCAGATCAAACGCAACGTGGTGTACAAGATGTATGTCTCGAAAGTCGACTATTTCTCGATCGAGGGCTCGGAGAGCACCTGCGGTTACAATACCGACAAGGATATTGTCCACGACTTCCGCATCGAGCCGGTGCCGAAACAGCCGGTGGTGCTGCCCGAGATACGCTACGACCTGGCCAAGTGGGACCTGAAGGAGGAGTTTATGGACTCGCTGATGGACCTTTACCTGGTGATGGTGAACAATCCCAACGTGGTTGTGGAGCTGCGCGCCCACACCGACTGCCGCCCCTTCCTGGGCCTGACCAACGACACGCTGTCGCAGCGCCGCGCCCAGTCGGTGGTGGACTATCTGATTTCGCGCGGCATCGAGCCTGAACGCCTGGTGGCCAAGGGCTATGCCGAGCGTGTGCCCCGCACGCTGGACCGCAATATGACTATCCGCATCGATGGCAAGCCCTATTCGTTTGCCGAAGGCACCACGCTGGATTGCGACTATATCAACCATATGAACGACAAGGGCCGCCAGGAGGCTGCCCACCAGCTGAACCGCCGTCTGGAATTCCTTATCCTGCGCACGGACTATGTGTCGAAAAAGCTTATCAACAACCTGGCTGCCGACACGCCTACGGTGAAGCGTACCGAGGACGGCAAGGTCATCGACCTGGTCAACACCCCGATTCCGGAGAGCGACTACAAGCCTGAAATCATCCACGACGAGGGTACTATCCCGGCAACGATGATTTCGTCGGCCAAGGGCGAAATCCAGTGCATCGTCAACGGTTCGATGATGCCTATGCTTATCGACGAGCGCTATGCCGAGCCGATAGCCATTTCGTGGGAAGAGGCTATGAATTTCCTCTATCAGCGCCGCATCAACAAGGAGGATTTTCCCGACCGCGACAACGCTTTCGACGCTGAGGGCAACATACTTGACAAGACTACCATTATCTTCAAGGAGATGCAGATAGGCCAGAAGCACCTGCACAACGTCGAGGTGGTGGTCGTCAAGGGTGTGGACTACAAGTTCATCATCAACCGCGAGGGCTTGAGCCGCTTCGGTGCCTACCAGTTCGACAAGCAGCGCGGCAAGCTGGAGTTCGAGGACTGATATTAGCGTGTCGATATGCCTGCTATGGACGGTGCGGGGACGGAGAAGCCCGGTCTGCTGCTGACGATTCTGGGCCCCACGGCCTGCGGCAAGACGGCATTGGCTGTGGCTGTGGCCGACAGGCTTGGCGGCGAGATTATCAGCGCCGATTCGCGACAGGTGTTCCGTGGTATGGACATCGGGACGGGCAAGGACCTTGACGAGTACCATATTGACGGGCGCGACATTGCCTGCCACCTTATCGATATCCGTGATGCCGGCGAGGAGTACAACCTGTATCAGTTTCAGAATGATTTCGTCAATGCCTACAACACCATCCGCAGGAATGGGCACAGGCCGATTATGTGCGGCGGCACGGGGATGTATGTGGAATCGATAGTGCGGGCCTACCGCCTGCCTGACGCCCCAGTGGACGCGGCTTACCGCGAGGGGCTGCAGCAATATAGCGACGAAGAGTTGACCGAGCGGCTGGCATCGTACATTAAACTTCACAACCATACCGACACCGAAACCCGCGACCGCCTGCTGAGGGCCCTTGAAATACAGGAGTTTCGCCAGCAGAACCCCGACGCATTCACACGACTGCCGGATATGCGGCACCTTGTCGTAGGCGTCAGCTTTCCGCGCGAGGTGGTCATAGAACGCATAGGCATTCGCCTGCGTCAGAGGCTCGAAAACGGTATGGTCGACGAGGTGCAGCGTCTGCTTGATGCCGGCGTGCCAAGGGAACGACTGCTGAAATATGGCTTGGAATACAAGCATATAACGAGGTTTTTGACCGAGGACTACTCGTATGACGAGATGTTCAAGAACCTTTACACCGACATACGCCGCTTTTCGAAGCGCCAGATGACTTGGTTCAGGCGGATGGAGCGCAACGGGGTGACGATACATTGGATAGACGGGCAAAATGAGCTCAATTCCAAAACCGAGGAAGTGTTAAGACTATATTTTGAAGCAGAAAACGCATTTTCAACCTTTTGAGAATGCAAAAATATTTTTTAACATAATTTTTTGGCATTTAACACAATAAATTAACATTTGCACATACTAAAACAAAAAAAGTTGCGTAGATGTTTGCCCGAATGAAAAATACTTTGTATCTTTGCATTTTGAAACAAAAGTCTAACTAAAACCAATCATTATCGAACAGAATTATCAGTTATTTGTAAACCAAAACATTAGGAGGTTATTATGGACGTAACAACTTGCACACTCACAGACAATGAGTTGATTTTAGGTTACAAAGAAGGTGATTATTCGTGCTTCGAAGTATTACTTTCAAGGTACCAAAGCAAAGTCTATGGCTACATTTTCTCGGTAGTCAAGGACAAGGATGTCGCTGACGATATCTTTCAGGATACCTTTTACAAAGTGATATATACAATCAATTCTGGCTACTACAAGGATGAGAACAAGTTCATCCATTGGGTAATGCGCATAGCCCATAATCTGATTGTGGACTACTTCCGCCGTCTGGGCAAGATGCCGGTTGTCCCCAACCGTCCGGACTGTGATGTCGTCGATACGCTTAGGATTCACGACGACAATGTGGAGAAGCAGATAATGAAAAAACAGACCAGCGCCAATGTCCGCAAGCTGGTCAAAATGTTGCCGCCGGAGCAGCGCCGCGTTGTCATCCTGCGCCACTATGGCAAGCTGGATTTCAAGGAGATTGCTGAGCGTACAGGTGTGAGCATCAATACTGCTCTTGGCCGTATGAGGTATGCTATCATCAATCTGCGCCGCTTGGCCAAGGAGCATAATATGTACGTTGAGTTGTAATATTTTTTCATAACAGATTTTTTCCCTTTTTGTTCTCAAAAAGGGATTTTTTTTATTCCTTTTCGGGACCTTTCCTAATGAGGTCGACATAGACGGGCAGGTGGTCGCTGTAACCGCCTATGTAGCGCGGGCCGAGGAAGGTGCGCTTCACCTTCTTGCCAAGGTATGTGTTGTCGTCGACGAGCAGGAAATCGCTGTCGAACACCTGGCCGGAGTCGGATTGTAGCGCGAGCGGGCAGCGGCTGTTCGGCGTGAGCAGGTTTCGCGAAACGATAATCTGGTCCAAAAACTCCCAGTTGCCTTTGTATTTGTACGACCCTTTGGAACTTTTGTGCGCCATAAGGTTGACGAAGCAGCAGTCGCTGTCTTGCAGCAGGTTGCTTTTGATTTCGTGTTCGTTGGGTGATGCGTTGAAGTCGCCCATTGTGACTATGGCCGCCGTCGGGTGCATCGCCGCAAGCGTGTCAAGGGTGTTGCGCAGCTTTTGGGCTATTTCTATCCGATGCACAGCGTTGCCTGAATTGCGTTTCGACGGGAGGTGGTTGACAAGAATAATCAGCGTGTCGCCTTTGTCGGTGACGCCCTCCACCAGCAGAATGTCGCGTGTGAAAAAGCCTTTTGCGCTGTCGCTCACGCAGATGTTTTGTGTAAAGCAGGGGGTGAATCTTTCCTTGTCGTATAGCAGAGCGTTGTCGATTCCGCGACGGTCGGGCGAGTCAAAGTGGATAAACTTGTATCCGAACCGGCGCAATACGGTGCCTTGGCAGAGGTCGCGCAGCACCTTGTCGTTCTCGACCTCGGCCAGCCCAACTATAAGAGGTGGCTGCAATTTGCTGTCTTTGCTGATGCCGAGGCTGATAATTGCTTGCGCAAGGTGTTTCTGTTTTTCCCCATATCGTGCGGACGTCCAATGGTATTGGCCACGAGGGGTGAAATCGTCGTCGAGGCTGGCGCTGTCGTCCCAGATGTCGAACAGGTTCTCTACATTCCAGAAAACCAGTCGATAATGCTCGCTGTTCTGACTTTGGCAGACGAAGCTTGTAGCGATGGAGAGAAACAAAAATGTTAAAAAACGCATTTTGTGCAATAAAAAATATGTTTCTTTGTTATTAAGGCATAAGTGGTTCCTGACAAGGCAATCAACAACAATTGTTCAATAAAAAATAGTGCTTATGATGCAGACTTACGATTTCAAAAAGGGTCGTCGACCCGTAGGCACAAATACATCTTCGGAATCTGCAAGCACGGTACAACCATCCGCAAGGGTGATTCAAAACATTCTGAACTTTGCGCGTTGTGTGCAAACAGTCAACGTGAGGAATGTGAGGATAAAGTTGTACTTGAATTAACAAAAGCTGAAAAGGCGGCAATGGAAATATTGCCGCCTTTTTTACAGTCTTTCAACCCATTCCTTTATCTTCTGCTCGTCGGCAAGCCGGCACACCAGCAGCGACCTGTCGCGATAGGCCACCAGATAGCCGTCCAGCCCCTCGACTATGGCCTCTACGCCGTCTTCGACGTTGACGATGCTGTTGCGCGTGTCGGCAATCACGGTCTTGCCTCTCAAGGCGTTATTGTCGCCGTCCTTGTCGGCGTGAGTGAAGAGCGACCCCCAGGTGCCGATGTCGCTCCATCCGAATTCGGCGGGTATGGTGTAGCGGCTCGTCGCGTGCTCCATAACGCCGTAGTCGATCGAAATGTTCTGGCATTCGGCAAACTTGCGGTTGATAAAATCCTGTTCGGCATCGGTGCCATACAGCCCGTTGCCCTCGTCGAAAAGCGCAGCCATATCGGGCAAAAACGAATGAAAAGCATCGAGGATGCCCTGCAGCGACCAGATGAATATGCCCGAATTCCACAGATAGTTTCCTGCGGCGACAAATGCCTTGGCGAGCTCCAGGTCGGGTTTCTCCTTGAAGCCCCTTATGGCTGTCACAATGCCTTCGGCGCTATTCTTCTCCGGCAGCTCGATGTAGCCATAGCCCGTCTCGGGGCGGCTTGGCTTGATGCCGATAGTCAGAAGGGCGGAACTGTGTTCCGGCTGACGCACAAAGTCGAAGCCCGTCGAAATGGTCCTTTGGAATGATACCTCGTTGAGCACCAGATGGTCGGCAGGCGTAACGGCGACGACGGCGTCGCTGCATTGCGACTGTATCCGATAGCTGGCATAGGCTATGCAGGGTGCCGTGTTGCGGCGCATAGGCTCGCACAGCACCTGGTCGGGGCGCAGTTCGGGCAGGTGCGCCAGAACAGCCTCTTTGTAGGCGGCATTGGTCACGACGAGGAAGTTCTCGGCCGGGACAATAGGCAGGAAGCGCTCGAACGTGCTGCGGATAAAGCTCTTGCCTGTGCCGAGTATGTCGAGGAACTGTTTGGGGTAGTTGTTCTTGCTTAATGGCCAGAAGCGGCTGCCGATGCCGCCGGCCATTATTATGCAGTATTGGTTGCTCATAGTTTTATCAGTTATCGTTTAAAACAATTTGCAAAGGTACGAACTTTTCTTGGACTGGCAAAACCACAGCCGCATAAAATGCAGAAAAGACCGCACTCGTGCGGTCTTTTCATCTTTCTGCGGAACAATTGTTCCGTGCGTTGGGCAGTGTTGATATTTATTCAGCAACAACAGCTTCGGCCTCAGCGGCAACTTCCTCAACAGCACCTTCGACAGCCTCAGCGGCCTCTTCGGTAGCCTCAGGAGCAACCTCTTCGATAGCGGGCTCAACGGCGGCGGTGGTGTCTTCAGCAGCGGCGTTGCCGTTGCAAGCTACGAATGAGAACATAGCAACAACTGCTAATGCAAAAAATACTTTCTTCATTTTGGTTTTAAATTTAAATTGGTTATTAATTTAATGTTGTTTCGAGTGGCAAAAGTACTACATTTTTCAACGATAGAAGAAAAAAAACTTTTAAAAAATCTTAAATGATATTCAATCTGTTGTAATTTAAGTACTTATAGCTGTTTTAACATTTGGCGAAATTGCTTGTATTGACTGTTTTTTTCCGAAAATAGGTGTCAAATTTTAACAATTTCAGGTCGCAAATCAAGGCGTGGGGACGATGCCGCCGAAGCCCATAAAAGCCATAGCGAGGATGCCGGCGGTGACGAGGGCGATAGGCACGCCCTTCATACCCTTTGGCACACCGGTCAAAGCCATCTGTTCGCGGATGCCGGCAAAGATGACCAGCGCCAGGGTGAAGCCGATGGCGATGCTGCCGGCGTAGATGATGCTCTGCAGCAGGTTCATCTCCTTCTGTATCACAAGGATTGCCACGCCAAGTACGGCGCAGTTGGTGGTGATAAGCGGCAGGAAGACACCGAGGGTCTGATAGAGGGCAGGGGCTATCTTCTTCAGCACAATCTCGACCATCTGCACCAGTCCGGCGATGACGAGGATGTAGGCAATGGTCTGAAGATAAACCAGATTGAACGGCACAAGCAGCAGCGTGTAGATGAGGTAGGTCACCAGCGTGGCCAGCAGCATCACGAAAAGTACTGCGCCGCCCATACCGAGCGAGCTCTTGACGTCCTTCGATACGCCCAGGAAGGGGCAGATGCCCAGGAATTGGGCCAGAACGACGTTGTTGACAAAGATTGCACCGATGATTAGTGCAAAAGGACTTAGTGGATCCATATTGTTCTATTTTTATGTTTTACAATAATTAAGCCGTTTGACAGCGGGATAAAGGCCACGCATATCAAACGGCAAAATTACGCATAGTTTTTAAACTGTGCAAATTTTTTTCGCTTCGCGGGTGCGAATCGTCGTTGCCGGCTTATGCCACAGGCTCGATCCAGCCGATGGTGTCGCCCTTCTTGACCATAGCGCCCTGCGGCACACAGGTGTCGGCCAGACGGCCGCCGACGGTCAGCGTTACAGGCATCATCGCGTAGCTGGCCTGAATGGTGCAGAAGGTGTCGCCCTGCTTGTATTCGCGTCCCGGAGCGGGAGGCACAGACTTGTCGTTGAAGTCCACTTCCCACAGCACCTGGCCCGTGGCCGTGGCCACAACGGGCGTGGCGTTGCGGTAGCGCTCCTTCATATAGTTGGGCATCGTGCCCGGCTCGGCGGCGGGGGCGTTGGAAGCCGAAGCCTTTTCGGCGCGCAGTTTCTCCACCTCCTTGTAGAAGCGTTCCTTGGCGATGCCGCTCTTGTAGTCGCGGTACTGGCGGTCGTGCATAGCCAGCTCGAACAGTTCCTCGTCGTCCTCGCCGCGGTCCCATCCGTTCTGCTCCATCTCCTTGATGTATTCGGGCAGCGCGTCGGGGTAGGCATCCTGCGGCACGCCGTCGTAGAATTCCATTCCCTGCTGTTTGGCCAGCTCCACGATTTCGGGTGCCAGCGGGCCGGGCAGCTTGCCGGCCTTGCCGAGAATCATATTCCAGCTGTCCTTGTCGATCTGGCTGAAACGGGGCTTGCCCTGTGCCATCGACAGCAGGTTCATAACGGCGATGTTCTTGGTATACTGGCTGAAAGGTGTCACCAGCGGCGGATAGCCCAGCATCGGCCAGATGTGCTCCACCTCCTGGAACAGCTGTACGGTCAGCTCCTCGAAGCTCACTTCGGGCTTGCCGCTCTTCTTCAGGGCCATATTGATGGCGCCGTGCACGCCCTTCAGGTCGCTCATCATCGAACCCATCATACCGCCCGGCAGGCCGCAGCCCACCAGCAGCGACGAGCTGATGCGGTTGGAGGGGTTGATGTAGAGGCCCAGGAAGTCGTCGATGAACTCCTGCGTCAGCCGGCGCGCCTCCATATAGGCGTCCATATTGATGTCCTTGACCAGGAATCCGGCATCTTTCAGCATCGCCTGCACCGAGATGACGTCGGGGTGCACCATACCCCACGACAGGGGCTCCATAGCGCAGTCGATCACGTCGGCACCGGCCTTGGCCACCTCGAGCGTCGAGGCCATCGATAGGCCCGGACCCGTATGGCCGTGATACTGAACCACTATGTGCGGATATTTCTTCTTTATCTCGCTCACCAGGCGGCCCAGCGTTGCGGGGCGTCCCACGCCGGCCATATCCTTCAGCGCAATCTCGTCGGCGCCGAATTCAACCAGCTTGTCGACGATGCCCATATAGTACTCGACGGTGTGCACCGGCGAGTGGGTGATGCTCAGGGCGGCCTGGCTTATCATTCCAGCCTCCTTGGCATACTTGACCGACAGCTCGAGGTTGCGCGGGTCGTTCAGTCCGCAGAACGAGCGCATAATGTCGACGCCCTGCGCTTTCTTGACCTTCGGCATCAGGCGACGCACGTCGGCCGGCACGCCGTACATACGCAGGCCGTTCAGGGCGCGCTCCAGCATATGCGTCTGAATGCCAGCCTTGTTGAACTCTTTGGTCCACGCGCGGACGGCTTTGTTGGGGTTCTCGCCATACATCAGGTTCACCTGTTCGAAGGCGCCGCCGTTGGTCTCGATGCGGTCAAAGCAACCCATAGCTACGATGACCGGCGCAATCTTCGTAAGCTGGTCGACGCGAGGCTGATATTTGCCCGACGACTGCCACATATCGCGGTATACGAGGCTGAATTTTATCTCTTTTGACATAACTGTATTCTATCTAATAATGTAATAAAATGAATTTGAATGCTTTTATACCTAAGTTATAAAATTTTTCTCGCACGCAAAATTACTAAATTTTATTTAAATAATTCCATTTTTACGAGGAAATATTTTTTGGACGTTGAAATTTTCACTGGGAAATGTTTTTTGGCCTCTGCGAAGTCGCCTTCCACAGCCCCAAAATGCCCCTGCGGCGCAAAACGGCCAAAAACGGCACTTTTGCCGAAAAAGCCGTGCAATGCATTTAAATCCAAGGGTTTACAAAATCGTGCAAAAAATTTCAAAAACCTGCCGGAAAGCCAATTTTTCGGCTTTTGTAAACGCCTCATTATCAACATCAATTACCTATCAAAGTTCACCCAAATTCCTACCATATTTTTACCAAAACCGACCACGGTGGAGTTTGCCCGGTTTTTCGCCGGTCGGTGGTGGGTGAAAGGTGCGCCGCGTGCCCCTGCCGCGGTATGCGCCGCGCGGCCGAAAAAGTGGGACAAAAAGCTGCCATTTCGATTTATTTGTGTATTTTTGCAGCGTTGCCCGTTGGGAGCAATGGATTCGAGATTGTTTGTAAAATACTAAAAGCCAATTCGATATTGCTGCGGTTGAATGTTTAACTAATTTCAAATACAAGCTATTATGAAGAAATTTTTCCTTTGTGCAATTGTCGCCCTGCCGCTCTTTTTCGCATCCTGCGCCGGCAACGACGCCAAGACGGCGGCTGTGGCCGACTCGCTGCAAGAGATTATCAACCAGAAAGATGTTGAGATAGACGCTCTTTTCGAGGTCCTTAGCGACATCGAGAACAACCTGACCGAGATTTCGTCGCGCTACAGCCAGGTGGCCACGCTGCGCCAGCAGAACCCCGAGCGCAATGCCGGCGTCAAGGGCCAAATTACTGACCAGCTTGCCGTTATCGAGAGTATGATGTCGCAGAACAAGGCCAAAATCGCCTCGCTCAACAGCAAGATTTCTTCGCTCGGGGCCGAAAACACCAAGTTGCAGGGCTTCATCGAGAGCCTCAACGCACGTATGGCCGAGCAGGAAAACCAGATCAACGCGCTGACCAACGAGCTGTCGATCAGCAAGGAAACCATCAAGAAGCTGTCGGGCAACGTCAGCGAGCTGACGCAGTCCAACCAGGAGAAGGATGTCACCATAGCCCAGCAGGCCGAGGAGATGGCCTATCTGGCCGACCAGTCGCACAGGGCCTACTACGTTGTCGGCAACTACGACGACCTGAAAGCCAAGGGCATAGTGAGCAAGGACGGCGGCCTGATCTTCAAGACCCAAAAGGCCACCAGCAGCCTGAATGTGAAGAACTTCAACCTTATCGACAAGAACAAGGTCACCACTATCGAGGTGAACCTGCGCAAGGCCCGCCTGATTTCGAAACACCCCGAAGGCTCGTACGAGTTTGTTTACGACGAGGCCGACAGCAAGCTGGCTAAACAGCTTGTAATCAAGGATGTTGAGGCCTTCTGGTCGACTACCGACTTCCTTATTGTCTCGACCAAGCGTTGAGGGGTCTGTTAGAAGTTAAAGGAAGTTAAGGGGGAGTTAAAGGGAAGATAAGGGGAGTTAAAGGGAAGTTAAGGGACAATAGTGACCAGCAGGTACATTTGTCCCTTAACTTCCTTTAACTTCCCTTAACTTCTCTTAACTCCCCAAAAAACTCCCCTTTAGTTCCCAATCTCGAACAGTCGCAGGGCGTTGGCGGTGGTGATGGCGGCCACTTCGGCTGTGGTCAGGGCCTTGATTTCGGCCAGTTTTTCGGCCACGCTGAGCATAAAAGCCGGCTCGTTGCGCTTGCCGCGATGGGGGACGGGGGCCAGGTAGGGATCGTCGGTTTCGAGGACGATGCTGCCGATGGGCAGGGCGCGCACTATGTCGGGGAGCGTAGATTTCTTGTAGGTCAGCGTGCCGCCGATGCCGATCAGGAAGCCCATATCCACGGCCTTGCGGGCGTCGTCGGGCGTGCCGCTGAAGCAATGCATTATGCCCTGCGGATGGTGCCCGTCCAGCAGGGCCAGCTGGCGGAACATTTCGGCGTAGGCGTCGGTTTCGGCACCGCCATCCTTGCCGCTGCGCAGGTGCAGGACGACGGGCTTGCCAAGCTCGACGGCCCATTCCATCTGCTGCTGCAGGGCTTCGAGCTGCTGGGTGCGGAAGGTTGTGTCCCAATAGAAATCGAGGCCTATTTCGCCGATGCCGACATACTTGTCGGGCTGGGCGAAGAGCCGTTGGCGTGCTGTGGCGAGGGCTTGCTCCCAGTTGGCGTCGACCGATGTGGGGTGCAGTCCCATCATCTGGCGGAAGAGGTGGGGATGCGATGCTGCCAGGGCCTCCTGCCGGTCGTAGCTGTCGGCGTCGATGGCAGGCAGCAGTATCAGGCCGATGCCGGCCGCCTGGGCGCGGGCAATGGCCTCGTCGCGGTCGGCGTCGAACTCGTCGGCATAGAGGTGCGAGTGGGTGTCGGTCAGCATTTTTTCGATGTTTTGTCCTGGATGATTTCGGTCAGCAAGTCGTAGAGAGCCAGCATCTTGTCGTCGTCGGCGATGAGGCGTCGCTGGTTGTCGATGGTCTTTTGGTCGCGTCGCCGCGCGGGACCCGTCTGCTGCTGCCAGAGGCCGCCTTGCTTTATCTTTTCGGCGGTCATAGTTATCAGGGGATGAAGTATTTCGAAGGGTATGTCGTGCTGCTGCAGCAGGTCTTGGGCCAGGGCGTTGACGGCGTTGCCGAAGTTGTTGGTCATAACTGCTGCCAGGTGCAGCCATTGGCGTTGAGCGGTATCGACGCGGAAGATGTGGGAGGACACGGGCTCGAGCAGTTCGCGTATCGTCGTTTCGACTTCGGGTGACGAGCCTTCGATGCAGAATGGCAACTCGCTGTAGTTCATAGGTATGTCGCGGATGAAGGTCTGCGGCGACCAAAGGACGCCGTGCTTGCGGCTGATGGGTTGCAGCACGCGGAGCGATACGGAGCCGGCGGTGTGGAGCACCACGGCCTCGCGCATCCGCAGGTCGAGGGCGAGGTCGAAGAGGGCGTCGTCGCTCACGGCAAGGATGTAGATGTCTGCTGTGGGGTAGAGCAGGCTGAGGCGGTCGATGGGTTCGGCAAAGACCTGGTTGGCAAGAGCTTCGGCGTGGTCGTATTCGCGCGACCAAATCTGGAGTATCTGGTGGCCTGCGGCGTGAAAGGCTTTGGCCAGATGTGTGGCTACGTTGCCGGAGCCGATGAAGGTAATGGTTTTCATTCTGCGAAGGTCAGGGCACGTCTGATTTAAACGGCGAATTATTATAAAAAAACGGCGAATTACGCGAATTAAACGAATTAATATTGAGGAATTTGTTTTGCAGGCAAAACGCTAATTGAACGAATTTTTAGAAGTTGCACAAGTATTTTTTTTAACAGCAATTACCAGCAATTGAACAGCAATTGTCAGCAATTATTCTTTTTGAACGTGAATGTCTGAGAATTATCATCAATATCTATGTGAATTATCATCAATATCAAATAGATTTGCCCAATTACTTATAAAAAAAAGGACAGGACGAAAAGGGTCCAGTCCTTAGTTCCGAATGATTGTTGTTTTTTTTAATACTCGTCTTCCTGGAAAAAGAAGTCTTCCTTCGTGGGATAGTCGGGCCAGATATCCTCGATGCTGTCGTAGGGTTCACCTTCGTCTTCTATTTCCTGAAGGTTTTCGATCACTTCCATAGGAGCTCCGGTGCGCTGTGCATAGTCTATGAGTTCCTCTTTGTTTGCCGGCCAAGGGGCATCTTCCAATTTCGATGCCAGTTCTAATGTCCAATACATAATACTGTCTTTTTTCCTTTGATTTTTAAGTTAGAATACTGTTAATGTGTGTTTTTCAATATTTTGTCTTGTCTTTTTATTCCCCTTAACGCATAGAGTTGCATAATATTATACGGCGTTCCAAAAATTTTCTGCCTTGTTTTCGAGAATCAGGACTAATCTTGATGTAACGAACAGATAGTCAGATGTTCGGTTGACATATTTTTTTATGCTGTCTTCTATTTTTTCTTCGTCGGCAAGTCTGACGATAAGCCGTTCGGCGCGCCGGCATACGGTACGGGTGATGTGTGCTTGTGCCGAGGTGGTGCTGCCGCCAGGGATTACGAAGCTTTTCAGTCGTGGGAGCTGGGCGTCGATGCTGTCGATCCAGCCTTCCATTTCCGCTGCGGCATCGGTGGGCAGTTGGGTCAGCTTGGCGTAAGTGGGTTCGTCCTCGGTGGCCAGAAGGGTCTGGATGACAAAGAGATTATTCTGGATTTTCTTCATCTGTCCAAAGAGAGTCTCGAAACGTTCGCGGACGTCGAAGGCGAGGTCGAAGTCTTTCGAGCGATCCTTCACCATTTCGGCCAGCATACCGATGTGTGCGTTCAGTTCGTCGACGGTGCCATAGGCTTCGACTCGAGGGTTGTATTTTTTCACGCGTTGTCCGCCGACGAGCGAAGTGGTGCCGTCGTCGCCAGTTTTAGTGTATATCATAGGGTTGGCTCTAATTAAACTGCGAATTGATTTTTAAACTGCGAATTAAGCGAATTAAACGAATTTTAGGAATTTGTTTTGCAGGCAAAACGCGAATTACGCGAATTAAACTTTTTCGACACTTTTAACTTCGGGGATGACGCGTTTGATGGCGGTTTCGATGCCCTGTTTGAGGGTCTGCATAGCGTGAGGGCAGCTGCCGCAATGGCCTTGCAGGCGGACCATAACCACACCTTCGTTGGTCATATCCACGTATTCGACGTCGCCGCCGTCCTGCTGGAGATAGGGGCGGATCTGTTCAAGTGCGTTCTGCACTTTGCGTTCGATGGTTGCTTTCTGTTCGTCGGTCATATTGCTGATTTTTATTGTTTTTCTAACTTGCAGATTTCCTTGATGGTGTTTTCGGCCAGGCGGTCGAAGGCTTCGCTTTCGGGCGTGGGGGTGTCGCTCCAGAGAGCCACGGGTTTGCCGCTGTCGCCGCTTTCGGCGATGCTCTGGACCAGGGGTATTTCGCCGAGCAGGGGTATGTTCATTTCTTTGGAGAGCTTGCTGCAGCCTTCCTTGCCGAAGATGTAGTATTTGTTGTTGGGTAGTTCGGCGGGGGTGAAGTAGGCCATATTTTCGACGAAGCCCAGCACGGGGATGTTGATGTTGGGGTTCTGGAACATTTCGACGCCTCGCACCACGTCGGCCAGGGCGACCTGCTGCGGCGTGCTGACGATGATGGCTCCGCTGACGGGCAGGGTCTGGGCGATGGTAAGCTGAATGTCGCCTGTTCCGGGAGGCATATCGACGACGAGGTAGTCGATTTCATCCCACCAGGTTTCGGTGAGGAGCTGCTTGAGTGCGCCGCTGGCCATAGGTCCGCGCCAAACCATAGCCTTGTCGGGGTCGACGAGGAAGCCGACGGACATCAGCTTGACGTTGTATTTCAGGATGGGCGACATATAGGTTTTGCCGTTGTGCTGTTCGCCGTAGATGTCGTGGTCGGTGATGTTGAACATAATGGGTATCGAGGGGCCGTAGATGTCGGCGTCGATGAGTCCGACTTTGGCTCCTGTTTTGGCCAGCGAGACGGCGAGGTTGACGGCGACGGTGGATTTGCCTACGCCGCCTTTGCCGCTGGCGACGAGGATGGTGTGCTTGATGTTGGGGAACATCTCTTCGGGCTTGGGCTGCTCGACCTTGCGCGAGGTGAGGTTGACTTCGACCTCGGCGTTGCGGTCCACGTATTCGTGGATGGCGTTGATGCAGTCTTCTTTCATCTTCGACTTCATCGGGCAGGCCGGTGTGGTTAGCACGAGGTCGAAGGAGACTTTCATTCCGTCGATGGCGATGTTTTCAATCATTCCCAGCTGGGTCAGGCTCTGTCCCAGGTCGGGGTCGTCGACGTGCGACAACGCCATCTCTATCATTGTTTTAGTTATTGCGCTCCTAGAATATATATTACATATTATATTGCTTTAAACGCCCGAATGGTACAT
>R20__coassemble_1030_pt1 | contig 17427 bp, 18 predicted proteins | sample R20__metabat2_low_PE_005 | metagenome-assembled genome bin R20 | reverse complement strand
TAGAAAACGACATTTTTATCGCTGCTGATTAATCCTAATGACCGATTTGGGTTTATTTCGCACATTTCCTGAGCTGTGGTGTAGTGGTATTTCCCGCCAGTACTGTTGCGATTCAACTCGCGCGAAACAGTTGATTTGTTGACACCTATCGCTTCCGCAAAAGCGGTCTGTGTCTTTTTTTCTTTCAGCATCAAAGATATTGCGTATCTTTGCATTTGGTTTAGTTGTCCCATTTTTGCAATTTTTTGGAAGGAGGCGCAAAAATAACAACTTTTTTCCATCCACACAAAGGCGAGGGGATTTTTCCTCTCCCTTTGTTGGAAAAAAATGTATTTTTACGCACTTTTTGTCCTCAAAAGTTGCGTTTCTTAATGGAACTTAGGAAATGAATGTCGCATAGCCCAATTTAAGTAGGGTTTACGTTTTGAATGTTTATTGTTTACAGGTTGTTTTTTTTAATTTTTAGTTTTTTCAAAGTCAAACAAACACGCAGCATTGTGGTACGCAGGCGCCTCGCCAGCGATTTGTTGTCGCAGGCGAGGCACCTACGTACCAATCATTTCCACTAATATGTGCTGGGAAGGAAAATGCTTTTTTGTAGGCTTTGGGTAGACTGTCCAAAACATTTTTTTTTGCGGGGTTGAAAATTCTTTGTAATTTTGCAATCAGTTTTGAGAGCAAAACTCAAGGCTTTTTGTTTTGAAGCGTTATGCCGACTTGTGCCTGAAAACCTGAGAAATTTTCAATTAGAGCAAGGAAGTGTAATGGTTCACGTTTTGCGTGGACTGTTTGCTGCATCTTCTCTATAAGGTATTTCTCAGGACCCTCAGGCAAAGAAGTGGTGTACAGGACCACGCTTTTTTGTTTGTATATTGGCCTGTTGGTTCTGGCGGGTGCAGGGTAAGCCGAAAACTGCAAATAGAGTAGGCGGGAAAACATTAGATATATGCGTTTTACAAAATTATTGGTTTTTGCGTTTCTCGTAACGCTTGGAACTGCAATTTCTGCACAAACCGCTGCAGAATGGAACAAAAAAGCTCTTGCTCATTGGGAAAAACAGGAATACCGGCAAGCAGCTGACTACTGGCAAAAAGGAGCCGATATGGGCGATGCAGAATGTCAAGATAATTATGGTGGTTGCTATCTTTATGGTGCTGGAAGAACAAAAGATTATAAAATTGCAATGGAATGGTTTCGCAAATCGGCTGCACAAGGTTTTGCCGAAGGCCAACGCGATGTTGGATATATGTACCATTATGGTCTTGGGGTAGAGCGGAACTATAAAACGGCTTTAGAATGGTATAGAAAGGCTGTCGCTAAAGGTAATGCTCACGCACAGAAGGATATGGGTGACTTGTATTATTCTGGTAATGGCGTACAGCAGGATTATAAGCAGGCAGCGTCGTTGTACCGTAAGGCGGCAGATCAAGGCGACGAGGATGCGCAGGTGATGCTCGGACAACTATATGAAAATGGAAATGGAGTAGCACAGGACTATAGCCAAGCTATGTATTGGTATAAGAAGTCAGGCTGCGAACATAACTGGGAGGCGGAGTATAAGATAGGATTGTATTTTCATCTTGCAGAAGATTATACAAAGGCTTTTGTTTGGTTTATGAAAGCAGCCAATAGAAACTATAATGTTGCACAAGCCAGTATCGGCGATTATTATTATGAGGGTTTGGGAGTGAAAGCCGATACGAAGACTGCCATTAGTTGGTATACAAAAGCATCAGACAATGGAAATAAATATGCAATAGAAAAATTAAACTCAAACAGAGAAGTAGAACTAAAAAGTAAAAAAGATTATGCATCAGGCAAATATGGTTTTATAGACAAGAACGACAAGGTTGTTATTCCTTTTGAATATGAAAATGTTGATAGATTTGAAAAAGGTCTTGCCCCAGTCAAAAAGAATGGCAAATGGGGTTTTATTGATAAAAGTAATAAAGTTGTAATTCCTTTTGTGTATGATGATGTTCGTTTAAGTAATTTATTCTCTGTTTTTAAAGATGACCTTTGCATAGTCAAAAAGAACGGCAAATGGGGTTTTATTGACAAGGACAATAAAACTGTTATTCCTTTTGAATATGAATATATTGATAGATTTAATGACGACCTTGCCCGTGTCAAAAAGAACGGCAAATGGGGATTTATAGACAAGAGCAACAAGGTTGTTATTCCTTTTGAATATGAGGTTGTTTCGTTTTTTAATAACGGCCTTGCCCGTGTCAAAAAGAACGGCAAATGGGGATTTATAGACAAGAACAACAAGGTCGTTATTCCTTTTGAATATGAATATGCTGGGCCTTTTAAAGACGGCCTTGCCCGTGTCAATAAGAACGGCAAAAGGATGAAAATCAATAAGCAGAATCAGGTGGTTGAATAGTTTGCGCCGAAAGTGGTGCTTATAATTAACCCCAGACTGGACGGATGTACAGCTCTGGGATTGATTGTATAAACATATTTTATCTCGAAGTATAATAAAAAAAATGTGTTTGCGTTATTAAAGAAAAAGATGTAATATGGCACAGGTTGATTTGACATTAAGTATTGATTCTCGACGACAGCAGCAGATTGACAGATACTGCGCTTTATCGGGGTTGAGTCGCAAAGCGGCTTTCGACGAAATTATGAATCTGTGGGAGAGATTGGTGTATATACCGCAGATGGATTATATCGAGAAAGAGGCTCGTCGTCGCAAGGCTCGTGAAGCATTCTTTGCAATGAGAGCCAGAGCGGAAAGGGGTGAAACTCCTGACCTTTCTATGGATGAGATAATTGATGAGATTGCTTTGGCAAGGGCTGAAAACCGATAAAAAGCTATTGTTATATGACTATATATGCTGTGTTTGACACAAATGTTTTAGTGTCGGCAATGCTAACCAGAAAAGCGGATGCGGCAACATCGAAAGTTGTTAAAGCCGTTGTTGATTTAAATATTGTCCCTTTGTATAATGATCAGATTTTGGCGGAGTATTCGAAGGTGATGCGTCGGGAAAAGTTCGGTTTTCCAGAGGAACAAATAGAGCAGATGATATCTCTAATTATGGCTTTCGGCATTTCTTCTGAAAGGATAGATAGCAATGAGATTTTTCAAGATAAATCAGATGCAGTTTTTTATGAGGTTGCATTGTCGAAGGAGGGCGCTTATGTTGTCACTGGGAATATAAAGGATTTCCCGAAAAAGCCAATTGTTGTCACTCCTTCCGAAATGGTGAAGATATTGGAAGAAGCAGGATTGATTTAAAGAACATTTGTCTAAAAAGCTTTTATTGCCAATAAAAACTTTCTTTTATTGTCAATAAAAGTTTTTTGTATTTGATTGTGCTACAGGTAATCGTCACTACCACTACCACGCCATACCGTGCGACACCATCCAGGCTTGGGCCTCTTTGTTGCCGAGCTTGGCGGCTTTCTTGTAGCTGGCGGTCTCGCGGGCGCTGTTGCCCTGCTTGGCGTAGAGCTTGGCGATGAGGCAGTAGGTCTCGTGGTCGCGGTCGTTGATGGCCACGGCTTTCTGGTAGCTGCGCAGGGCCTTGACGTAGTCGCCCTTGTCGGTGTAGACCTGGCCGAGGCATTTGTACGAGTCGACATCCTTGGGGTTGATGCGGCTGGCCTTCTGGTGGTAGGCTATGGCTTCGTCGTAGTTGCCTTTCATTCCGTAGACGGCGCCGAGGCGGTTGTAGGCTGGAAGGTAGGTGCTGTCGAGGCCGATGATGGCTTCGTAGCACTGAATGGCCTTCTTGTCGTCGCCGCGCTGGGCGTAGGCGATGCCGAGGTAGTAGTAGAGCTTGATGGACTTGTTGTCGCGCTGCAGTCCCTTGCGCAGATGCGTGATGGCTGTCTCGTAATTGTTGCGCTGAGTGTACATTACGCCGAGGTTGTAGTAGGCGTCTATGTTGTCGGGGTCGTTGGCCAGCGTCTTGCGGAACTGTGCGAGGGCGTCGTTGTCGTTGCCGCGGTTGTAGTATATCACGCCCAGCGTGTTTGTGGCGCGAGGCAGCTTGGGGTCGATTTCCAGTGCTTTCTTGACCCAGTTGATGGCGTTGGTGAAATTCTTTTTATAGTTGTAAATCAAAGCCATATTGCAATAGGCCGATGCACTGGTTGGGTTGAGTTCGATCGAGCGCTCGGCCAGTTGCAGCAGCTCGTCGACACCATTGAAATGACCGCTGCGCGAACCGTCGAAGTCGCCGTTCTCTATGTAGCTGAACACCAGTCGTTCGTAGGCCTCGCCAAGGGTGTCGTTGAGGGTTGTGGCCTGCCTCAGGGCTATGGCAGCCTCGTCGTAGTGGTGGCGTTTCAGTTGCAGCTTGCCGATAAGCAGCTGTGGCACAGCGTCGTCGGGAGCATCGGCTGCCGCCTGCTGATAGTAGGAAAGAGCCCGGTCCTGCAAGCCAAGTTTTTCGGCGTTAAGACCTTTGTCGATGTTGCTGTTCTGGCAAAAAGCCGAACAGCAAACCGATAATAATAATGTAATCAAAAAGGCAGATTTTATCTTCATCATATTTCAATTTCAACATTCAACTTATTTTCCCCCAGGCCAGTGCGCGTTTGTTTTTTTGCAGGTAGAGCCGCAGGCAGGCGTTGTCGATCGACTGCAGCTGCGGGTCCTTTTCGAGTATTTCCTGCACCGTCTCGCGTGCGGCGCGGACTATTGGCTCGTCGTCGACGATGTCGGCCAGTTTGAGTTGCAAAATGCCGCTCTGCTGTAGCCCTTGCAAGTCGCCGGGGCCTCGCAGCCGCAGGTCGGCCTCGGCGATGCGGAAGCCGTCGGTCGAGTCGACCATAATCTTTATGCGTTCGCGCGCGGTGTTAGATAACTTGTTGCCCGTCATCAGGATGCAGTACGACTGCTCGGCGCCGCGGCCCACGCGACCACGCAACTGGTGCAACTGCGAGAGGCCGAACCGCTCGGCGTTCTCGATGATCATCACCGACGCGTTGGGAACGTCGACACCCACCTCGATGACAGTGGTGCTGACCATAATCTGCGTCTCGCCGCGTTTGAAACGGCCCATCTCATAGTCTTTGGCCTCGCTGTCCATACGGCCGTGGACGATGCTGATCTGATATTGCGGCAGCGGAAACTCGCGCGCTATGCTCTCGTAGCCGTCCATCAGGTCCTTGAGATCCATCGTCTCGGACTCTTCAATAAGTGGATATACTATATATATTTGTCGTCCGCGGGCAATCTGGTCGCGGATAAAGCCGAACACCTTGAGTCGCTGGTGGTCGGTGCTGTGGATGGTCTTGACGGCCTTGCGCCCAGGCGGCAGCTCGTCGATGATGGAGCAGTCCAGGTCGCCATAGACGGTCATAGCCAGCGTACGCGGGATGGGTGTGGCTGTCATCACCAGCACGTGGGGCGGCTGTGCGCTCTTGGTCCACAGCTTGCTGCGCTGTTCGACGCCGAAGCGGTGCTGCTCGTCGATGACGACAAAGCCCAGATTCTTGAACTGCACATCTTTTTCGATGACGGCGTGAGTGCCTATCAGTATGTCGATTTCGCCCTCCATCAGGCGCTGCTTGATTTTCTTTTTTGCCGACGGCTTCAGGGCACCGGTCAGCAGTTCGACACTGACACCCAGCCCGTCAAGCATCTTGCTGATGGTGGCATAGTGCTGGTTGGCAAGTATTTCGGTGGGTGCCATCAGGCAGGTCTGGCAGCCGTTGTCGATGGCTATGAGCATCGTCAGCAGGGCCACCAGCGTCTTGCCGCTGCCCACGTCGCCCTGCAGCAGGCGGTTCATCTGGTGCCCGCTTTTCATATCGGCGCGGATTTCCTTGACGACGCGTTTCTGTGCGCCTGTCAGCTCGAAAGCCAGACGCTCGTTGTAGAAGCGGTTGAAATGCTCGCCGACAACGGGAAACACATAGCCGTTGCTACGCATCTGGCGCTCGTGTTTGGCGTACTGGTAGTCAAGCTGAAGGAAAAACAGCTCCTCGAACTTCATCCGCTGAATCGACAGCGATATGTCGTGCGGCCGTGTGGGGTAGTGGATCACCTCGATGGCGTTGGCGCGGCTGGGCAGCTTGTACTTGTCGATGACGGCTTGCGGCAGCGTCTCGGGGATGCGTCCGGCGGCCATACGCAGCAGCTGTTCGGTCAGCTTGGCGATGCCTTTGGTGTGCAACCCTTTGGATTTCAGCTTCTCGGTCGACGAATAGATGGGTATATACTTCAGGTTCGACGTGCCTTCCTGATCGGCGCGTTCCAGGTCGGGATGGGCTATGTTGATGTGGCCGTTGAAGACCGTCGGCTTGCCCATAACGATATACTCCGTGTCGGGCTTCAGCGACTCGCGAATCCACTTCAGCCCCTGAAACCACACCAGCTCTATCTGTCCCGTGGCATCCTGCAGCGTTGCCGACAGGCGCATCGACTTGCCGTTGCCAACGGTGTGCAGGTCGCGGATGGTGCCTCGCAGCACGACGTAGGGCTCGTCGATGTTCATCATCGCGATGGTTGTCGTCTGCGAGCGGTCGACGTAGCGATAGGGGAAATACTCCAGCAGGTCTCCGTAGGTGTAGATTTCCAGCTCGCGCTGCAGCATCTGCGCGCGTGCCGGCCCCACGCCTTTCAGAAATTCTATCGGAGTATCGACAAAGAGCATTGTGATTGCGTTATTGCGTTATTGCGTTATTGCGTTATTGTGTTAGTGCGTTATTGTGTTATTGCGTTAGTTTAATTTCAACTTCCAACTTTCAACTAAACAACGTATTTGCTTACGTCCTTGCCGAAGGCGGCCAGTTCGCGCACCATCGACGAACTGATTACGGCGGTGGCGGGGTCGGCCAGTAGCAGGACGGTCTCGATGTCGGGAGCCACAAGGCGGTTGATGTCGGCAATCTTCTGCTCATAGGCAAAGTCGGCAGCGTCGCGCACCCCGCGCAGTATGAATTGTGCCCCCGTCTGGCGGCACAGGTCGGTGGTCAGGCAGCTGTATGTCAGCACCTCCACCTGCGGCATCTGTGCCACGGCCCGGCGTATGCGCTCAAGGCGCTCGTCGACAGGCAGGAAGCCCTGTTTGCCGGTGTTGACGCCCACGGCGACGATGATGCGGTCGAAGAGCGACAGCGCACGTTCGAGCAAGGCCAGGTGGCCTGTCGTCATCGGGTCGAACGACCCTGGGAAAATGGCTGTTCTCGGCATATCTATCTGCGTTTCTTGTTTTTGTTGCGATGGCTTTTGCTGTTGTCGTCGCCGAAGACGTAGAGCACGCGCAGCGACAGCGACGAGTTGTAGAGGTTGTTCTGCCAGGTGGATATTTCGCGGTCGCCCTCTTTCTGCAGCCCCGTGAAGTGCCAGTCGCGTTTCACGGGTAGCAGCGACATCTGGTAGCGGAAGTTGAGCGTCAGGCCGCGCCAGACGGCGAAGCGCACGTCGAGTGCTGCCGACAGGTCGTTTTTGAGGAACGACATATCCGACGTGTCGGGCTCGAAATATCCGGGCTGGTAGATGAGCAGGCCGTGCGGCTGCTGCACCAGGCGGCCGTAGACAAGGCCCAGTCCGAACGTCATACCGCCATAGGGGTCGGTGAAATGGACCGTCAGCGGGATGTCGACATAGTTCATCGTGAACTGGAAAAGACTGTAGGGCTCGTGGGTGTTGTTGAAGGCGCCGCGCTGCGAGTAGTCGGCCTCGATCGACATCTGCCAGCGCTGGTTGGCGGTCAGGTCGACTATGGCGCCGACGCCAGCCGTGAAGCCCCATTTGCGGAAGCCGCGCAGCTCGTCGCCGCGTATCTGCGACGCCGTGGCCCCCAGGGTGGGGTAGGCACGTATCACCTGGCGGTTTTGGCGGCGCTGGGCCTGGGCCGGCACTGCAACCAGCAGCGACAGCAGAAGAATAGTGGTGGTATAGCGTAGTTTCATATAGCTTGAAGTAACCTTGTTTTGACACATAAACGCACTTGTTGAAAAAAAATTGTAGCAAAAGATACTTCTTGTTCAAAAAAAATGCAGTAATTTTGCACTATGGAAATTACACAGCGAAACAGTACAAAACGAAAAGACAGAATTACTTACGAGCAGGCGTTCTCGCTCAACGGCAAGACACCGCCCCAGGCCATCGATCTTGAAGAGGCCGTGCTCGGCGCACTGATGATCGACCAGAACGCGCTGAACAACACCATACAGATGCTCCGCACCGAATACTTCTACCGCCCTGAGCACCAGATGATTTTCAAGGCCATCCTGACTCTTTTCGAGCAGTCGAAACCCGTCGACCTGCTGACGGTGTCGCAGCAGCTGATGAAGGACGGCCAGTTCGAGGCCGTGGGCGGCGGTATGTACCTCTCGCAGCTCGTCAACCACGTCGTCTCGGCAGCGCACATCGAGTTCCATTCGCGCATCATTTCCGAAAAATACATCCAGCGCGAAATCATCCGCGTGTGCACCGAAACCCTCACCGAGGCCTACGATGAGACCACCGATGTGCTCGACCTGCTCGACAAGACCGAGCGCACCCTGATGGACATCGACGAGAAGAATTTCCACACCGAATACCACAATATGCAGGACGTGCTGCACTCGGCCTTCGAGCAAATCGAGGCGGCGCAGCAGAGCGACAGCTCCTACAGCGGCATCCCCACGGGCTTTGTCGACCTCGACCGTATGACGGCAGGCTTCCAGCCCGGCACGCTCATCATCCTGGCCGCGCGTCCCGCAATGGGCAAGACAGCCTTCGCCCTCACTATGGCCCGCAACATTGCCATTGATATGAAGAAGCCCATAGCCTTCTTCTCGCTCGAAATGACTGCCGTCGAGCTCGTTATGCGCCTCATCAGCAGCGAGTCGGGCATCTCGGGCGACCGCCTGAAGAAGGGCGAGAAGCTGCCCGAAGTCGAAAAGACGCAGCTCTATGCCAAGTCGCAGGTGCTCACCGAGGCGCCCATCTTTATCGACGACACGCCCCAGCTCTCCATCTTTGAGCTGCGCGCCAAGTGCCGCCGCCTCAAGCAGCAGCACGACATCCAGATGGTTTTCATCGACTACCTGCAGCTGATGCAGGCTGGCGGCGAACAGTCGCGCAACGGCAACCGCGAGCAGGAAATCAGCCTCATATCGCGCCAGCTCAAGGCACTGTCCAAGGAGCTGGGCGTGCCGGTCTTGGCCCTGTCGCAGCTGTCGCGCGCCGTCGAGACGCGTGGCGGCACCAAGAAGCCGCAGCTCAGCGACTTGCGCGAATCGGGCGCCATCGAGCAGGACGCCGACATCGTGATGTTTATCTATCGTCCTGAATACTACCAGATTTACGAAGACAACAACGGTTCGACGCTCGGAATGGCCGACATCATCATCGCCAAGCACCGCAGCGGCGAGACCGGCGAGGTGCGTCTGCGCTTCGTTTCGCAGTATGCCAAGTTCGAGAACCGCGAGGCCGAAGGCCGCTACAATATGGCCAGCGGCCTGGCTCCCAACACTTCGTTCGACAGCGGCGGGGCGGTGATCCTTGACTCCAAGATGAACCAGGACATCGACAGCCAGGCCAACGCCGAAAACGAGGGTATGTTCTGACGCGCCGTGCGCTGAAAAAGTCCAGAATATTTGTAGCCGTATAGCGTATCTGTGCTGTGCGGCTTTTTTGTGTCTGTAAAAAGTTACAACCTGAATCAGCAAACCATACCAGCCACCCGCTCAGCCTTTTCAACAATCGTTTAACCATCGTTCGACCATTGTTCAACCATTTTAAATGGTTAAACGATGGTCGAACGATGGTCGAAATGGCCGAGCGGGTGGGGGACGGGTCCAAGCCGCAGCCGGTGGCGCCGCACGGCGGCGCGCGGAAACAAATCTGATTTTATTTTTTTGCAATTAAATAAAAATGTGTAAATTTGCATTTGTTTTGCAAAGTGCCGTTTTGCAATATGTTTTTGTAAATCAGTATATATAGTAAGAAATACATAAATTAATATTCAAAAAATGGACAAGAAGGACCTTCTGAAAGAAACCGTTCAGCACATCGACATCAAGAAATATGATTCGACCGAACTGATTGACGCTATGCGCCGTATGTCGTTCACCAGCCGCGACACCGCCCGTGCCGCCGACATACTGATGAAAATGTGTGCCGAAAAAGGCTGCACCAACATTCTGACCATCGCCGGCTCGACGTCGGCCGCCGGATGTATGCAGGTATACGTCGATATGGTTCGCAACAAGATGGTCGACGTCGTCGTCTCGACGGGTGCGTCGATTATCGATATGGACCTGTTCGAAGCCCTTGGTTTCAAGCACTATATCGGTACCAAGGAGAACGTCATCCCCGACACGAAGCTGCGCGAACTCTACATCGACCGCATCTACGACACCTTCATCGACGAGGAAGAGCTGCAGGCTTGCGACAACGCCACCTTCGAGCTGGCCAATATGCTTGAGGCACGCCCCTACAGCTCGCGCGAGTTCATCTACGAGCTTGGCAAGTGGCTGCACAACGGCCGCGCCGTCAAGAAGGACAGCCTGATCCAGACGTGCTATGAGTGTGGTGTGCCTATCTTCTGCCCGGCATTCTCGGACTGCTCGGCCGGCTTCGGCATCGGCAAGCACCAGTGGGTGCGTGCCCAGGAAGGCAAGCCCTATCTGAGCATCGACTCGGTGTGCGACTTCATCGAGCTGACCAAGATCAAGATGGCAGCCCCCGAAACGGGCCTCTTTATGGTCGGCGGCGGCACGCCCAAGAATTTTGCCCAGGACACGGTGGTTTGCGCCGAAATCCTTGGCCACGAGGTTCCTATGCACAAGTATGCCATCCAGATCACTGTGGCCGACGTGCGCGACGGTGCCTGCTCGTCGTCGACGCTGCTCGAGGCCGGCAGCTGGGGCAAAGTGAGCGAGGAGCTGCAGCAGATGGTCTATGCCGAAGGCACGACGGTCATCCCGCTCATCGCTTCGTATGTCTACCACAACGGCCCGTGGCGCGAGCGCGAGTACAAGAACTGGCAGAAAATATTTGAAAAATAATGATGTGACAAGTGACCTGTGACCCGTGACCAGTGAAACGAACGCGCTCGTATCACAGGTCACAGGTCACAATTCACTAATCACAATTCACAATTCACCAATCACTAATCACCATTCACCAATATGGACGATTGTATCCGTCGGCAAATACGTGAACTGATTCAGCGCGAGGTTGTTGTCGCCACAGGCTGTACCGAGCCGGGCGCCGTGGCTCTTGCCGTTTCCAAGGCTCGCGAGACGCTGGGCGCAATGCCCGACAGCACGCAGCTGCTGCTGAGCAAAAATGTTTTCAAGAACGCTATGGGCGTGGGCATTCCCGGCACGGGGATGATAGGCCTGCCCATCGCTGTGGCCATCGCGCTGACGGCCGGCGACTCGAGCCGCCAGCTGGAGGTGCTGACGGTGCCCGAGGAGGCTGTGAAAAACGCCAAAGCCTGGCTGGCCAACAACGGCGGCAGCATCAGCATCGGCCTCAAGGAACGCTGCGAGGACAAGCTGTACATCGAGTGCATCTGCACCAAGGGCAGCGACAGCGCTACGGCCGTCATCTCGAAGCGTCACACCAACTTTGTCTATGTGGAGCGCAACGGCAACATCCTTGTCGACAATGAGAAAGCCTGCACCGGCAGCGATTCCGACAGCTGCTGCGACCCCTGCCTGACGGAGCGCATCGTTTTCGACTATGCCACCACGGCGCCCATCGACGAGCTGGCCTTTATCCGCGACACCGTTGCGCTGAACAGCGCCGCGGCCACCGAGGGCCTGAAGGGCTATGGCCTTAATACGGGGCGCATACTGATGGAGAACGCCGATGGCGACATTGTCCACACCGTCATTGCCCGCACCGTGGCGGCCTCCGACGCCCGTATGGACGGCTGTACGCTGCCAGTCTACAGCAACAGCGGCAGCGGCAACCAGGGCATCGCCTGCACGCTGCCTGTCTATGAGTATGGACGTGCCAAAGGCCTGGACGACGAGCAGGTGACGAGGGCGCTGATTTTGAGCCATCTGACTTCAATCTACATCAAGCGCGGCATCGGCCGTCTGTCGGCCTTGTGCGGCATCGTGAATGCGTCGATAGGTGTTTCGTCGGGCATCACCTACCTGCACGGCGGCAGCTACGACCAGGTGTGCTTTGCCATCAAGAATATGATCAACACGCTGGCGGGAATGGTGTGCGACGGCGCCAAGCCGTCCTGCGCCCTCAAGATGTCGACGGGCCTTTACAGTGCCTTTATCAGCGCCGAGCTGGCGTTGCACGACAAGGTGGTCGACGCCTGCGACGGCCTGTCGGAGAGGGACATAGACTACTCGATTCGCAACCTGGGCCGCCTCGGCAACGAGGGTATGGACCAGACCGACGATGTGGTGCTCGACATTATGACCCACAAGCACCAGTAGCCTGTAAGTGCGGAAGGCGGAGATGGGCCTCGGGAATGCGATTCTGCCTGGCCCTTGGAAATAGACGAGGAAAGTTTGTTGAAAAAAAAAGCCGTCAGGTTGGCTCTATTTGAAAAAAATAATGTAATTTTGCCAATTCAAATTTAATAATTAAAGATATGGATTTTAACAGTAACAGAACGAAAGAAGAGTTGTATTCACAGTCCATTAGTGCGGGTAAGCGCAAGTATTTTTTCGATGTGAAGGAGACACGCGGCGGCGACAAATTCATCGTTATAGCCGAAAGCCGCAAACTTTTTGACAACAACACTGGCAATTTCTATTTCGAGAAAAACAAGATGTTCCTCTACAAGGAGGATTTTGAGAAGTTCCAGAAGGGGCTCAGCAATGCCATCAGCTTCATCGAGACGGGCATCATTCCTGAAGACGACGCTGCTGCCAACGAAGGCGAGACCGCTGTGCCGACAAGCGACGACATCGAGGACATTTTCAACATCTGAAGTCAGAACAGTCTGACATACAATCATTCTAAAAAAAGAACATCCATAAACTATGGGTAAAATAATTTCGATAGCCAACCAGAAAGGGGGCGTGGGCAAGACAACCACGGCCACCAACCTCTCTGCTTCGTTGGCTGTGCTGGAATACAAAGTGCTGCTGATCGACGCTGACCCGCAGGCCAACGCCACGTCGGGCCTTGGCGTCAACCCTGAGGCTGTGGAGCCAAGTGCATACGAGTGTTTCCTCGGACAGGCTGCTGCCAAAGACTGCATAGTCGAGACCGAGACGCCCAACCTGTTCCTGCTGCCGACACGCATCGACTTGGTGGGTGCCGAGATTGACCTGGTCAACGAAAAGCAGCGTGAATTCTATATCTCCAAGGCTCTGGAGCCTATACGCGACGACTTCGATTTCATCATCATCGACTGCTCGCCGTCGCTGGGCCTTATCACCATCAACGCACTGACGGCGTCCGATTCGGTGATAATTCCTATTCAGAGTGAGTATTTTGCTCTTGAAGGCCTTGGCAAGCTGCTCAACACGATTCGCATCGTGCAGACCCGCCTCAACCCGAAGCTGTCCATTGAGGGCCTGCTGATTACGATGTACGACTCGCGCCTGCGCCTGGCTCGCCAGGTGGTGGAGGATGTGCGCGGCCATTTCAAGCAGATGGTCTTCGACACGCTCATCTATCGCAACACCAAGCTGGCCGAGGCTCCGAGCTATGGCCGCTCGATCATTATGCACGACGCTACCTGTTCGGGCGCTATCAACTACCTGAACCTGGCCAACGAGATTTTGCGTCGCAACGGGATGGAGAAGACAGCGAAAAGCAAGTGAGCATAGAAAGAGATAACGTTATGACAACAAAGAAAAAAACTACCGGCCTTGGACGTGGACTGGGCTCGATTCTGCCTGATGTGGACATCGATGCCGCTATGGGCAAGAGCAACCTGACCACGGCCATTACTACCATACCCCTCGACAGCATCGAGGCCAATCCTTTCCAGCCCCGCAAGGAATTCGACCAGGAGGCTCTTGACGAACTGGCTCAGTCTATCCGCCAGCAGGGGGTCATCACGCCCATCACGGTGCGCCAGATGCCGACGGGCAAATACCAGCTTATTGCCGGCGAACGCCGTCTGCGTGCTTCGCAGATTGCTGGCCTGAAGGAGATTCCTGCATACATCCGCATCGCCACCGACACGCAGATGATGGAGATGGCGCTGGTGGAGAACATACAGCGCGAAAACCTCAATGCAATGGAGATTGCCTTTTCGTACAACGCCCTCATCGAGGAGTGCCAGCTGACACACGAGCAGCTGAGCGAGAAGGTGGGCAAGAACCGTTCGACGATTACCAACTATCTGCGTCTGCTGAACTTGCCGTCGGAAACGCAGCTGGCTCTCAGCACCGACCAGATCAGTATGGCGCACGCCCGCTGTCTGGTCAACATCGAGGATACAGACACGCATCTGGCTCTGCTGCACGACATCATCAACAAGCAGCTGTCGGTGCGCCAGACCGAGCAGCTGGTCAAGGAGATGGCCAAACCCAAGCCTGCCGCTGCGCCTCGCCACAAGGACGACCTGCCCGAGGCACACGCCGCTTCGCGCTCGGCGCTGAAGCAGTACCTGCAGTCGGAGGTAGACATCAAGCGCAGCCGTCGCGGCAAAGGCACGCTTACAATCCATTTCAACAGCGACAAGGACTTTGAACGTATCATCAAACTGATTGAAAAGTAATTAGTGAATAGTGAAATGTAAGTTGTGATAAGAATCTTTAAATATATGAATATAATAAAAAGAGTGGGGCTGCTTTGCCTTACTCTTTTTTCTCTTCTTTGGGCCGGCAATGCTGCTGCGCAAAACGACACCGTTTTGTCGAATCGGCAGGGCAGGGCAGAGGGCGCGGTGCATACCGTCGCTGTCGAAAAGCCGCACAGCGCCAAGAAAGCGCTGATACTGTCGGCTGTGCTGCCCGGCGCCGGCCAGGTCTACAACGGCCAGGCGTGGAAGATTCCCATCATCTATGCCGGTCTTGGCGGCGTGGCCTACTACACCTACAGCAACTACACGCAGATGAAACTCTACAAGGACGAGTACCTCTATCGTGTCAACAACGACGGTGCAACGCTGCATCCCGACGACTATGACATATCGGGCGCGCCAACGTCGAACATATACAACCTTTACGAGGATTACAACAAAACGTTCCAGCTGTCGGTCATCATCGCCGCTGCCGTCTATGGCCTCAATCTGCTCGATGCCTACGTCTTCGGCCACCTCTACGACTTCCAGATTACCGACGACCTGACGCTGAACGTCGCCCCCGAGCTGCTGCCTTACAACAAAATCGGCGGCACCTTCGGCACCGGCCTCGGCTTTGCCCCTGCGGCAGGCATAAGGCTGAGGTTCTGACTTCAAAATGATTGGTACGCAGGCACCTTGCCTGCAAAATAAAACGCAGGCTTGAGGCCTGCGTAACATATTTGCTGTCCTAAAACGCGACTATTTGTATTTGAACTCTTCTATTTCGCGGCGGTCGCGCTTGGTGGGGCGGCCGGCGCCGCGGTCGCGATGCTCGAAGCCGTATTGGCGTGCCATCTGTATGCGCTCGTATTCCTCGGGCGGCGTGAGGTCGGTGAGGTAGTTCTCGACCAGCTTGGCGCCGACGCGGTTGGCAAGCAGTTCCTTGACCTGCACGGTGCGGTGCGTCTGCTCGATGTTGAGCTCGTATATCTCGCCGACGCTTATTTCGTGCGACGGCTTGACGGGCAGACCGTTAAGTTTGACGCGTCCCGACCGGCAGGCGTCGGTGGCGATGCTGCGCGTCTTGTAGAGGCGCACCGCCCAAAGGTATTTGTCTATTCGAATATTGCTCATTTATAACGGAGATGTGAGAACGGAGAAGTGAGAACGGAGAAGTGAAAACGGAGAAGTGAAAACGGAGATGTGATATTGATTGCGTCAGCTTCGTCCAATTCGCGATTCCGCTTGGCGGAATCCTAATTTAGACAGCAATTCGATTAATTCGTTAAATTCGCAGTTGAAATATGGGAGTCGTTTATTTTGCGCGGAAATAGATGTTCATCGGCACGCCGTGGAAGTCCCACATTTCGCGCATACGGTTCTCGACATAGCGGCGGTAGGGGTCGCGCACGTACTGCGGCAGGTTGCAGAAGAAGACAAACTGCGGGTAGGGGGTCGGCAGCTGGGTGATATATTTGATCTTGACCCATTTGCCTTTGACGCTGGGTGGCGGGTTCTGCTCCTTGACGATGGGCAGCAGGGCGTCGTTCAGCTCCGAGGTGCTGATCTTGCGGCTGCGTGCCTCGTAGACTTGGCGTGCCGTTTCGAGCACCTTGTAGATGCGCTGCTTGTTGATGACCGAGGTGAAGATGATTGGCACATCGGTGAAAGGCGCGATGCGCTCGCGAATCAGCTCTTCGTATTCCTTGTGCGTATTGTTGTCCTTCTCGATGAGGTCCCATTTGTTGACCACGATGACCACACCTTTATGGTTGCGCTGTACGAGGCCGAAGATGTTCAGGTCCTGCTGCTCAAGGCCTTGCGATGCGTCGAGCATCAGGATGCAGACGTCGCTGGCCTCGATGGCACGCACCGAGCGCAGGACGGAGTAGAACTCCAGGTCCTCGCTGACTTTCTGCTTCTTGCGCAGTCCGGCGGTGTCGACAAAGTTGAAGTCGAAGCCGAACAGGTTGTAGTGCGTCAGTATCGAGTCGCGCGTGGTGCCGGCGATGGGCGTTACTATATTGCGTTCCTGACCTGTGATGGCGTTGATGAACGACGACTTGCCCACGTTGGGGCGTCCCACCACGGCGATGCGCGGCAGGGTGTCCTCAGCCTCTTCCTCGCCCTCGTCGAAGTCGGCCACCACGGCGTCGAGCAGGTCGCCCGTGCCGCTGCCGGTGATGCCCGCAATGGGGTACAGCTCGCCGAGGCCGAGGGCGTAGAATTCGCCTATGGTCTCCTGGCGTGCCGCCGTGTCGCACTTGTTGACGACCAGCATCACCTTCTTCGTGCATCGGCGCAGCATATCGGCCACGTCCTCGTCCATCGGGGTCAGGCCTTCCTTGGCGTCGACGAGGAAGAGGATAACATCGGCCTCGTCGATGGCCAGGGCCACCTGCTTGCGTATCTCGACTTCAAATTCGTCGTCACCACCCATAACGTATCCGCCGGTGTCAATGACGGAAAAGTGTTTGCCGTTCCAGTCGCTGTGGCCGTACTGGCGGTCGCGCGTCACGCCCGATGTCTCATCGACGATGGCTTTGCGTTCTTCAATCAGGCGGTTGAAAAGAGTTGATTTGCCCACATTGGGACGTCCTACAATAGCTACTATATTTGACACGATCTTTTGTTTGAGAGTTAAAGAGAGTTTGAGGGGGTGAGGGTTGAAGGGTTGGAGGGTTGGAGTGTTGGAGGGTTAAAGGGTTGGAGGGTTTAAGGGTTGGAGGGTTGAAGGTTTTAAGGGTTAAAGGTTTTGAGGGTTTGAGGGTTTTAGGGTTGAAGGTGTTAGGGTTTGAGCGTTAAA
>R20__coassemble_992_pt1 | contig 18241 bp, 12 predicted proteins | sample R20__metabat2_low_PE_005 | metagenome-assembled genome bin R20 | reverse complement strand
ACGTAAACGTCCGTGAATTGCCATAAATGTCAAATAAATTTGACCAATTACTTACCACTGGTTTTTCAGCCAGCTGGTGTTTGACAACTACACGCTTGACTTCGACTCCACGGTGATGGTGCGCGAGGGGGAGCAGGAGGGTGCGGCAAAGGGCTACAATCCAAAGCGCCCCGGCCGCAACTCCCACCACCCGATACTGGCCTTTGTGTCGGACATCAGGATGATTGCCAACTACTGGCTGCGGCCGGGCAACACATCCGCGTCGACCAACTACCTTGCGTTCCTCGAAGACACGCTGGAGAAGCTGCAAGGCAAGACCGTCGGGCTGATACGGATGGACAGCGGATTCTTTGCCAAAGAGATACAGGACTACCTGAATACAAATTTTAAAATTTTTTCTGAAATTTTTCGCATTTTTAACAAAAAATCGCATAGCAAAAGGTGGTTGCGATGCGGTTTGGCAGGGTGGCCGATGGCGCATATTTATCTTATGCGGGTCGGCAGGTTGGGCTTCTGCGGCGAACTGGTTTTATACGGTTCGGAGAGAATTGCCTGTTGCGGTATCGGTGCGTTGGCCGGATGTCAGAACGAGAAATGGACCGTGATGCCGCCCTTGGTGGTCGAGTTGGGGTAGGCGTTGGTGATGTAGGGGCGGTTGATGTTGGTCTGGAAGAAGAGGCGCAGGGTGAGGGCCGTGGAGAGGGCGTATTCGGCGCGGAACTCGACCATCCAAATCTTGGAGCCCGACGTGATTTGGCGCGACATACGGTTGATTTTTCGTATCTGGGTGAAGTTGTTGTTGTAGGTCAGGTTGGCCTGCAGCACCAGGTCGCTCTTCAGGTTGTGGGTCTTGTCGCCAGCCTTGACGTGGAACTCGACGTCCTTGAAGGTGTAGCCGGTACCGAAAGTGACGCCGTCGCGGTAGGTTTCGGTCAGCTGGTTGTTCGAGAAGCTGAGGTTGAGGCTGCGGCTTTTCTGGATGCCGAGCTTGAACTGGAAACTGTTTACCATATTGACCGACAGCATAATGAGAGGCTGGAAGCGCTCGTCGATGATGACGCCTTCCATCGACACGGGGGCGATGTAGTCGCCGTTGCTGTTGACGATGCTTTCGGCGCCGTAGTCGTAGCCCTCGAGGACGGAGCTGATGGCCGCGTCGGTGTAGAAGTTGCCGATGGTGTAGGTGCTGCTGTATTTGTGCTGGATGCTGATGTTGCTGAACCACTTCTTGAAGAAGTCGATCTTGCTGAGGCCGTTGTAGCTCAGCGACCAGTTGGGCAGCGGCATCGAGAGGAAGGGCGAGAAGGAGTGGCTTGCGGGGTCCTTGCCGAGGTAGGTGGCAAGGAAGGAGGTGAGCAGGACGGTCTGCTGGTTGGCGCCGTATCCGGCGGGGTACCACTGGCCGTTGACGGTGTCCTGCACCATCTGGTCGCTGTAGGGGTCGGGGTTGAGGGCGGCAAGGCTGGAGGCGACGGTGCCGCGCGCGTCGAGGAACTGGGCAAAGAGGTCGTCGCTGCTGCGGAACAGCGTGCGCAGGGCGAGGGCCGACGTGGTGTAGTTACCCGTAGTGGTGCTGCTCAGCGGGCCTTCAACCCTGCCGCTGGCGTTGCTGTACTTGTAGTAGTACTCCTGATGCGTGGCGTAGGTCTGCATTGCGCTGAGGTCGATGCGCAGGTCGCGGATGGGCTCGACGGTGGCCTGGAAGGTGAGCTGGCGGTTCTGGTTGGCGTTGCTGGGGGTGTTCATCAGCGTGTCGTGCGACAGCAGGTCGTCGCGCAACAGGCTTTCCACCGTGCTGCTGGTGGCAGCGTCCGAGGTGGCGAGCGTGAAGGGGTTGCTTTCGGGCAGGCCGAGCACGAAGGGCAGGCCGGGCTGCCAATGGTTGGAGGGGTCGAGGCCGATGATGCGCGATTCGCCCATAAAACCGGCTATGGTGGCGCCGAAGGAGTTGTTGTACTGCAAGTTGAACGTCTTGACGCCCGTAACCATACGGAGACCGAAATAGCCCAGTTCGCGCAGCATTTCCGCGCGTTGCAGCCGCTTGAGCGAGTCGGCCACAGCCGCGTCGGCCTTGCGCTGCTCGAGGCCACGCTTTTTGTCGAGCTCGTTGCGGTCCTTGTCGGCATCCTTGCCTTTCTTGCTGGTTTCGGTGGCTTTGGCAGGCTTTTTGGCATAGGCCTTCTTGATGAGCTTGAACTTGTTGTAGAGCGTCTGCATATTGCCCTGGGCCGCGAGGTTGAGGGTGGTGGCGTTGCTGATGACGCTGCCCTGCGCGGCAAGCGCCTGCGTGGTGCCGTTGTAGGCATAGTTGGTACGATAGCTCAGCGGCGTGCGCAGAAAGTCCATATAGGGCAGTTTTCCGATGGGCAGGTCCCAGGAGATGTTGATGTTCTGCTGGAAATTCTGCATCGTGCCGCCGCGCATCAAGGCGTTCCAGATGGTGTCGCTTGCCGTGCGGTCGATCTCACCGGGCGGCTCGTCGATACGGGCATTGGCGACGGCGTCGTAGGTGATGTGGAAGCTTCGGGCCAGGTCGTACTGGATGTTGTAGTCGCGCCGCCAGGTGAACTGCTTGAAATAGGAGGGGTTCATTATGACAAGGGCGGCGCTCTTGTTGCGCAGCAGGGTGCTTTCGATGTCGCGGTAGACCTCGGTGTTGAAGCTGACGTTCTTGGGCTGGTAGTAGAGGTTGAAGTCCTTGATAAACTTGAGGTTCTTGTTCTGGAAGGGCTTCATTTTGTCGAAGGGCTTGAACTGCTTGGGCTGGTTGACGGCAAAATTATAGGAAAAGCCGCCGCGGTGCTGGTCCTTGTTATAGAATTCGATGTCGTCGTCGCTGCTGCGTTCGCCGCTGTAGGCATAGGAGAAGGAGAAATTCTCGATGTCGTAGAAGTGGGGCTTCAGGGCCGACTTGCCGGTGCGCTCCTTGCGGATATTGGTGAGGGTGAGGTTGGTGGTCTGGTGGCGCTGCTGCGTCATTCTCTTGACCGAGTCGCGCTCGGCCATAGTCTGATAGGTTTTCAGGTCGTCCTTGAGCTTGACATCGGGGTCGAGGGGGTTGTACTCGGGGCTGCCAATCTGGTTGCTGTAGTCGAGATAGAGCGGAATGTGCATACCCCACTCGTCGGGCAGGAACTTGCCCATCTCGAGGTTGAGGGTGCTCTGCACGTTGAAGGTGTTGACGAGCTCGATTTTGTTGAGCTTGTCTTCAAGGTTGCCGAATCCGCTGGTGGTATATGCCGAATAGAGCGACAGGTTGCCGACGTCGGCCAGATTGGTGCGTGCCAGCGCCATTGCCGCCCAGCCGCCACGGTTGATATAGTCGGAGAGGCGCATTTCGTTGATCCACACGATGGCGCTTTTGGGCAGCATATCGTTGCCGTCGTCGAGGGTCTGTTTGCGCGGGTTGCGCACACCCACCATTATGACTTTGACCTTGCCGAGGTTGGGCGTTCCCATAATCGTATAGCGGCGACCGTCGACGAGCTCGCTGTAGAGCATCTGGCTGCTGTATTCAAGGTTGCCGCTGCGGATTAGTTTGTTGCGGTTGGTCTTGATTTCCACCAGCTTCTGGAGGTCAATCTCGACCTGGTTGGCCTGAGGCCAGATGATTTCCTTGCTGTCGGCCGAGGTGCCCCAGGGGGTCAGCGTCAGCGGAAGCTCGTACTCGTAGTAGTTGTTGGTGTAGTCGCTGCCCAGGCGGACAAAGAGCGTCAGGTCGCCGTCGTAGAGGTTGTCGGCTTCATATTTCTTTTCGGCGTGGACGAACATCTTCAGCTTGCCATAGTAGCGCAGGTCGTACTGGGCATTGCGGTAGACGGCTCGGGCGTCGCCGGCATTGAGTTCAGAGATGTCGAGCTCGAGGGCCTGCTCGTTGAGCTCGGTGTAGGACGACGAGGTTGAATACCAGGATTCGCGCTCGATGTTGGGCGGCAGGTTGTAGGGCACCGGCTGGCGGCTGCCGTTCTCCTCGATGTTGACGGTCGAGAGGGTGAAGCTGGTGTTTTCGCCCATTCCCGTAGGATAGTCGCCAGGCTGGAGCAGGTCTTCGCTGTATTTGCGCCACGTGCCGTAGACCAGCTCGAGGGTGGCGAAACGAAGGATGATGGGCTCCTCAAAACCATTGAGGAACATACGCATAAAGCGGATGGACTGATAGCCGTTGATGTTGCCGATGGTTTGGTCAGGCTCGCGAATGGGGATGCGGAACTGGTACCAGCGGCAGGTGGTCGTGGTGCCGTTGGCAAGTTCCACGTTCTGCGCCTCCTGGATGTCGACTATGTGGTTCTTGCCTATCACCATCTGTTCGGGCGTAAGGTTGATGATGTACTGGTAGTAGTTCTCGCTCTCGCTCAGCGTGTTGTCGCGGTTTATATCTTCGACGTTGGGCTGCGACGAGCCTTCGGTCGAATAGCTCTCTGTGTTATCGGCATTGCTCACCGAATTGCCTTCAGGATTGTTGTAGCGCTTGTAGCGGTCGTTGATTTTGACGTCGTTCTGGTCGTAGTAGCTGCTGCGGAAGTAGCGGAAATCGTCGCTCGACGGGTCTTCGAGGGCCTGCAGGTAGGCCTGCGACGAGGTACCGTGGAGGGCCCCGATGGCGTTGATATAGTCGGCAAAGAAAGTCTGCTCGTCGTTCAGGTCCACGGCGCTGCCCAGGCCGTCGTAGCCCACGTCCTGAAAATGGCGGCTCGACTCGTTGTTGTCGAAGGCGTTGACAACGCTCTGCAGCTTGGGCACGCGGCCCCAAATGGTGGTGTCTACGGGGTTATCGATAAAGGCCTGCACCGTGTTTGCCGTCGGCAGGCCGTTCTCGAAGCCCTTGCGCCCGTCGCGAAGGATGTCCTCGCTGATGTCGCCAAGGTTGATGTAGAGGCGGCCGCCGCTCTTGCTGTCGTCGTGCTCGCCGGTGGCCGGGTCGATGAAGGGGTCCATAAGCCAGAACTCGATGGTTTCGATGTTCTGCGTCTCGAAATCGGTATAGGTCAGTTCGCGCATAATGCCGCCCCAACGGCTTTGCGGATTGTTGAGCAGGCCGTTCTGGTCGATACCCGAGCTGAAGGCCGTGGGACCCACATCATAGTTGTAGGGGCCTTTCTCGCTGGGATAGAAGGCCATAGTGAGTTCGTAGATGCGGGTATTGTCGCCTGCGGCGATGCTCTTGTTGGGGAACACCTCGCGTTGGTTGATCTGGCGTGCGTAGGGGTGCGAACGGTCGTTCTCGTCGATATTTTCGGGGCAATTGCTGTCAAAGAACACTCGTCCCACGGTGTACCAGGCCAGTTTGGCACGGTTGAAACCATAGGCCAGACCCGTACCCGGCGAGGTTTCGGGGAATAGCGACAGCGAACTCTTATAGTCCTGCGGCGTCGACGCCAGATGCCAGAAGCTGTAGCCCTTCAGGTCGATGTTGCTCTCGGCACCTTCGAAGTCGTCTATATATGTCACCTTGCCGTCGTCGCTACCTGTATTGGCCATACCGGGGATGAAATGGGCAAACTCGGCCTGCAGCGTCAAGGTCGACGGAGCCTTGGTCTGGATGCCGGGCAGGCGGTCCATAAACTTGGTGATGAAGGGCACATCGTGACGGTAGTTGAGGTCGAGGCCCCAGATGGAGTTGCTGGTAGGCTCGTCGCCAAAATTGTTCTTCTGCGTCAGCGGTTTCTCGCGCAGGTTCATAAATGTGGCTCCAAGATTGAATTCGGGGTCGAACTCGTAGTTCAGATGCAAGCCGAGCATCCGCTTGGTCATCATCGAGAACGAGCTGTTCTCGCTGCTCACGCTGATGGGTGTGTTGGACGACAGCAGGCTCTCGTTGATGATGCGCACCGTTCCCATCGTGTAGTCGACGGTATAGTCCACGTTCTCAACCAATGGCATTCCGCCTGCCGTCACCGACACCGAGCCCTGCGTGACGCTGTAGCCCAGCTGGATTTCGCCGCTCACCGAGCTGGTATAGTAGCCCTCAAGGTAGAACTTGTTCTTGTCGGCATACTGCTGCGCCAGCGTCTGCGTCATCGTGTATAGCGAGTCGAAACAGTAGCGGTTGGCCAATGCGTTATCGCCCAGCCGTTCGCGAAGGTCCTTGCCGAAGGGCTCCACGTATGGGAAGAAGATGCGGCCCGTCGAGGCCTGTATGGTGCCACCCTTGAAGGCTGCGCTGTCGAACCAGTCGAACACACCATCGGCATAATAGTAGCTTTGCGACGCATCCATACGGTCAAGCCCGAAAACCTCAACCAGCGGCGTCGCCTCGAATGGCCCCTCGGTGAAATAGCCTATGCCCACTCCGCCATCGGGGTTCTCATAGAGAACGTTGAGACGGAAGTTATCGCGGCTTATCTGTGTGCTTTTCAGGAAGTAGACATTCTTCATCATCAGCTTCCACAGCGGACTGCGGCTGTTGACCGAAGTGCCTTTTATAAGCTTGACGATAAGCACATTGGGGTCGTTGACACCGTCGGTGGTCAGCTCGCCGACCTGGTAGACCGTCGTGTCGCCAATCACCTGATACTGGAACGCCACGGCCAGAATCTGGTCGTTGGCCAGCGGCTGCGACAGGGTGATGAAACCCAGCTGGGCGTTGAATGTATACTCGTTTTGGGGAAGCAGGCGGGCGCTCTGCAGCTTCTCGTAGTCGGTGCCGCCAGTAAAGCCAAGGCCCTCCATATACGAGCTGACGTTGTCGACATTGCGGACGGCATTGGCATTGATCAGCTGCAGCAGGTTATTGGAAGTCTGGCCGTTGGGAAGCACCGACGTTCCGCCGTACACTCCGGGCGACGAGGTCGTATGCTCGCCAAGGTCGGTCAGGGCAAGGATGTCGCGGTTGTTGGTCACGGCAGCACCGATATTGGTGCGCCACACCTCGAGGCGGATAATCTTTATGTTGCTGTTGACAACCGGCAGCGTCGACATCGCCTTGTTGTAGTTGTCGTAGAAATACTGCGAGATGAAGTAGTGCCGGTTCTCTTCATATTCGTCGGCCCTGATTTCAAACTCCTGCGACGACGAGCCGCCCTGCACCTGCATATTCTCGGTGCTCGTCTCCTTCTGGCTGGCGACGGCATCGACAGTCAGGTTGCCGAATTTCAACTTGGTATGCACACCGAACAGGCGCTGGCTGCCCTTGATGAGTGTCGTGTTGAGCGGAAACGATATGTCGGCAGCCTCAAGCAGCTGCAAGATGTCGTCCTCCTTGCCTTCGTATTTCAGTTTGGCCTGGTTCTCAAAATCAAAGGTAGCCTGTGTGTTCCAGTTGATGTCGGTATTGATAAGGTCGCCGATTTTGGCATTGAGGGTCAGCTGGATATTCTCGTCGAAGTCGAAGTTCGTCTTGCTTCTCTGCGATTCGTCCCACGACGGGTTGTCGGTATAGTTGTTGATGACCTGCAGCGTCAGGTCGGCGCTGCCGCTGGGGGTGATTTTGATTTCGGGCTTGTCCATCAGGCTCTCCAGCTTGCGGCTTATCTCGCTGAAACCCGGAATCTTGCTCAGCAGGCCATCCTCGCCGCCCGTCAGGCTGTTCTCTTCAAGCTTCTGGCTCCAGAAGTCGGTCATCAGCTGTTGCATCTGATAGTCCTGATACTCCTCGAAGGTCAAAAACTGACGGCTGACGACGATACTGCCCACCTTGGTGAGACGCACATAACTGTGGGTCGACGGGTCGTATTCCACCGTCGTGGTCATATTCGACGGATTGCCCAGATAGAGTGGACTTTGCGGGGCATCGCCGTCCTGGGGTATGGGGAAACGCAAACCCGCACCTGCGCTGTCGGGCGCATCAGGCTCATCCTGGGCACGCAGCGGCATCGCCGCCATCAGGAGCAGCAACACACAAAGCAGGTATTTCGTTCGGGTTTTCGTGTCGTTATATTTTAGTAAACATTTAGATGCCAGCAGTCAACAACTCACAAACCGATGCTGTGCCCCTGGCTCCAATCCTTAACAGTTAATGGTTATATTCCGTGCGCAAGTGTCAGTTTGATAAGGTCCTCGACCGAAGCGCCCGGATTGACGCCACACACCTTGTCAAGCACCTTCTCGGCAGCCGTTTTCGGAAATCCCAGCATCACCAGGGCCGACAACGCCTCTTCCGCGTTACTGCCCGACGAGGCCGCACCCGCGCTTCCGGCCGGCAGGCCCGTCGCAAAGGGATCCACCTTGTCGCGCAACTCCAGCAGGATGCGTTGGGCCGTCTTCGCCCCGATGCCTTTCACCTTCTGCACACGCTTCACATCCTGGTCCAGTATGGCGCGCGTCAGCTCGTCGACCGTCAGCGACGACAGCATAATGCGTGCCGTGGCGGCACCAACGCCATTGACGCCTATCAGCAGACGGAACATCTGGCGCTCGGCCTCGCTATAGAAGCCTATCAGCAGGTGCGCATCCTCGCGCACCACTTCGTGCACCAGCAGTTTCACTTCGTCCAAATCCTTGATTTGCGAATACGTATTGACCGAAATCTCAAGCAGATAGCCCACACCGCCGCAGTCCACCACTGCGTATGCCGGCGTCGCCTCGTCCAGTTTTCCTCGAATATAGTTATACATAGGGGTTATTTGCGTAACGTTTTTTCAAATCCTCATAACGCAAAAAACATCTGCATATTGTGCCAGGGTGATAAAACTTTGCCTATTGCCTGATTGATTTTCGTTTGCAGCAGCCGTGTCGGCCACCGGGCTCGCGTTTATCCTGGTCCCGGCGTCTCATTTCTCGTAAGCCCCTATCGTCGGCGGATTGCCGCGAGGGTTGCCGCCAAGGTCGGTGGACGACTTGAGCCACAGGCTGTTGCCGGCACCTATGGCAGGCGAGTCCTCCTGCAGGCCGTAGTCGTTGCCGTAGGCATCCTTGAATTTGGGGTCGCTGTCCACTATGTTGTCGCTGCCGCCGATGGTGGGCGACGGGCTATAGGTGGCATTGCCGTCGGCATCGACCAGCCTGGTGCGCATCAGGCAGTTGCTGAACGTGCAGTTCATCTCGTAGCCTTCCAGCCAGTCCAGCAGCAGCTCGCCGCTGTTGTCGTTGCCGCCATAGTTGCCATAGATGATGCAGTTGCGGAACTCGGCCTGCTGCAGCGGACGCGGAAAGATGACGCTCTCGCTGTAACGATAGTAGTTGTTCATCCACACCGACGGCGTCTTGCGGCTGCTGTAGCGCCAGTAGTTGGCGAAAGTGCTGTTGCTGAACGCATAGCGCCCGCCATAGACCATCGCAAGCAGATGTTCGCCGCATCCCGTCACAAGCAGGTTGTCGCCCACAATTCGGGCTCCCAGACCGAGAATGCCCATACGCGAATGGTTGCGGACAATACTGTTGCTGATATCGAGCGTGGGGTTGCTGTTCACGTTGGTGTCGGCCTGTATGCCGATGGTAGCGTTCTCGATGCGGGCCCACTCGATGCGGCTATCCTTGCTGCCTGCCGACAGCCAGATGCCCTTCCACTGGCCTGGCAGACTGTCGTAGTAGCCGTCCTTACGCACCGAGGTGAAGACGACCGGGCGTTCCAGCGACCCCTGCACGTCGAGCGTCGCACTGTCGTAGACCCACAGGCAGGCATCGTTGGCAAAATAGAGCTCGTCGCCGGCGGCAAGGTGCAGCGTCTCGTTGCTGTTGACAACGGCATAGCCTATAACGACGTGCGGACGCGAATGGTCCCACCCGTCGCAGTCGATGATGCTGTAAGGATAGCGGTTGCCGTACTGGTCCTGCAATTCGGCCGTCGGGTTGTGATAGACGGCATTGCGGCCGTAAGCCGTCACGGGCAGCGCCTGCTGGCGATTGTTGAAACTGAACACAATGGCATCCTCCACCAGATAGGGCGACAGCTGGTCGTTGGGGTTGATGTTGGCCTGGATGAAGATGAAAATGCTGTCGCGGGCACCGATTTCCACATCGCGGGCAATGCGCGACGTGTCGCCGTCCACATTGATGCGGAAGCGCGACGCTCCCCCACCCTGCAGCGAAACACTGTTGATAAGCAGCGGCTCGTCGTATCGGTTGTATACCTTCACCTGCCGCGTCGCGGTGGCCATCGCGGCAAAGACGGTGTCGAACGTCACCGTGTCGTCCGAAAACTCAAGCCGCGCCGAGCTGTCGGTCAGGTAGCGTTCCTCCTTGATGCACGAGCCAAACAGCAGCACCGCAGCAAGTGCGACAAGAACGACAATATTGGATTTAATTCCCTTCAACACCCTGATATCCTATTGTTAATGAATAATATTTGTGCTATTTCACATACAAGTCGAACACTTCGTTCATCCGCTTCATACACACCGTACAGAACTCGGCATAGTCGCGCATCATACACTTCGTGCAGGGCCGGTAGCAGCCCTTTGCCATATATCCCGCACCCTCGTAGGCGCCCACGGGGCCGTTCTCGCGCCGGCCCAGACCCTCGACGGGCGGCGTCGGTATGGGCGTCCCTTCCGGCACCAGCGATTTCCATTTGCGGTCGAAGTCCACCAGCGACGTGATGTTGGGCTCCAGCGGCTCGCGGTTCACGTAGCGCTGGTTGTAGTTCGTGTCGTCCTCCACATATTCGTCGCCCAGGCCGCCAATCGAGTGGCCCAGCTCGTGGGGCAGAATCCAGCCCGACATCTCCTGCACGGCACTGAAAGCGTAGTAGTTATAGATAGCACCGCCGCCATAGGTGTCGCAGTTGGCCATAATGATGATGTGGTCGTAGGGCACGCCGCGCAGCAGGTTGTGCAGGCGGAACAGCTGCGTCGTCATCAGGTAGCGGTCCATATTGAACGTGTTGTACGACGAGCCCACGGCGCTCTCCACATAGCGCCCCTTGCCGGGGTCGCTCACGCCGCTCTCGTCCATCAGCATACCCACGCCCCACACGTTGAAGTCGCCGGCGCGGCTCTTGAAAGGCTCCTGCGCCAGCAGGTATTTGGTGAACTTCTCAAAGTCGCCCTTCATCTTGCGGCTGTCCCTGCGGCCATAGCCTTCGGCCACGATGACCACGTCGATTTTCTGGTGCGGGTCGCCGTTGTCGAGCAGCGCGATGGGTTTCTTTTCGGGCAGCCTGCGGCCGGGACGGAACCCCGCAGGGTCGAAGCGGAAAGTGGCCTGCGTCGCGAAGCGGTTCTTCGCGTCGCGCTTCTGCAGGCAGATGTCGGCCGCCTTCTTGGGCATCGGCACCAGCACCACCTCCTCGAACGCAGCCACACTGTCGCGCACACGGCTGGCATCGGTGTAGCGATACTCCTCAAACAGCGTGTTGTAGCAGCGCGAATAGAGGTCGCGCCCCGTGGCGGCATCCTTCACCAGCACGCGGTATTCGCCGTTGTCGATGGGGTCCAGCAGCTGCGTCAGCGACCCGGCCCACACATCGTTCTGCAACTCAAAGCGCTGCAGCGTGCAGACATCGCCCTTCAGGTTGCCGCTCCTCACATAGTCCATCCTGAGCGTGGCGTCGTTGAACCATTCGTCAAAACGTACACCCTCCTGCCCGGCGGCATCCATAGCGGCCACCGTGAAAAACAGAAGGGACAATATTCCAAAAAATCTTTTCATCATCCACCTATAACGCCCACCTGCAAAAAATATTTTGTCAGTATCGGCAACATTCGTAATTTTGCACCCTCAAATTTATGCCGAAAAATGCTTCTGAAGATTTACCAAGACAATCCTAACTACCGAGATATCAACCGCGTAGCCGACATCCTCAACAATGGCGGCATCGCCATTCTGCCCACCGACACATTGTACGCTTTTGTGTGCAGCATCGACTTCAAGAAGTCCGTCGAGACCATTGCGCGCCTCAAAGGCTTCTCGCTGAAGAAGGCAAAATATTCGATGCTCTGCCCCGACATCGCCACCGTGTCGGAATACGTGCGCCCGCTCGACCGCGACACCTTCCGCATAGTGCGCCAGTGCCTGCCGGGCCCCTACACCTTCATCCTCGACGCCAACAGCAGCGTGCCACGCAACTACCTCAACCCCAACCGCACCATCGGCGTCCGCGTGCCGGCCAACCCCATCTGCAACGCCATCATCCAGGCCGTCGGCACGCCCCTCATCGGCACCTCGGTGCGCACCCTCGACGCCGAACGCGAAAGCGAATACCTCACCGACCCCGAGCTCATCCACGAGCTCTTCGGCCACCAGGTCGACATCGTCGTCGACGGCGGCATCGGCGAAGATGTCCCCTCGACCGTCGTCGACTGCAGCGGCGGCCAGTTCGAGATAGTCCGCCAGGGCAAAGGCGAAATCGAAATTTAAGGATAAAAATTTCGTTATAACGATATATCGTGATAACGTTATAACGAGCAAAGAATCAACGCAATGAAAATCAACATAACCACATACCAGCAGCGCCAGTCGGGACCCTTGGGCTTCCTGATGCGCACCATCATCCTCACCCTCGCCGTCATCATCGCCATCCGCATCCTGCCCGGCGTCCGCATCGAAGGCGGCAGCATCTGGGTCGCCGTGCTCACAGCCCTGGTCATCTCGCTGCTCGACAACTTCATACGCCCCATCCTCATCTTCGTCACGCTGCCCTTCACGGTCGTGACGATGGGGCTCTTCATCTTCATCATCAACGCCGTCATCATCGAGCTGGCGGCAGGCATCGTCGGTCCCTTCCAGGTCGACTCGTTCGGCTACGCGCTGCTTTTCAGCCTCATCATCACCGTCCTCAACTACCTGCTTGAGCTGCCCAACCGCTGGCTGAACCGCACCACCTACAAGCCGCGCAGCGACAGCGACACCGACGACGACGGCTTCACCCCCTACGAAGAGGTGGAATAGCCGCAGCGCTACGGCAGCCTGAACTGCACCGGCAGGGTGAACTCCGTGCGGATCGGCTTGCCGCTCTGCCTGCCGGGCTTCCATTTAGGCATACCTTCCACGATGCGCTTGGCCTCGGCACCGCAGCCGCCGCCAATCTCGCGAGCAATCGTGGCGTTGCTTATGCTGCCGTCCTTCTCGACAACGAAGCGGATGACCACGGTGCCCGTAATGCCCTCTTCGCGTGCCTTTTCAGGATAGCGCAGATTGTCGTCGATGTACTTGTACAGCGCCTCTTCGCCGCCGGGAAACGAAGGATACTCTTCGGGAAAAACCCACATCTCCTCTTCGGGGTTGCTCTCGGTCGCAACCACATCGGTCATCAAGACTTCTGGTACTGCTTCACCTTCCAGTATCTCGACATCACCCGTCGTTATTTCAGGAAAATCCTCTTCCGACAACGGCTCTACAATCCCCAATTCCGCGGATACTTCGGGCTCGTCCTCAAAGCCCTCGACATAAAGGCTGTCGTCGTCAAGGCTGTCGTTGCCGCTAACGGGCAGCGAGGTGTCGCCCGGCAAAGGTGTGTCGGTGGCAAGGGTGCTGCCGCCCGAACCGCCGCAGGCAACGAGCGAAAGCGTCAGGCCCGCCACGGTGGCAGCCTTGCCCACGCTGAGGCGGCGGCTCAGCTCGCGCTCCAGGTAGCGCACCTCGGCCTCGCAGCGCGGACAGGTGCCGAGGCAGTCGCCCGTGTGGGTGCACTCCTTGACTTCGAACGGTATGCCGTTTTCGTCGGCAATCTGCTGGCGCACAGCCTTCAACTGGTCACAAATCTTCTTTCCTCGTGTCATAATTCCGATTGTTTTGGAACTGCAAAAATACAAAAAAAAATTCAATTCCAACACCAGGTGCAGATTTTTTTCGGCACAAATTTGCCCCCGTCGCGCCGCACGGACGCCCCGCCCGCGAATGGGGGAAACACCACTTTCACAGCCCGTTGTACAGTATATGTACAGTATATGTACAGTATTTGTACGCTTCGGAAGCGTACAAATACTGTACAAATACTGTACATATACTGTACATATGACGGAGAAGGTGGCTTGAATGGCTGGTTTTCAGCCATTTGCGAGGTTTGTTATTTCGTTGCGTTTCGCTGTGTGCCGCTGTGTGTCACACGGTGCCACTGCAGGCCGCTTTCGGCGTTCGCAGGCAGGGGTCGGCGGCGGTTTCAGCTTTTTTTTATTGCAGAGGCAAAATAAAAGCCTCTTCGCCGCGTTATGGAATCGCTTTGTTGGCCGACGGAGTGCGAGCCCGACGGTCGGCGAAGCGGCAAAAGACCCGATTCTTAACATAAACCATCGACATACAATGCAGAAATTCACTACAGTAGCGGCCATCAAGGAGGCCGTTGGAAAAGCAAGGAAAGAAGGCAAAACGATAGGCCTGGTGCCGACGATGGGAGCCCTGCACGAGGGCCATCTGTCGCTCATACGCCGCGCCGCTCAGGAGAACGACGTCGTGGTCGTCAGCCTGTTTGTCAACCCCATACAGTTCAACAACAAGGAAGACCTGGAGAAGTATCCGCGCACGGTGGATGCCGACCTGAAGCTGATAGAAGGCGTCGAGGGGACGATTTACGCCCTCGTCCCGTCGGTCGAGGAGATGTATCCCGAGCCGGTGAAGGAGGTCTACCATTTCGGCCCCCTCGAGGAGGTGATGGAAGGGCCGCAGCGTCCGGGCCATTTTTCGGGCGTTGCCGTGGTGGTGCGCCGCCTGTTCGACATCGCCGAGCCCGACCGCGCCTATTTCGGCGAGAAGGACTACCAGCAGCTGGCCATCATCCGCAACCTGATTGAACAGATCCACTATCCCATCGAAATCGTGGCCTGCCCCATTGTGCGCGCCGACGACGGTCTGGCCCTGTCGAGCCGCAATATGCGCCTGTCGCCCGCCGCACGCGCCATAGCGCCGGCCATCCACGAAACCCTGGAGCAGGCCGCCGAGATGGCCGCCTACGAGGAGGTGGACGAGGTGAAGGAATGGGTGATGAGCACCCTGGGCTCGTACAATGAGGTCAATGCCGACCAGTGCCCCGACGGGCTGAAGTTCGAGCCCGAATATTTCGAGGTCGTCAACGCCCGCACCCTGCAGCCCATCGAGACGTGGGACGAGGCCGGCGACGACGGCGCCGTGGGCTGCATAGCAGTGTGGCTGGACGGCGTGCGCCTGATCGACATCGTCAAGTTTTGAGGCAGACTATTTTTGGGGGAGTTAAAGGAAGTTAAGGGACAAATGTACCTGCTGGACACTATTGTCCCTTAACTTCCCTTAACTTCCCTTAACTTCCTTTAACTCCCACTTTAACTCCCATTTAACAAAAAAAGGAAGCGTTGCCGCTTCCTTTTTCTGTATGACTGCCAGAGGCATCATTCGTACTCGTAATAATATTTATGAGCGCTGGAATCTTTGCCGTATTCTTCTTCGTAGACATACACACCGGTGCGCGTGACTGGCCAATTGCCGTCGTAGGTGTAGGTGTAGTTTTCTTCGGCCGAAGAGCCATCATTGCGGGAATAGACTAGCTTGGTGATGTTGTTCTTGTTGCAGAATTCGACGCCGGTTCCAGTCTCACCGTAGGATCCGAACATAAGTCCAAAATTCCTGAAGGGGTTGTTCTTGTCGTCGTAGGTTAAGGACATCGTGGCATTGCCTCCGGGAGTTGCAGCAATCTTGCTGACGTTGTCGCCGTCCCAGGTAAGGTCTATTTTAATCGACTGTACCGATTTTGCAGCCTTGGCGCGCAGCTGGCAGACGAACTGGTCGGTGCTCTTGGTCTGAGGGATTATGTTGCCCAGCAGCAGGCGCTCCAGACGGCTGACCTTGGCGCCTTTTTTTTCGACCATAGTCATTGTCATCGAGCTTATCTTCTTGCCGTCGTGCTCGAACTCGTAAGTCATATAGGGTGTTGCGTCGCCGTCGTAGAGTTCGGCTTTCTGCAGTTTCTTGCCGTCGTAGGTGAAGGTCATACGCCCGCCGTCGGAGGTGGTGATTTCTGTCATCTGGCTGCCGTCGTAGTTGAAGTTGGCGACATCCTGCCCGTCGGCGACCATATTGCCTTCTTCGTCATAGTCGTAATCGATGAAGGTAATCTTCGACAGCTTCTTGCCGTCCCAGGTCCACTCTTCGGTGAGGTGTTTGGGGGTGTTGTAGGTGTCGGTGTTCCACTCGCCGGTACTCTCGTCGTAGTTAGAATACGAATAATTGGATTCTTCGTAGACTTTGGCGATTTTCTGCTTGGGGTTGTACTTGCCGTCTTTCTGGCAGGCTCCGAAGAGGAGCAGTGCAGCTGCTGCTGCAAAAAGTGCTGTTTTTTTCATAATGCGGTTTTATTTTAAATTAACATATCATTTAACGTGTTATTATGTTTTTTATTGCGTCAGCGGCGTAACATTTCATACAGTAGACGCAAAAGATGGCGAAATGTCACACTGAGGAAGCATATTTTTTGAAAAACAACATATAACAATGGGAAGTTAAAGTGGAAGTTAAAACGGGAGTTAAAACGGACAATACATTTTGCGACAATATTATAGACAAATGTATTGTCCATTTTAACTCCCACTTTAACTTCCCATTTAACTCCCACTTTAACTCCCATTTTTTTTATTTTTTTTGTGGCGGACATAATTTTTTTGTCTCCCCGGCGTTATACATTCAATCAATATTAATCAACCCTTAAAACATCAACTTATGAAGAAAATCGTTTTGTTGGCCTGCTCTATGCTGCTTTGCGCAGGCATCGCTATGGCCCAGGAACCCGTCAAGAAACCCGCCAAGAAGGCTGAAACCACCACGGTGAAGAGCGAAAAGGCCGACGCACAGGTGACCCACAAGGGCTGCGGCAACTGCCCCAACCACAAGCAGTGCGGCAAGGCTGCCGACGCAAAAGCCACGGCCGCAAAGCCCGAAAGCAAGGAATGCTGCAAGAAAGAGGGACAGAAGGCCTGCAACAAGGATGCCGCAAAGAAGGACTGCAAAAAGGACTGCAAGAAGGCCGACGCCAAGCCCGCAAAGAAATAATTAGACAACCCTTTTCCACACAGACTGACTGAATTGAAAAACATCCGCAACTTCTGTATCATCGCCCACATCGACCACGGCAAAAGCACGCTGGCCGACCGCCTGCTGGAAGCCACGAACACCGTTTCGCAGCGCGAAATGCAGGACCAGGTGCTCGATGATATGGACCTTGAAAAGGAACGTGGCATCACCATCAAGAGCCACGCCATACAGATGAACTATCAGCGCGGCGGCGAGGCCTACGTGCTGAACCTCATCGACACGCCCGGCCACGTGGACTTCAGCTACGAGGTGAGCCGTTCGATAGCGGCCTGCGAAGGGGCCCTGCTTGTGGTCGACGCCACGCAGGGCATACAGGCGCAGACCATCTCGAACTTGTACCTGGCACTGGAGAACGACCTGGAAATCATCCCCGTGATGAACAAGATAGACCTGGACAGCGCAATGCCCGAGGAGGTGGCCGACGAAATCATCGACCTGCTGGGCTGCACGAGGGAGGACATCCTGTCGTGCAGCGCCAAGACGGGTGTCGGCGTGCCGCAGATTCTCGATGCCATCGTGGACCGCATCCCCGCCCCCAAGGGCGACGAGCAGGCACCGCTGCAGGCACTGGTGTTCGACTCGGTGTTCAACCCCTTCCGCGGCATCATCAGCTATTTCCGCATCGTCAACGGTACGCTGAAGACCAACGACCACGTGATGTTCGTCAGCACCGAGAAGGACTACCACGCCGACGAAATCGGCGTGCTGCGCCTCAATATGGAGCCGCGCAAGGAGCTGAAAGCCGGCGATGTGGGCTACATCATCAGCGGCATCAAGAGCAGCCGCGAGGTGCGCGTGGGCGACACCATCACCCACGTGGAACGCCCCTGCGACAAGGCCATTGATGGTTTTGAGTCGGTCAAGCCGATGGTTTTTGCCGGCGTCTATCCCGTCGACACCGACGACTATGAGGAGCTGCGCGCCAGCATCGAGAAGCTGCAGCTCAACGACGCGTCGCTGACCTTCGAGCCTGAGAGCTCGCTGGCGCTGGGCTTCGGATTCCGCTGCGGATTCCTGGGCCTGCTGCATATGGAGATTGTGCAGGAGCGCCTGACGCGCGAGTTCAATATGGATGTCATCACAACGGTGCCCAACGTGCAGTACAAGGTGAAGCTGACCAACGGCACGGAAATCGACGTCTACAACCCGTCGGGAATGCCCGAGCCCAACAACATCAGCGAAGTTTACGAGCCTTACATCCACGCTCAGATCATCACCAAGGCCGACTACATCGGGCCTGTCATCAAGCTGTGTATGGACAAGCGCGGCATACTGAAGAACCAGAACTACCTGACCACCGACCGCATCGAGATAACCTTCGACCTGCCGCTGGGCGAGGTGGTGTTCGACTTCTACGACAAGCTGAAGAGCA
>R20__coassemble_989_pt1 | contig 18271 bp, 19 predicted proteins | sample R20__metabat2_low_PE_005 | metagenome-assembled genome bin R20 | reverse complement strand
AAATAAATTATTAAAAATCAAATATATAAATTAAAAATTACCGAAGTATTGTAATTAAATTTTAGATTTATAATTCTGTTAATTAAACATTACAAAACCATCCCGCCCCACCGCAGCATTGCGGCAGGTGCAGGCATATGAAGAAAGCCAATGGCTTTCGATAGCGTCCCGCAGGGTGGCAAACGGAGTGCAGCCAAGCGGAGAACAGAGAAAAACAAAGAGGAAAGCCTCCCGACGATTACTTGTGCAATTCGTGGAGGGGTAAAAATCAGCGAGTTATATTCAATTACATTCATTTATCTCCGTAATGTCCATATGCAGCAAGGACGAGGACAAGAACCTCGGTGTCGTGTATCTCATAGACAAGGCGGTGCTTCTGCGTGATACGGCGGCTCCACCGCTCACCCTGCCCGCCTTTCAGCATCTCTGGGTGACCTGTGCCAGTGGTGGGATGGTCACATAATTCAAGCAGAAGCTGAGTCACCTTCTTGAAGGCCGCCGGCTCATTCCTGCGCAGAAATGCGATATGCGTCTTTGCCTCTTCGGTGTAAACGATGCTGTACATTGTTCAGAGTGTGTTGAGCCAGTCCATCATCTTCCCCTTGTCGTCGAAGCGGTACACCTTCCCTTCCTGAGCCTGGGACTTCGACCTGTCAAGCATAGCGAAATAGTCCTTTTCGGACATTCGTGTGGGGTCGTCCATCAACTGTTTGGCCAACCGGTGAACGTATCTGTAGACCTTTTCGAGCATCGCCTCGTCCTCGGCCACTATACCGAGGTTGCGGTAGAATTCCGCATTCATCCGAGCGATGTCTGTTGCATTTGTTGTCGCCATAATCAATCTTTTTTTTGTTTAATAACGTATTGCTGTAATTTTTATTGTGCTGTGCCTACATAATTAACATATTTATCTTCATAGCGCATTCATTTATTATATATTCACAACGCCTCACATCTCCAATTATTGACGCGGCGACAATATTTTCTTACTTTGAACTGGTTTTCAAAAAAAAATGTGTAAATTTGCAGCCTCAATAACAAAAAAAATTTCATAAATGAACAACGATAGACTTATAAAAATCAGCTCAATCACTAAAAAACTACTCGTGGCGCTTTTCGCCTCATTTCTGCTGATATTCCTGCTGTTCCATATGACAGCCAACCTTTTCATCCTGGCCAAGGACGGCGGCGATGCCTACAGCGCCTTCTGCCACTTTATGGGCACCAACATCTTCGTCAAGGTCTTCGAGGTCATCCTCTTCGGATGCCTCGTCCTCCACCTCTGCCTCGCCTCATACCTCTGGTTCCAGAACCGCCGCAACCGCCCCGTGGGCTACAAAAAGCCCAGCCGCACCAAGACCGGCAAAGGCTCCAAACTGATGATGATCACCGGCAGCCTGCTGCTCGTCTGCCTCATCTTCCACTTCTACGACTTCTACTTCGTCAAGCTCAACTTCGTCGAAGGCACCTATATGGTCAAAACCGAAGACTTTATGGTCAGCGACCCCAATCAGGAAATCAGCGAAGAGGCTCAGATGGTGTTTATGAACCTCCTCAACGACGGCAAGGCCAGCAAGGATATGCAGTGGATACGCCAAATCAGCGCTGAAGAGCGCGACATTCTGCAGCAAGCCTTCCCCGAAGCCGAGTTCGAGCCCGATTTCTACCATATGGCTCGACAGAAATTCAGCGTCTGGCACATCGTGCTAGGCTACCTCATCTTCTTCGCCATTGTCGGCATCCACATACGCCACGGTTTCCAGTCGGCCTTCCAGACCTTCGGCCTCAACCACTACAAGTACAGCCGCCTGATTGAAATCCTCGGCGTCGTCTACACCTGGGTCGTCATCCTCGGCTTCGCCGCCGTACCACTGGGCGTGTTCTTCGGCCTCTAAAACGGAAAGCAACCTTGACGCGTCAGCCACTAACGAATTAACAAGTTAACAAATTAACGAATTAACAGACGCGCCAGCCACTAACGAATTAACGAATTAACGAATTAACGAATTAACGAATTAGCACAATGTTAGATTCCAAAATACCTGCCGGTCCTCTCAGCGAAAAATGGACCAACTATAAAACCTCACAAAAACTCGTCAACCCCGCCAACAAGCGCAAGCTCGACATCATCGTCGTCGGCACCGGCTTGGCTGGGGCCTCGGCTGCCGCTTCGCTCGGCGCACTGGGCTTCAACGTCGACATATTCTGCATCCAGGACTCGCCGCGTCGCGCACACTCGATTGCCGCTCAGGGCGGCATCAACGCAGCCAAAAACTACCAGAACGACGGCGACAGCGTCGAACGCCTCTTCCGCGACACCATCAAGGGCGGCGACTACCGTGCACGCGAAGCCAACGTCTACCGCCTGGCCGAAGTCAGCGGCGACATCATCGACCAGTGCGTCGCTCAGGGCGTACCCTTTGCCCGCGACTACGGCGGACTGCTCGACAACCGCTCGTTCGGCGGCGCACAGGTCAGCCGAACCTTCTACGCCCGCGGACAGACCGGCCAGCAGCTCCTGCTCGGTGCATACGGCGCCCTGAGCCGCGAAATCGAGCGCGGCACCGTCCGTCTCCACAACCGCTGCGAGATGGAAGAACTCGTGCTGATGAAAGACAAGGAGGGCCACGAACGCGCACGCGGCATCATCGTCCGCAACCTCGTCAGCGGCAAGCTCGAACGCTACGCCGCCCACGCCGTGGTCCTCGCCACCGGCGGCTACGGCAACGTCTACTTCCTCTCCACCAACGCAATGAACAGCAACGGCAGCGCCGCCTGGATCTGCCACCGCAAAGGCGCCTACTTCGCCAACCCCTGCTACGTGCAGATACACCCCACCTGCATCCCCGTCCACGGCGACTACCAGTCCAAGCTCACCCTGATGAGCGAAAGCCTCCGCAACGACGGCCGCATCTGGGTCCCCAAAAAGAAAGAGGACGCCGAAGCACTCCGCGCCGGCAAGCTCAAAGCCAACGACATAGCCGAAGAGGACCGCGACTACTACCTTGAGCGCCGCTACCCCGCTTTCGGCAACCTCGTGCCCCGCGACGTCGCCAGCCGCGCCGCCAAAGAGCGCTGCGATGCCGGTTACGGTGTCGGCTCGACAGGTCTGGCCGTCTTCCTCGACTTCAACGACGCCATCAAGCGACTGGGCAAAGAGGTCGTCGAACAGAAATACGGCAACCTTTTCCAGATGTACCAGAAAATCACCGACGAGAACCCCTACGAGACGCCGATGATGATCTACCCCGCCGTGCACTACACGATGGGCGGCCTCTGGGTCGACTACGAACTGCAGACCACCATCCCCGGCCTCTTCGCTGCCGGCGAAGCCAACTTCAGCGACCACGGTGCCAACCGTCTCGGTGCCAGCGCCCTGATGCAGGGTCTGGCCGACGGATACTTCGTCCTCCCCTACACGCTGCAGAACTACCTCTCCGACCAAATCACCGTCGGACACATACCCACCGACACACCCGAATTCGACGAGGCCGAACAGGCAGTACGCCAGCGCGAGCAGCGCCTGATGGACATCCACGGCACCAAGACCGTCGACCACTTCCACAAAGCCCTCGGACACATAATGTGGGAATACGTCGGTATGAGCCGCAACGAGGAAAGCCTCACCAAGGCGCAAACCCTTATCGACGAACTTGAAAGCGAGTTCTGGAAAGACGTCAAGGTGCCCGGCGACATCGAGACCTTCAACCCCGAGATGGAGAAAGCCCTCCGCCTGGCCGACTATTTCGAGCTGGCACGCCTCATCGCCGCCGACGCCCTGCACCGCAAGGAGTCGTGCGGAGGACACTTCCGCACCGAGAGCCAGACCGACGACGGCGAAACCAAGCGCGACGACGAGCACTTTATGTACGTCGCCGCCTGGCAGTACCAGGGCCACAACCAGCCCGAGACGCTCCACAAGGAAGAACTCAACTACGAGCACATCAAGATAGCAACACGAAACTATAAAAATTAGTGAATAGTGACCTGTGACCAGTGACACGAATGCGCTCGTATCACTGGTCACTGGTCACAATTCACAATTCACACAAAACATAAGACAATGAACTTCACACTTCATATATGGCGTCAGGAGAACGCCCAAGCAAAAGGCCGCTTCGAGACCTACAAGGTCAGCGACATATCTCCTGAGTGTTCGTTCCTCGAGATGCTCGACATCCTCAACGAACAACTCATCAACGACAACATAGCCCACCCCGTCTGCTTCGACAACGACTGCCGCGAAGGCATCTGCGGTATGTGCGGTCTCTACATCAACGGCCGTCCCCACGGCAACGACGACGGCATCACCACCTGCCAGCTGCATATGCGCAAGTTCAACGACGGCGACGAGATATGGATCGAACCCTGGCGCGCCAAGGCCTTCCCCATCATCCGCGACCTCGTCGTCGACCGCTCGGCTTTCGACAAGATTATCCAAGCCGGCGGCTACGTCAGCGTCACCACAGGCGGTGTGCCCGACGCCAACGCCATCCCCGTCCCCAAACGCTTCGCCGATATGGCAATGGATGCCGCCGAATGCATCGGCTGCGGAGCCTGCGTGGCCGCCTGCAAGAACGCCAGCGCAATGCTCTTCGTCGGCGCCAAGGTGGCTCATCTGGCAATGCTGCCGCAGGGACAGGTCGAGGCCCACGAGCGCGTCAAGAAGATGGTCTGCCGTATGGACGAACTCGGTTTCGGCAGCTGCACCAACACCTACGCCTGCGAAGCCGAATGCCCCAAGCAGATCAAGCGCCAGAACATCGCCCGCCTCAACCGCGAGTGGATCAAGCAGCTCTTCGCCGGAAACCACAAGTGAGTGAATAGTGAATAGTGAATAGTGAATAGTGACCTGTGACACGAACATGCACATATCACTATTCACAATTCACAAATCACAATTCACAAATCACCAAACCCTCTCATTCGATGCGCAAAACAATCTCACTCTTAGTCATTTTAAGCATAGCGTTCATCGCATCGGCGCAAACGAACAACAAGTTCAGACGCAGCGCCCGCCAGCAGCGAGCACTCGAACGAAGCATCCAGCGGCTTGAAACCGAACCAATTCAGGGCAGTATATGGGGCGCTATGGTCTACACCACCAACGATGCCCCGTGGATATTGAACCACTACTTGACCATCCCCGAACTCTACGCCTACGCCGACACCCACCATTGCGCACAGGTGCGCGCCGTGGCCGTATGGAGCTTGATGTCGCGCAAGGCGGATGACTCCAAAGAGGTCTTTTTCCGCCACGTGACCGAAGGCGCTCCTATCGGAATAGACGGTGGATTCTGCGTGATGAACAACTGGACCCTGGGCGACTTCCTTTTCGCCTATGCCAACGAAAACGGCCTCCTCGACGAGCACGACAGGCTGAAAGTCGACAGCCTGCTGCTCGGCAGTCCCGACGCTGTGAATATGAAGCTGCGCTACGAACTGCTTGATTGGCTGATGCCAGGCGACGAAGAGCTGGCCACCCTGCGCCGCGTGTCGGAACAATGCGTCGACCCCGGCGGACTGCAAGTGCTGGCGCAGTACCACAAACCGCAGGACACCGCGCTGGTACTCAAGGCTTTGGACACAATCTACAACGCCGTCTGGTCCAATCCCCGACCTGTCAGAAGCCGATACAATTCACATCACCCCTACCGCCGCATCGAGAACCAGATAGTCAACGTCGCTAACTCGTGGCAGCACCCAGCCTTCTATCGCCGCGCCGAGCAGATGTGCGACAGCCTCACAGCCAAAGGCTTAGTCCCGTCCGAGAACCTGCTGCGCTTCGCCTTCATACAAGACGCACAGCAGTTCCCCGCCCTTGTCGAACGCACACTTGCACAACTTGCATCCGACACCGCCAACGCCGACAGCCAACAGCACGACCGCATAGTCGCCAAAGCCGTGAAGCAGATTTCACAATCGATGGAAATGAAAGACTATGCCATCGACGGCATCGCGAGACACAGGTGCTGCTATTTCATAAAATACGATGCCGCGATGCAAGCAGCAGCAGAAGCCACCAACGAAATCCTGAGTCGCTATTCATCTGGCGACAGGTAAATCACCACACCCTTCTAAACATCTGATTACCAGCACCCGCTCTGCCCGTTGTACAGTATATGTACAGTATATGTACAGTATTTGTACGCTTCGGAAGCGTACACATACTGTACATATACTGTACATATACTGTACAACGGGCAGAGAAAGTGCACCTTTTTTTACGCGAAAGTGCCGTTTTTGGGGTGAATCGGCGGCACAGTTCCAGGGCCGGGATGCGCGTCGAAAAACATCCAGCGGCCAATATTTTTCGACGGGCCAAGCCAAAATCCAAAAATATTTTGTATTTTTGCAGTTCAAACCAATTCGTCAATTTGCAATGTAGAACACTGACCACCAATGTGATCGCCTAATCAAGAAGGGAGGAAAATATGATTGAAACCATCCAAAACGGGACGTTGAAATGGCAACATATCACCAATCCGAGCGAAGATGACTTCCGTTATCTGCTTGAAAACTACGAATTCCACCCTTTGGACATCGAGGACGTGCGCAGCACCAACCAGCGCCCCAAGATTGACGAATACGACGACTATTACTTCCTGATTCTCAACTTCCCATATTTCGACAAGGGCAACAAGAACGTCCGCATCCGCGAGGTGAAAATCTTCTGGGGCAAGGACTACATCATCACCGTCGGCAAGTCGCACTGGGTGGTGAAGAAATTCTTCGACGAGGTGAAGGAAGAGCTCGAGGAGAAGGACGAGGACACGCTGCACGCCTTCTTGTGCAGCGACCTGCTGCTCTACACCATCCTGGACCGCCTGATGCTCGAAACCTACCAGCTCATCCTCAGCATCGGATCGGAGGTGGACCTCATCAACTACGACATTTTCAACAAGAAAGCGCGCAACATCATCGAACTCATCAGCACCACGCGGCGCAACGTCATCCTGCTCAACACCTCGTTCAAGCCGCAGCTGCGCGTGCTGCATATGTTCGAAAGCGGCGGCATCAAAGGCTTTGCCGACCCCGAAGTGCTTGATATGGAAGACTATTGGGGCGACATCCTGGACCAGTACCAGAAGATGTACGACCTCGTCGAGGATTACGGAGAATTGACCGAGGGCCTGTCGCAGACGTTCGACTCGTTGCAGACCAACCGCACCAACGACATTATGCGCGTGATGACATTTTTCAGCACCATTATGCTTCCGCTGACGGTGGTGGCCAGCCTGTTCGGTATGAATGTCGATTTCCCGTTCGTCACCAGCACCACCTCATTCTGGGTCATCCTTGGCGTTATGGCCCTGATAACCACCCTGCTGCTGGTTTTCTTCCGCCGGATGACAAACAGGTAAGCGGAAAACGGAAAGCGGAGAGCGGAAAGCACCTACAACAGGCCGCCGAGCACAACCCCGCTGTACGCACAACCGAGATTACTGGATAAAAAAATAGCCTCCCGCAGGAAAATACAAAACCGCCTTGCGGCGGTTAGGACTGTCGCGCACCTTTCGGCTCGCGTCGGTGCAAAATTACAACCTTTTTTCAAACTGACAAAATCAGTTTCAACTTTCAACTACCACAAGGTCCATCGGGACGTCGAACGGTTCGGTGGGGATGATGTCGAACAGCTGGAAATCGAAAGCGACGCCGATTTTTTTTGCATTTGGCGTTGTCTTCAGCAGGCGGTCGTAGAAGCCGCGGCCCCGCCCCATTCGGTTATTGTGACGGTCGAAAGCCACGCCGGGGACGATTATCATCTCTATTTTGTCCAACTTGTCGAAGACCGGCCCCACAGGTTCGGGTATGCCGAACTGCGGACCCGGCTGCAGGCTGTCGGGACCCGTGTAGCGGCGCAGCAGCAGGTCGTCGCCATCGACGCAGGGCAGCAGAAGGCATTTGTCCTTGTACCAGTTGTTTGCGAAATCGTGGGTATACACTTCGTCGTCCATCGACCAATAGAGCAGCACGGTCGAGGCTTTTCGGAAGGCATCAAGCTGCGCCACCTGCTGCATAACAGGCTGCGAGCGAAGTATCTTTTCGGCGAGAGGCACGGCGCGCTTGGCGGCCCGAACCTGCTTGCGGAGTTCTTGTTTATCCATAGGGCAAAAATAAAGGCGGGATGCGTCCCGCCTGTTAGACAATGATTTAAAAACTATCAGAAGGGCAGGTCGTCGTCGCTGTCGGCAGGCTGCGACGCAAACGGGGCAGCAGGGGCAGCGGGAGCGGCAGGAGCCGGAGCAGCGGCAGGGGCTGCAGCGGGAGCAGCAGCCGGAGCGGCGGCACCGCTGAAAGGCACAACGCGGATGCAGCGCAGATCGGTGTACCAGCGCTCGTTGTATTCACGCGATTCGGGCGAGAAAGTGACAACCACCGGGGCATTCATAACGAGGGTCTGGAGCATAGCCAGACGGTCTTCGCCAAAAAGCGTAAAGGCAACCTGACGCGGATAGGTATCCTCGGTTTCGATGACAAAACCGCCTCTGACCCAAGGACCGCGCTGCGACTCGCCGCGCATTTCGGGCAAAATCTTGATTAATCTTCCTGTAATATCCATATCTTACTGTATTTTATTAATTATCAAACGTATATATTTCTGTTTACATAGCAAAAACGCTGTGAAATAGATTACAAAATTACACAAAATACTTCTGTTGTCCGTCAAAAGGGCAAAAAAAGTTATAAACAAACGGTTAGTTTGTTGTGTTTCAAGTCAATTCCCAGAGCATTACGGCAGAGTCTTTTCTGGTCTTTTTGTAGTAAAGCAGGTATCCGCTTGCCGGCCGTGCGGACGATTGAGTTTTTTGGCTTCGGCATACAATAAAAAAGGCAAAAATGAGTTTAGGACATTAAAGATAATACCGATAGCGAACTATGCCAATGTTTTACACACCCAAGCCTCGCCAATTCCACTACAAGCCAAGGTTCTACGACCCCGAGCGCGAGGACTGGGAAACACTGAAGAAAAAATACAACCTGGACGGCCAGCCGTCGTCCGACGGCCGTGCCGATGCTGCCGATACGGCAGCTGCCAGCGCGGAGAAACCGTATGACGGCGATATGCAGAGCACTGACGACAAGGACCTTGAATACTTCCAACGCAGGCTTCGCGACATTGAGCGCAAAGAGCGTCAGGAGAAACAGAAAATCGGCCTCGCCGACCTGTTCCGCAAACGCGAACGGCCTCAATTCCACTATGTTTCGCGCTTCGACGAGAACGGCAACCTGACTGAAACGGCAGCTACAACCACAAGAGACAGTGCTGTGAAACGGCACATCACGCGCCGTTTCGACGAGGACGAGATGGACCGTTTCAAGCCCGTACCGGCAGGCAAGATAATGGTTTACACCCTTTTGGTCTGCATACTGCTTTATCTTGTTTTTGCCTGAAAAAATATTTTGCCATTCCACTGGAATAGTGTATTTTTGCAAAAAATTCTGACTATGTTTATTGAGGTTTTAAAATCTAAAATACATAGAGTTACGGTTACCGAAGCCAATCTTGACTACATCGGAAGCATCACTATAGACGCCGAACTGCTCGACGCGGCAAATATGATTGAGAACGAGCGTGTGGATATCTACAACATCACCAACGGCGAGCGTTTCTCGACCTATATCATTAAAGGCGAGGCCGGTAGCGGAATTATCGGCATCAATGGCGCCGCGGCCCACAAGGCCCGCGTTGGCGACTTGCTGATCATTGCTTCGTATGCATCAATGGACTTTGAAGAGGCCAAACTGTGGCATCCTTCTGTGATTTTTCCAAAAGACAACCACCTGAGATGAAGAAACGGCTGGGCGACATACTGAAGTTTGTGGTGTTTCTCGGCATTGGGATCTTCTTCATCTATTGGTTTTTGCTGAAACTGGATGCCGAAGAGAAAGCCGCAATCTGGCAGTCGTTCCTTTCTGCCCGCTGGGGATGGGTGTGGGGCGTGATGGCTATAAGCCTGATATCTCACTTTGTCAGGGCTTTGCGCTGGCGCCTGCTGTTCAAGCCGCTCAAGCACTCCCCTACGGTCAACAACACTTTCGGAGCTGTAATGGTGACCTATCTGGCCAACCTGGCTGTGCCGCGCCTGGGCGAAGTTATGCGCTGCGCAATGCTGCGCACAAGCGAGAAGATACCGATGGAAAAGTCGCTGGGCACGGTTGTGACCGAACGCATAATAGATATGCTGATGTTTGTTGTCATCGTCCTTCTCGGTTTCCTGCTGATGTTCAGCAGTGTAAAGGACTTCATTTACGACTCGCTGTCGCAGAAGTTCAGCTCGCTGCCTACATTGGCCGGCATTGCCGCCGCTGGAGTGATTCTGTTGGCAATACTGTTTGTGGTGTACAAGCTGTTTCACGACAAACTGATGAAATTCAGCCTGTACCGCAAAGGTGTCGAAATGTTGCAGGGCTGCGTTGACGGAGTGAAAAGCATACTGCACCTTGGTCCCAAATCGACGCTTCTGTTTTTGCTTTACAGCCTGATTATCTACTTTTTGTACATCGCCGGCGGATGGGTTATCCTGAATGCCTTTGCCGACACCGAACAACTTGGATTCCAAACAGCTTTTGTGATCTACCTTTTCGGCTCGGTGGGGATGATGATTTCGCAAGGCGGCCTGGGCGCATACCCCGTGCTGGTATGGCAGGCCCTGGCACTGTACGGCATAGGCGAATCGACCGGACTGGCCTGCGGATGGCTGCTTTGGGGCTCCCAACAAGTTGTGGTACTGGCTATTGGGCTCGTCTACCTCGTCTACTTTTCACTACTGAAGAAAAAAGAGAACACACTATGAGTTTTCACGAAAGCATCAATGCAAAAATATTGACTTTAAGCCAGCTAAGCGAAAGGATTGCCGCGTTCCGCAAAGACAATCCCGAGTGTTCGGTTGTGTTTACCAACGGATGCTTCGACTTGATACACCAAGGGCACGTGGACTATCTGAGCCGAGCCCGCGACTTGGGCGACCTGCTGATTGTCGGACTTAACAGCGACGCATCGGTGAAACGGCTGAAAGGCGACGGGCGTCCCATTTCGAACGAGACCAGCCGGGCACGCGTGCTTGCCTCTTTTTCATTTGTGGACTATGTTGTCGTTTTCGATGAAGACACACCGTTAAGGCTGATTGAAGCCATTGTTCCCGACATACTGGTGAAAGGCGGCGACTACAGTCGCGACACCGTCGTCGGTGCCGATTTTGTGGAGCAAAACGGCGGCCGTCTGGAGCTGCTGAGCCTTGTACAAGGAGAATCGACAACAAGACTGGTAGAAAGGATGAAGAAACAATGAAAACCAAGCATATACTATTAATCCTGATACTGCTCACAGCTGCAAACACCAGCGAAGCGCAGAAACGCAGAGGCGCGCATAGCCGCGTGTTCGACCTCGAACTGCGCGGAGGATTGAATTTTTGCCAGATAGACGGCGACGCGTCGGGAGGATACAACAAAATCGGCTTCCACGGAGGCATAAACACATCGTTCGCCTTGAGCGACGACGCCAACTGGCGTTTTGTTGTCGAACTGGGCTTGACACAAAAAGGATCGCATATCAACAACAGCAGCCTGAACCGCCAAATCTCGCTGCTCTATGTCGAAGTGCCACTAATGCTGGCATATGACTTGGCCGACAGCAAGCAGCTTCGCATCGCTGCCGGAGTGGCACCGGCAATACTGGCCAAAGCAAAAGTCAATACCGACGGAGCTTACGACGCCTTGCATTCGGACAACTACAAACGCCTTGATGCACTGCCGGTTTGCGTCAGTCTCCGCTACAGATTCAGCGAACACATTGGTGCCGATTTGAGATACTACAATTCAATGCTCAACATCGCCAAAGAAAACGGTAGCGGCACATACCGGATTTCAAGGAACAACAAAGGCCAGTTCAACAACTTGCTGCAAGCTGGACTTACAATTGATTTTTAATAATAAAACAAAGGATATGACACACACACGTTGCTTAATCATCGGTTCGGGCCCTGCTGGCTACACGGCAGGCATATATACTGGTCGCGCAGACCTCAAACCTCTGCTTTACGAAGGCATACAGCCTGGCGGACAATTGACCATAACGACTGAAATCGAGAATTTTCCCGGCTATCCCGAAGGCATTTCGGGCACAGCAATGATGGCCGACCTGCGCAAGCAAGCCCTTCGTTTCGGAACCGAAATGCGTCCAGGCGCAATCGAATCGATCGACCTTTCCAAACGCCCCTTCATAGCTAAGGACGACAAGGGCGAAGAAATTGAAGCCGAAACAGTTATTGTTGCAACTGGCGCTTCGGCCCGCTGGCTTGGCTTGGACAGCGAAAAGAAATATTACGGCCAAGGCGTATCGGCCTGCGCCACGTGCGACGGTTTCTTCTACAAAAACCTCGACGTTGCCGTGGTTGGCGGAGGCGACACTGCCTGCGAAGAGGCCACCTACCTTGCCACCCTTTGCAACAAGGTCTACCAAATAGTGCGCCGCGACGAGCTTCGCGCTTCCAAAGCAATGCAGCACAAGGTGTTGAACAACCCCAAAATCGAGGTGCTTTGGAACAGCGTCACGCAGGAAATAATTGGTAACGATATGGATGGAGTTGTCGGTGCCGACATCAAGAACGTCAAGACCGGCGAGATAAAGCGCCTCGACATTGCCGGATTCTTTGTCGCCATTGGTTATCAACCCAACACGGCCTTCCTCAATGGCCAGCTGGAGCTGGACGAAGCAGGATACATCAAGGTGCAGAATCCGAGCAGCGCAACGAACATTCCCGGTGTCTTTGCCGCTGGCGACGTATGCGACCCCAACTATCGCCAAGCCTGCGTGGCAGCTGCCAAGGGCTGCGTGGCTGGCATCGACGCAGAACGCTTCCTGCATCAGGCATAAACCAAACACAACCAATCGAATATTGAAAAGGGACTGTCATAGAAGGATTGCCAACCTGATACTGCTGATTATCGGGATGGCAATCCCTGTCTATACCAATGCCCAAACGCCCATAAGAGCCACACGACCCACATCGACAAACAGCAGTACGCAATCCACAACCTCGAACTTTGCAACAAACACTGACGAAGAACCAGATTCGACCCGCACCAACGAACCGCAAGGTATCATTTACGACAGCGGCGAAGAGGCCGATTCGATTCTGAGGATGAAAGTGTTGGCCATCGAGCCGATAAGGAGAGGCGTCAAGATGTACAACATCGAGCATCCTACGCTGGACCCCACGGGTGCACAGTTGTTCAACGCATCACACAAAATGGACGGGCAATTCTTTCTGGATCTTGGTGCACTCGGACAATGCCAGGTATCACTAATGCCGTATTTCACGACAGAACAATCCCTTAACTTCAGCCTCACACCCGACTTCCATCCTGTGTACCGCAAGGAACTGCACAGGATGAAATTGTTCCAAACACAAACTCCATACACTATGCTGAGCTACGGCAGCTCGCTGAACAAGGACTACCAGCTCCGCATAATCCACACACAGAACATAAAACCACGTTGGAATGCAGCATTCCTCTACGACCTGATAAGCCGCGACGGACTATACACAAACAGCGGAGTAACCAACAGCATCATCGACATAACAACAAACTACTATTCAGTCGATTCACGCTACCAACTCCAAGCCGGCATCAGCAACAAACGGCTTAGGCAGCAGGAAAACGGCGGTGTGCAGAACGACACTACCTGCTGGAACTACAACCGCGAATCGGGCGTGCCTGTCAATATGTATGCCGCTCAAAACCAATGGCGAGACCTCGAACTATGGGTACACCAAAGTTTCAATACCGTGCGGCAGTTCAGCCACCTGCGACCAATCACAGCCAGGATAAAAGACACCGTGCAGATCGACACCACAACCGCACGCCACGAATATGAGAAAGACAGCACCCGTGGAATTGCAACGGGGATGAACATCGTTGTGCAAGAGCGGGACACGATCATCGGCTACGACACAATCCTGCCACTGCAGCCACACACCTATAACACTGGCGTTTTCGCCCTCGACCTTAACCTTGCACGCCATCGACGCTATTTCTATGACAGTCAGGCCGACAGCTGGTTTTACAACCAGAGTTCACTCGACTCAACCTTTTTCTTCGACTCGACGACGCACTACCGCCTTGCGGCAGAACTATACTGGACCAACGATGCCTATATGAACCATCGCTGGAGCAATCCCTTTGTAATTCTTTTCGGCGTAAGGCCTGAATACAACCGCATTCAATATGCAACAGACACAGTCCTAAGCAACTACGGCATCGGCGAAATGACCGTTTCGCCTTTTGCGCAAGCCAGCATCAACATCGGCAAATTCCGTCTCAGCGCCAATGCCGAAGAGGTCAACGGCGGACGCCGCACCGGCGACTATCGGCTGTCGGCACGAATGGATATATACAATTTCCATTTCGATGCACTAAGCGAGGCGGTTAGTCCTGATCTGATATACTATCACAACGAGGGCCACTACATTTGGGATTATGCCGACGACCATTTCAACAAATCCAAGCGGCAGCAGATCGGTGCAGCCTACACCCTATCGCATCCCGACAGCGTTGACAGCCACATCAGAAGATTTGATATCGGATTCAAGACAGCCCTTATCAGCGACAACGTATGGTTCAGTTCGGCAATGGTCCCGACGCAAAGCAACGAGAAAGGATTGCTCACGCAATTACAAGCAGTGGCACACCTGCGCTTCGGCTGGTTCAACATACGTCTGCAGGAGATGGTGCAACACAGCAACAACGACAATGTGGTGCGAGTGCCGCTCTTTGCAAGCAAAAACAGTCTCTATGCCGACACCAGACTGTTTCGTGGCGCCCTGAGGCTGCAGACGGGATTCGACATAAGATACCACACAAAGTACAAAGCCGACGGATGGAACCCGCTACTTGGAGCATTCTACCGTCAGGACGATGTGGAAGTAGGCAATTACATCGTAGCCGACTACTGGATAAACCTGCAAGTCAAGCGAGCAAGCATCTATCTGAAAGCAAGTCATTTCAACGCACCGCTTGAAAACCTGCTGAAGATACAGCCCAACTATTTCAGCTTGCCGCACTACCCCCTCGAGGACTTCGGCCTGTACTGGGGACTGACGTGGAAATTCTTCAACTAATACAAAGTCAAAACAATGATACGCAACAAGATACTTATACTTTTACTTGCGCTGCTACCCGTATTGAGACTATCAGCCCAAAACAACAATCCGGCCGACGACATCTGCGGCACATACCGCGTCGAATCGCCCGTAAGCGACGACATCGTGAAAATCAAGATTTATCGCGCCACCAACGGTAAATACCAAGGCAAGTTCGTATGGCTCAGCAAGCCCAACAACCCCGACGGCACACCTCGCACCGACGTCAAAAACCCAGACCCGAAGAAACGCAACCGCACTGCCGACCAAATCGTTGCCGTGTGGAACCTGACGTACAAAAACGGCGAATGGGTGGAAGGCCTGATCTACGACCCCACAAGCGGAAACACCTACGGCCTGAAGGGCAAGAAAGGGAAAAACGGCAAAGATATGGAGATGCGCTACTATGTCAAAAAGCCAATCTTCGGACTCACAACGACCTGGACCAGGGAAAATTAGCGGAAACTCACTTTTGAAAACGTGTGCGAATAGCCAGCAAGCAGCGTAGCCAAGCCCACTTTACCGATACGCTCGCTGACCGACGACTGTACAAAACGCAGTGGCGTAACCACATAGCGTGCATCAAGATATACCTGGTTGCAACGGTCGAAACGCCACACCAGCTGAGCACCACCGGCAGGACAGGCAAGGAAATTGGCCTGGTCGTCAAGCTGCGCCACAACACCGGCACTCAAGTACGGACAAACCGAAAAAAGCGGATGGGGATTCTCGGTGCTGAAATATGCCACAGGGTCAATCATAATGTCGCCCCGCAGGTTATAGTACGAAAACATATCGTCAACCGTTCGGGCATAAAGGCCTGAAGCACAAAGACGTATTTGCCACAGCGTGGTTAAGCGCTTGCCCAGACCGAATTCAAACACCGGTGTGAGCAGCGACAAACGCTGCCCGAATGACGAAATCTCGCTGTAATTGACCGAAGCGGTGCCAAAAGAGACGTTGAAAAACCAGTCGTTGGCAAAGCGCAGCGTTTCAAAACGCGAACGGCTCCGCGTTGGATTATTGTTGATGTCGTAGACAACACCAAGGCTTAGCGCCGTCATCAGCGAAGGCGAGTCCTTGCCGTTGAAATCAGAAGGATGCACCGTCGTGCCAAGCTCGGCATAGAGCCGCCAGTCGTCCGAAACGCGATACTGGCAGCCCACGCCGGCAAGAATACAGAAATCATTGTCGCCCTTCTTGTGCACAAGGCCGCCGCCCAACATCAGATAGCTGCGCAGGCTGTTGCTGGGATTGCGGCCCAACAGCGACGAATAGAGGTCGAAGAGCATATCCGCGTGGCCATAATAGAACGGCAGCATCGACGAACTGGAGCCCGATGCAAAGTTCACATCCAACTGCCCACGGGCAGCGACAGTGGAGACAACCCACTTGTCGAAAGCGATTTCAGCCCCGAAACCAGCATTGCCCGAGTAATAGTCGGCCTCTGCGCCCAACGACACAGAGCTGTTTCTGAACAGAGAAGCCATTTGGGCACCGGCAGAAAGAGGTAGCAGGAAAAGTAACGAAAGTATGCAGAGTTTCAGACGGAATCGGTAAGCAAGCATCGGCACAGAAAAAAAGGCGGTGAAACCACCGCCTTGATTATTTATTAAACCTTTTCGGCGAATTCTTTAATCGTAACCTTCTCGGCCTCAGGCTTCAATTGCTCTTTGAAGAGAGCACAAGTCTTGCGTACCGTCAGGCGGTCGACAATCTGCTGCACATTCTGCTGGTCAGCAGCGATGCTGCGGGCAGCTTCCTCAAGGCGCTTTTCGGCAGCCTCGGCAGTCTCGTCGGCCTTGGGAGTATCGTTCTGACGCAGGATGTCCTTGATATAGTCAACAATCTCGTTCTGAGTGGGATCAATCGAACCGACCTTGTTCAGGGCGACATCAAGGATTTCCCATTTCAGCGAAGGCAGATACTTCTCATCCCATTCGGCATCAAGCTTTTCAGCCGTAAGGTCTTTCTCGCCGCGGTTCAAAATCCAGCGTTTTAGGAAAGCCTCGGGAATGGGGGCGTTGAAATTGTCAAGCAGCTGCTTGCGCACCTCGTTGACATAGAGAATGTCGGCCTGTTCGTTGTAGGACTTTTCCATATCCTTGCTCAGCAGCTTGCGGAAAGCGGCAAGATCCTTGACCTTCTCGTTGGGGAACACCTTGACGAAAAGCTCCTCGTTGACCTCGTGGGGCGTAATGTGCGAGCAGCCACTGATGGTGAACTGCACGTCGGCTTTGAACTTCTTGGCGGCGGCAGCGTCCAGGCGCAGGTTCTTCTCGATATCGGCAGCGGTGAAAGCCTTGCCGGCATTGAAAACAACCTTATCCTCAGCCTTTTTGCCAACAAAGAGGGGAACAATTTCTTCGGCGTTCTTGACCGAAGAAAGGTCGAACGACGTAAAAGTGCTTACGCCACCCTCTTTGACGTTTCCGTTCTTGTCGAGCTCCTCAACCTTGCCGTACACAAAATCGTTCTCGCCGACGGTTTCGGGAGTTTCGAACGAGCCATAGCGCTTGCTGATCTCGTCGATCTGGCGGTCGATATCCTTGGGATTGACCTTGATCTGCATCAGTTTAGCGTCAACCTTGTTCCAGGCAATGTCGACCTGCGGCATCAAAGCAGCGTCGAAATAGAACGTAAAATCGGTATCCTTCTCAAAATCAGGCTTTCCCGTTTTCTCATCATTCGACAGAGGGCTGCCAATGATGTCAAGTTTCTCATCATCAAGGTATTTGTAGAGAGACTCGCCGAGAAGGTTCTGAACCTGGTCGGCAACGATGGACGACTTGTAGATGCGCTGGATGAGGCCCATAGGAGCCATACCTTTGCGGAAACCAGGCACCGTAGCCTTTTTCTGATATTCCTTCAGTTGCTTATTAACTTGCTCGGCATAGTCACTTTCGGCGATTTCAATCTTGATATTAATGTCCAATTCGCCCGAATTTTCTCTTGAAATGTTCATTTCTAATATTTAATTTATTGTACTATAATTATTTAATTTTCGCAATATAATTTGCAAAGATACGGACTTTTTGCAAACCGACAAAATATTTCTTTTATTAGAGCAAAAATATAGATTCCAGACCAAAACGCAACTCACGTTTGCAAAGATAGATAAAATT
>R20__coassemble_963_pt1 | contig 18582 bp, 16 predicted proteins | sample R20__metabat2_low_PE_005 | metagenome-assembled genome bin R20 | reverse complement strand
TTGCTGATAATTGCTGTTCAATTGCTGATAATTGCTGTTAAAATAAAAATTATTTTTGGTTAATTCCTGGTCTATTACTGGTAATTCCTGTTAAATTCCTCAGTCGTCAATCTGTTTCACCGCCTTGATGCCCTCCTGCAGGCCACGGTCGTAGTCGCGCATCACACGGTAATAGTACTCAATACCAAAGAGATTGCGGGCGATGAGGGCCTTGAGCATATAGCCCATATAGATGTCGCTGTGGCGGTTGATGAGGGCGCTGCGGCGGTCTTCGGAGCGTGCCTTTTCCGTCAGGCTTTCGCGGAAGCGGCTGTCCTGCAGCAGCTTGTCGAGGTAGCCTTCATAGTCTGTGGCGTGGATTGTGGCGGTGGTGTCGCTAATGGTCTTGCGGGCCATCTCGTTCATCCACGATGCCACCCACTCGCCCTTGACGTCGCTGCGGACGATATTCTTCGACGCGGCATAATCGGCGAAATCGCGCATCACGGCTGCCGAGTCGTAGTGCAGCAGGAAGCGGTCGAAATCGGAGTAGAGTGTGTCGGCGCGGTGGTTGTCGGCATAGTTGAGGGCATAGGTGTTGAAGGTGCCCGCCGACCGCAGCGAGAGGAAATAGTCCGACAGGCGGATGGTGTCCATCGGCACGAAGATGTCGGGCATAATGCCGCCGCCGCCATAGACGGTGCGGCCTTCAGAGGTCTGGAACTTGAGCGAGTCGGGGTAGCCCGTCGAGTCGGGATGGACCAGCTCGCCCTGGTCGTAGCGGCGCTGCAGCTCGCGGTGGTAGGCTTCGGTGCCGTCGTCGTAGGGCTTCTGGATGCAGCGCCCCGAGGGGGTGTAGTAGCGCGCCGTGGTGAGGCGTATCTGGGCACCGTCGTAGATTTCGAACATACGCTGCACCAGGCCTTTGCCGAAGGTGCGACGGCCCACGAGGGTGCCGCGGTCCCAGTCCTGGACGGCGCCGGAGACGATCTCGGACGCCGAGGCCGAGAACTCGTCGATGAGAACCACCAGCGGACCCGAGGTGTAGGTGCCGTAGCGGTTGGAGTTAAAGTTCTGGCGCTTCGACTTTTGGCCTTCGGTATAGACAAGCAGGCGATGGCCGCCGATGAACTCGTTGGCCACGCCACAGGCGATGTCGAGGTATCCGCCCGAATTGCCGCGCAGGTCGAAGACGAGCCGCTTCATTCCCTGGCGTTTGAGCTTGGAGATGGCGTTGCGCACCTCGCTGACCGACGTGCGGGCAAAGCGCGACAGGCGTATGTAGCCCACCTCGTCGTCGATCATAAAATAGGTGTCGACGGAATAGATGGGCACTTTGTCGCGGACGATGGTGAACTGCAGCGGCTCGGCGACGCCCTGCCGTTTGACGGAAAGGCGCACCTCGGTGCCTTTCTTGCCACGCAGATGGTTGAAGACGAAACGGTTGTTGACCCCCTTGAAGGTTGCCACCGTGTCGTCGACCTTGAGCAGCTTGTCGCCAATCTGGAGCCCCACTTTCTCGGACGGGCCGCCGACGATGACTTCGGTGACCGAGATGGTGTCGTCGACAATCTGGAAGGCGATGCCCACGCCCTCGAAGTTGGCCTGCAGCCCCTCGTTGGTGCGCTGCACGTCGCGGGCGGGGATGTAGATGCTGTGCGGGTCGAGCTCAGCGAGCATCGACGAGACGGCTTTTTCAGTAATCTTGAGGTAGTCGGGGTCCTCGACATAGTTTTCCTCGATATATTTGTTGACCTGTTCGATGCGGCGGAAGTGCGACGACGAGTCGGTCTGCGCAAAGGATGCTGCAGGCTGGAGGCTGGCGGCCGAAATGAAGGCCGCGGCAAGTAGTATTCGGTGTGTTCTATTCATCTGCTTGTTGCTATAGTGTGTCACAATTTGTCGTTTAACGCCAGAAATTGAAGAATATTTTGCGATGCACAAAATATTTGTGACAGGCGCGCGTTATACCATTTCAAATAAACAAATTCCTCAATGGGCGAAAACAACACTACAAAAAAGGGGCCGTCGTTTGGCAAGATAATGCTTGCCTCGGGCATCGGCACGCTGATTGTGCTGACAGTTATCGGACTGTTCAAACTCTTTGTCCTGTTCGGCATCGTCGGGTCGCTGGGCAGCGACAGCGGCGCAGCTGTGGCCGACAACAGTTTTCTGAAAATCGACCTCACCAAGGCCGTCAACGAGCGCACCCCCGGCGAGCTGGAGAGCCTGATGGGCGACGGTTCGACACTGGGTTTCAGCGATATGCTGCGCAGCATCACGATGGCTGCCGGCGACAAGCGCGTCAAAGGTCTGTACCTGTATATGGGCAGCCAGTTCCCCTATTCGTGGGGCAAGAGCGAGGAGCTGCGCCAGGCGCTGAAACGCTTCAGCGACAGCGAGAAGCCTGTGCTGGTCTATGCCAACGCCTATTCGCAGCAGGGCTACTTTGTGGCTTCGGTTGCCGACAGCATCTACCTAAACCCGTCGGGTTTGGTGGAATTTCGCGGCATCGGTGCCGAGAGTATGTTTTTCAAGCAGTTGCTTGACCGTATGGCTGTTAAAATGACACTGGTGCGGCCCAAAAGCAACAGCTTCAAGAGCGCCGGCGAAACCTACACGATGGACCGTTTCAGCGAGGCCAACCGCCGCCAGGTGAGGGAATACATTGCCAGCATCTGGGAGTATGCGACCGCGCAGATCGGCGAGGCCCGCGACATCAGCACCGAACGGCTCAACGAGATTGCCGACAATCTGGACGGCTGCCTGCCCGAGGATGCCGTAAAGAACGGCCTGGTGGACCGCCTGTGTTTTGAGAGCGACATCCGCACGACGATGAAAAACACGCTGGACGGCAAGAACGTCATCGACATTGCCGACTATGCCAAGAACCTGAAGACCAACATTATGGACAAGCAGCAAATAGCCGTCATCTACGCCGAGGGCGACGTGGTGGACGGAACGGGATACGGTACGGCCGTCTATTCGGACAAGATCACCAAGGCGCTGGATGCCGCTGCCGCCGACGAGAAGGTGAAGGCCATCGTGCTGCGCGTCAACTCGCCGGGAGGACAGGTGACGGCATCGGAGATTATGACCAACGCCGTGATGCGCGCCAAGGAGAAGAAGCCTATCATCGTTTCGATGGGCGACGTGGCGGCATCGGCAGGATACGAGATTTCGTGCAACGCCAACTTCATCGTGGCCGAGCCAACCACGGTGACTGGCAGCATCGGCGTTTTTGCCACCCTGCCCGAGATTGGCGGCACATTGAAGAAATACCTTGGCATCACCACCGACACGGTGAACACCAACGCCAACTCGACGGCGCTGAGCGCCCTGCGTCCGCTGTCGCCCAAGGTGCTGGAACTGATGCAACGCAATGTGGAAGAGTTCTATACCGTCTTTGTCGGCCGCGTGGCCAAGGGGCGCGGACTGGACTACGACTTCGTCGACAGCATTGCCCGCGGACGCGTATGGACCGGCCGCGACGCGCTGAAGCTGGGCCTGGTGGATGCACTGGGCGGACTGGATGACGCCATCAGCATCGCTGCCGACAGCGCCGGACTGGACACCTACACCGTGGTGGACTATCCCGCCAGCGACGACCTTCTTACTGAACTGATAAACAGCAAGAAGAAATCGTCGGGCACCATCAATGCCCAGAGCGACATAGCCGCGACCCCCTACCCTATGGTTCCCACTGCCGGCGACGGCATCTGGATGAGCGGCAACCGGATGGTGCAGACCCTGAACCGCATCTGCGACACCAAAGGGCTGCAGGCTCGCGTGGAATTCTTTATTATCGAGAATTGAGCAGGGCATTATAGCGACTGATTGCCGATTTTCGCTGAACATAAACCAAGCATCAACTTAAAACCAAGATAATGAGAAAAGTAAAAGTAGGACTGGCCCAAATGACCTCGGGCCCCGACAAAGAAAAAAACATACAGCGATACAGCGAAAAAGTGCGCCAGCTGGCCGCTGAAGGGGCGCAGATCATCTGCCTCCAAGAGCTGTTCGCCTCGCTATATTTCTGCGACACCGAGGACTATCACAACTTCCGCTATGCCGAACCCATTCCCGAAGGGCCAACGACCCAGCATTTTATGGCCCTCGCCAAAGAGCTTGGCGTGGTCATCGTTTGCTCGATGTTCGAGAAGCGCGCCGAAGGCCTCTACCACAACACCACCGCCGTGATCGACGCCGACGGCAGCTATCTGGGCAAATATCGCAAGATGCACATCCCCGACGACCCCTGCTATTACGAGAAATTCTATTTCACCCCCGGCGACCTCGGCTACAAGGTGTTCCAGACCCGCTTTGCACGCATCGGCGTGCTTATCTGCTGGGACCAGTGGTATCCCGAAGCTTCGCGCATCACCGCCCTGATGGGTGCCGAAATACTCTTCTACCCCACCGCTATCGGATGGGCCATCGACCAGGACGAGGCCACCAACGACGAGCAATACCAGGCCTGGCAGACCATCCAGCGCAGCCACTCGGTGGCCAACGGCGTGCCAGTGGTCAGCGTGAACCGCACTGGCCGCGAGGGCGATATGCAGTTCTGGGGCGGCTCGTTCGTCACCAACGCCTTCGGCCGCGTGCTGTGGCAGGGTCCGCACCTTGAGGAGTGTATCCACGTCCAGGAGCTCGACCTCGACGACAGCGACAAATACCGCCGCCACTGGCCCTACCTGCGCGACCGCCGCATAGACAGCTATAGTCCAATTCTGAAAAGATACATCGACTGACAATATTCTGCAAATAGCAAAAACGATAACTGCGTCAGCCACTAACGCATTCACGCAATAACGCACTAACGCATTATGATAATAACTCCCACACCTAAAGACCGCGGGTTCTATATGCCCGCCGAATGGCACCAGCACGAAGCCACCTGGCTCAGCTATCCCCACAACGAAGACTCCTGGCCGGGAAAGATCGACAGTATTTTCCCTTCCTACCACCTGTTTATCAAAACACTGACCGAAGTTGAAACAGTCCACATCAACGTTCAGGACGAAGCGATGGAAAAACGCGTCCACGATGCATTGAAAGAGATCGGCGCCTTTATGGTGAACGTTGAGTTTCACCGCTTCCCGACCAACGATGCCTGGTGCCGCGACCACGGTCCTGCCTTCCTGCTGAACCACAAGGTGGCCGGAATGCGCGCCATAGTCAACTGGAACCACAATGCCTGGGGCGGCAAATATCCTTTCGAACTCGACACCCAGATACCGGCCCACATAGCCAAGCATCTCGGAATGACGATGTTTGAGCCAAACATCGTGATGGAAGGCGGCTCGATAGACGTCAACGGCAAGGGTGACCTGCTGACAACGACCTCCTGCCTGCTAAACCCCAACCGAAACCCCAACCTGAGCCAGCAGCAGATAGAAGAGCACCTGCGCGCCTATTATGGTGTCGACAATATTATCTGGCTGGGCGACGGCATCGTCGGCGACGACACCGACGGCCACGTCGACGACCTGAGCCGATTTGTCGACGACGACATCATCGTCACCGCCGTCGAAGAAGACCGCAACGACGAGAACTATGCGCCCCTGCAGACCAACCTCAAGCTGCTGAACAGCTGCCGTTTGACCAGCGGCAAGCAGCCCACCGTCGTAGAACTGCCGATGCCGTCGCTGGTAGAATACGAAGGCCAGCGCCTGCCGGCATCATACGCCAACTTCTACATCTGCAACGGTTTGGTAATCTTCCCCACCTACAAGTGCGCCAACGACACGCGCGCAGCCTACATCCTTGAAGAATGCTTTCCCACGCGCGAAATCGTAGGCATCGACAGCACCGACATCATCTGGGGACTGGGCAGCTTCCACTGCCTCAGCCAGCAAATGCCGATGTGAAAGCAAAACTAAAGTCACACAACGAAAAAGGCTCTTCTGCTTATGCAAAAGAGCCTTTTTACTTTTGGAAAAAATACTATTACATACTCATTTTAAGCTGCTCAACATAGTCGTTAATTCGGGTCATCTGCCCCGGGATGTCAATGCCTTGCGGACATTCGGCCAGGCAATGGCCGCAGCCGATGCAGTGGTCGGCCTGACGGAACGACGGCACGGCGCGGTCGTATCCCACCAGGAAAGCCCGTCGCGCGCGACGGAACTCCTTCTGTTCCTCGCTTACCGTCTCGCTGTCGCCATTCATCACGTTGCCCTCGTTCAGGCACTTGTTGAAATGTGCAAAAACCGTGGGAATATCAATGCCATAGGGACAAGGCATACAATACTTGCAATTTGTACACGGCACAGTCTTGAAGTTGGCGAAAACGTCTGCAATTTCCTCAAGCATCCGCAACTCATCGTCGTTCAACGGCTTGTGCGGCGAATAGGTACGAATGTTGTCCTGCAGGTGCTCCTTGTATGTCATACCGCTCAAAACCGTAAGGATGCGCGGCTGGTTGCCAGCGAAGCGGAAGGCCCACGAGGCCACCGACGCCTGCGGGTCGCGCTCCTTCAGAAGGCTGACAGCGTGGTCATTGAGGTTGACCAACTGGCCGCCCAGCAGCGGTTCCATAACAAAAGCCGGAATATTGCGCTTCTCCAGCTCACCGTACAGATAGCTGGAGTTGGTGTTGCTCTCGTTTATCAGTTTCGAATGGTTCCAGTCAACATAGTTGTGCTGAATCAGAACGTGATCCCAATGGTAAAGACCCTGATCCTGAAGCGAAAGCAGATAATCGAAGACCTTTATGTCGCCGTGATACGAGAAACCCAGGTTGTGGATACGGCCTTTTTCGCGCTCCTCACAGAGGAAATCGAGCATCCCGTTGTCGAAGAAGCGCCGCTTGAGGGTTTCCATCGGGTCGAGTTCGTTGCCGGCCAGGTCGCGTCGCGTACCGCCAATGCTGTGAAGCATATAGTAGTCCAGATAGTCCACCTTCAGTTCCTTCATCGAATTGTGGTACATCTTGATGCTCGCTTCGCGCGGCCAGGTTTCAGCCACGAAATTAGACAGCTTTGTCGAAACAAAATATTCGCTGCGTTTGTGACGGCTCAAGGCAATGCCGACGGCGTGTTCCGAACGGCCCTTGCAGTAAGGCGGAGCCGTATCGAAAAGGTTGACACCGTGCTCGATGGCATAGTCCACAAGGTCGTTGATGGCATCCTGATCAAGCTCCAGGTCCTGTTCGCGTCCGCTCTGACCCTCGATGGTCGGGAAACGCATACATCCATAGCCCAGCAGCGACACCAGCTCGCCGTGCAGATTCTCGCGCATAGTCATCTTTCCTACAGGCACTTCGCCAAGGCTGACACCCTCTGCCACGGTCTCGTTCTTGGGGCTGCAGCCAGCTGCCACAGCCGCCACAGCAACGCTACCGGCACCCGCCAGCTTCAAAAATCCTCGTCTGTCTATCTGTTTATCGTTCATCTTGTATTAATGATTTACAACTACATATCGCCAAGCGTCCCGCGCAGCGAGAAAGTTCCGAAAGGGTTGTCGAAAGCGCTGCCGTAGAACGAGCCATAGCCGCCACAGTATCCGCCAAACGGACCACCAAAATAGAGCGGGCCGAAGGTTCCGGCGCGGTCGTCGACAACCGTGAGGTGCACATCAAGATAACTCTTTTCGCCCACCTTGTAGCGCATTGCTGCCGAAAAGGCGGTGGCATCGAGGGGCACGGGGCCACCCGCAAGCCACGGATTGGCCAGCGCTGCCGATGCCAGCATACCACTGCTGTGCATCAGCGATGCCGCCACCCACAGCCGATCGTTGACCTTGTACGAAGCCGCGATGCTAATTGCCGCCGCAGCCGCACGCGGATTGCGCACCGGAGCCAGGCTGCGCGTCTCGCGAACGCCCAGGTTGTAGCCACCTGGATAGAGCGAATAAGAATCAATCATCGATGCCGAAGCACTGATTTTCAGTCTGTCGTTAGGAGTGAGCACCACCGTTGGCGTAATCGAGAAGCCCGAAGCCGAAAGGTTGCGACCACCCATCACCGTTGCACCCATCGACAGGTGAAAATCCCACTTCCTGACGCTGTCGGCCGGTTGCACAGAGGTGTTGCGCAGCGATGCCGGCCCCTGAACGGTCAGGTCGTCGCTGAGCGAGACAATGCTGTCCTGCTGCGAGCGTGCCGTCGGCAAGACAACAATGCACAAAAGCAATAATATAGCACAAATTCTTTTATTCATATATTTCCAAAACGAAAAAACCTTTATTTTATTATGTACCAAAATATAATTCTTCCAAACCAAACCTCCGTCTCAGGCAAACAAAGCGCGAAAAGCCTCCTCTATTACCGAGACCTCAACAATCTCTATTCCAAAACGTTTCTTATCGATGCCGCGCGAGTTGTACTTTGACACAAAGACCTTCTCAAACCCCAGCCTGTCAGCCTCGGCGATGCGGTGTTCCACGCGGCTCACCGGGCGCACCTCGCCGCTCAAGCCCATCTCGGCCGCAAAGCAATAGCGCGGCGAAATAGGGATGTCAACGTTCGACGACAGCACCGAGCAGGCCACAGCCAGGTCGATGGCAGGGTCGCTGACGCGGATGCCACCGGCAATGTTGAGGAACACATCCTTGGCACCGAGCTTGAATCCGCAACGTTTCTCGAGCACAGCCAAGAGCATCGACAAGCGTCTGAAATCAAACCCGTTGGCATTGCGCTGCGGAGTGCCGTATACGGCCGACGAAACCAGCGACTGCACCTCGATGAACATCGGCCTGACACCTTCAAGCGTGGCGGCGACCGCACATCCGCTCAAGGTCTCGTCGCGCTGCGAAAGCAGGAATTCCGAAGGATTAGCCACCTCGCGCAAGCCGTTGCCCTGCATTTCGAAGATGCCAATCTCCGCCGTCGAGCCGAAACGGTTCTTCAGCGAACGCAGCAGGCGGTAGCCATAGTTGCGGTCGCCCTCGAACTGCAGCACGCAGTCCACAATATGCTCCATCACCTTCGGTCCCGCCAGGGTACCGTCCTTGGTGATGTGGCCCACCAGCAGCACAGGCACATTATTCTCTTTTGCAAAGCGTTGGAACTCGTTGGTGCATTCGCGGATCTGCGAAATGCTGCCCGCCGACGAGTCGATGTTTTCGGTGCAGATAGTCTGAATCGAATCGACCACAAGGATGTCGGGGGCCACCGTGTCGATATGCTCAAAAATGCGCTGCGTGACCGTTTCCGACACCACGTACATATCCCCCTGCTCCCCGTTTCCAAGCCTGTCGGCGCGCATTTTTATCTGCTGCTCGCTTTCCTCGCCACTGACGTAAAGTATTCGCCTGCCGGGAATTGCCAGCGCCGTCTGCAGCAGCAGCGTCGACTTGCCGATGCCCGGCTCGCCGCCCAGCAGGACGAGCGACCCCGGAACGATGCCGCCACCAAGGACACGGTCGAACTCGGCGCATCCCGTTGCGATGCGCTGCGTCTCGTTGGCCACAACCTCGCCGATGCGCTTGGGCTTGGATACACCAGCGCCAGCCTTAGCCCTCGTCGCCGACGAGCCCGTCTTCGGCGCCTGGACCACCTCCTCGCTGAAGGTGTTCCACTTGCCGCACTCGGGGCACTTGCCAAGCCACGTGCTCGACTGGTAGCCGCACTCGCTGCAGAAAAAATATGTCTTCGCTTTTGCCATAATTATATTATATTGCGTTAGTGCGTTATTGCGCAATTGCGTTAGTGGCTACCGCAGCAACTCTCAACTCTCAACTCTCAACTCTCAACTAACAATGCCGCTCCCTGCCGTTCACATATATGGCGCTGAAGGGACGCGACGGGCACAGATACTCGCACGCGCCACAGCCTGTGCAGCGGTCGGTGTTGACCGACGGCACCTGCACCTCCGACCCCTCACGGTCGACCATCACGATGGCCTCGGAAGGACAATGGCGGGCACAGTTGCCGCACTTCACGCCGTCGCGGTAGGCAAGGCAATTGTCGGCAACAACTACAGCGTAACCTATATGGATATCAGTCTTCTGCTCCTTGCTGACAGGGCGGATGGCCCCTGCGGGGCAAACCTCGCTGCATCGCGTGCATTCGGGACGGCAGAAACCGCGTTCGAACGACATTTCGGGCTGCATCAGCGTCTGCAGGCTCTGCGACGGACGCAGCACGCCGTTGGGACACTCGGCAACGCACAGCTGGCATGCCGTGCAATGGCGCGTGAAATTGTTGAGACTCAGCGCACCTGCAGGTTTCAGCGGCACATCGCGGTGCGGTATCTGCTTCTGCTCCACAGCGGCCAAGCCGCCATCCACCTTCACCTGCTGGGCACGCACAGCGGCAGCACTGGCCACCAAAGCCGTGGTAGCCAAAAACTTGCGCTTGCCGTCATCGACTGTCTCGCCCTTCTTCGCAGCCGCAGCCTCCTTCGCCGTTCCCTCTGCAGCGCTTGCCGTTTTCGGTTTTCTGCCATAGTGCAGCGCATCAAACTTGCACACGTCGATGCAGTCCATACAGGACACGCAGCGCGAATAGTCGATGCGATGGTGCTCGATGTCGATGCACGACGCCTTGCAGCCGCGCTCGCACTTGTGGCAGTTCTTGCACTTGTCGGCGTCGATCACGGGGCGCATCAGCGAGAAGCGCGACACCAGGCCCAGCACCGTGCCCACGGGGCACACCGTGCTGCACCACGTCCTGCCGCGGCGCAAAGCCAGAAAGCCCACCACAACCAGCGTGACGGCAGCCACGGCAAGCGACAGGCCGCTCTTGAGCCACACGTCGGCCTCGTAGAAGGCATAGCTCGCCTGACGCTCGGCTATGCCGGCAAGCAGGTTGTTAACCCACTTGTAGACAGGCTGAAACAGATTGGAAGCAATGCGCCCGTATGCGCTGTAGGGGTCGATCAGACCCGCCAGGCCCGTCAGGCCGCACAGCAGCAGGACGACGAACACCGCCAGCAGCGAATAGCGCAGCCAGGCCTTTTCGCGGACATAATGGAAGCGGTCCTTCTTGACCTTGCGGGCAACGAAGTTGAAACCGTCCTGCATCACGCCCAGCGGACACATAATCGAGCAATACCAGCGGCCGAACAGCAGCGTCACCAGCAGCACCAAGGCCACCACGACAAAATTGCCAGCCAGCACGGCAGGCACCAGCTGCATCTTGGCAATCCAGCCAAACCAGCCGCGCAGTATGCCGGTAAAATCAAGAAACACGAGCGTCAACGCCACAAAGACGATGACAGCCAAAACAGTACGTATTTTTCGCATCATAAACAAATGTGTTTTTTCGTTTTTCGCCTTTCCCATCTGTGCAGTCGGGATGAAAGACACAAATGGATATAAATAATGTTGTAACGACGGAAGAACTTAAAAATTGCACCGCACCCGAAAAAAAAAAAAAATGCCATCGGCAAAACTGCCACCCCGACGGTGCCGCTGCCGCCACCCCGCCAAGGCCAAAAACCATCTCTCGTCGGACCAAAAACCGGTCAAACCCCACCGTCGCCGAATTTGGTAAAAATATGGTAGGAATTTGAGTGAACTTTGATAGGTAATTGGTGTTGACAATCAAGCAGTTGCAAAAGCGGTTTTTTGGCCGTTTTCGGCACTTTCAAAACTTTTTTGAACTAAATTTATTATTAACCCCAAATCGGTCATTAGGATTAATCAGCAGTGATAAAAATGTCGTTTTCTAATGACCGTCATTAGAGAAAAATCGCTCTATACTCCTGTTTGACAAATTATTGCTATATTTGCAAATTCAAAAACAAGGCCAAATGTTCAAAGATATAGACATAAAGTTTGTGGATAAGGAGATTACGCCGTTTGGAGGACTGTCATTATTCCTGAAGATGGTGGAGCGGTGCGGTTTCGAAGAGGTGCTGAGGGAGTGCGGACTGCCGGAGCAGGGGTCGAACCGTGGGTACAGGCCGTGGCAACTGATTATGGGCCTGTTTGCCGGGGTGTGGTGTGGTGCGAGCAAGTTCGGGCACCTGGATTTGGTGCGCTACGACCGTGTGTTGAGCAAGATGATAGGGTGGGATATCGGTGCGGGGCACCGCGCATACCAGCGCTACCTGAACAAGTTCACGCAGGCCACGAACCAGAAGGTTTTTGGCCGGCTGTACCACTGGTTTTTCAGCCAGCTGGTGTTTGACAACTACACGCTTGACTTCGACTCCACGGTGATGGTGCGCGAGGGGGAGCAGGAGGGTGCGGCAAAGGGCTACAATCCAAAGCGCCCCGGCCGCAACTCCCACCACCCGATACTGGCCTTTGTGTCGGACATCAGGATGATTGCCAACTACTGGCTGCGGCCGGGCAACACATCCGCGTCGACCAACTACCTTGCGTTCCGTTTTTTTACTACAAAAACTGACTTTCCAGTGTACCCAAAATGCCCTGAAAAAGTATACTGGGTTCGTGAGGCTATGAACCCAGTATACTTTTTTGACCATATTTTTATGCCCGATTCCGATTGCTTACTATAATATATTGTATTCCTAAGTAAGTAGTCAAAATTAAGCTGCATAATGAGAGTGATTAATAAACAGAGATGTTCCTACAGAAGCCAAAGCTCTGTTGGCGGCGTAGAAGAGAGTGTCAGAAGATGCGTAATCCTGTGGACGTATCCATTTGCCTTTCAACATACGCCAGAGCGTCTCCGCGATGTTGAGATGCGGCGAATATGGCGGCAGGTAGAAAAGGAAGAGTCCCCGACTCTCCCACACGGGTCTCATTTCCTTTATGATACGGCTTCGGTGAATGCTTGCGTTGTCAAGCACAACAACCAGGTTTCTTGTTCTCGGTCTGAAGGACAGCCTGTCGAGGAAGTCCGCCACCATATCGGATGTTATGCTACCTCGCGAGGTGAAGCCCTCGTAGCGGTTGTCACGGGCTGTCATTCCGAAGATGTTGAGCCTGGCAATTTTCTGGGACGGGATGAACACATTCTCCCCACGGAACTGCCAGCCGTAAGGCACGTAGCCTTCCGTGCAGATGTGGCTTTCGTCGGCGTAGAAGAGGTCTATCTTTCCCTCTCCTGCCTTCTGTTCAAGTTCTTGCAGCTTCTCGACCTTGTATTCGTAGAGCTGCGGCGAGGGCTTTCCCCTTGGGCGTTTCCTTATACGCTTATATCTTGCGCCAGCGCGGCTAAAAAACGTTTGAACGTGGACTCGCTGGCTTCCTTGCCGGTGGCTTGCTGCCACGCTTCCCGTGCCTTGTTCACGCTCTGGCGATCCTGCTCTATCGCAAGACGGACGGCCTCCTCGTCCGAACAGTCCATTATTGGCTTGTGCCCCCTTCCCGGCCTCGTCTCCAGACCTTTGGTGCCTTCCGTCTTGTACCGGTTCAGCCACTTGTTCACGGTGTGCTGCTCCATTTCCACCCTCTTGCCGACTTTTTCCGCAGACATTCCGTCCGCCTTCAGCAGTACAGCCAGGCATCTCATACGGAAACAATGCTTTTCTCCAAGGCGATACCCCTTTTCGAGTTCCCGCCTTTGTGCTTCGGTTAATTCCAAACGTGTTGTGCTTCTCATTTACAATGTGTATTTCACAGAGATAACGAGAAATTCAGCGTGATATTATATGTAAATTAAATTTGAACAATTACTTATGTTTATAATTTTGACATTTGTTCTTCATATTCATCCTCCGTTAGTTTTCCCTCGTCCCTTAGTTCCATGAGTTTGATTATCTTTCCGGCACGGCTATCATCTTGGACAGAATCTTGAATACTTTTTTCGATGAATTGGCTTGGAATCGGGACTCCTTTTTCTTGGCAGATTCTTGTCGCCTCTTGTGTGAACTCTTCGGAAGATACAATTCCAGCCTGCAATAACTCCTTTAACTTTCCCAGAGATTCGTCAACATAAGCCTTAGCCTCTTTTACACGTTTCTTCTCTTCTTTAATTTTCTTTAGTTTTTCTTCGTATTCGGCATAATCTATTGCACCTGATTCGAGATCTCTTAATGCTTTCTGTTCAGGTGAAAGGTTTTGAGTATTATATTGTGATGACTGCGGTGGAATAAACTTGCTATAGTCATCTGCCGACTTTTCTTTATTCGGCAAATCATTGATAATTACAGCAAGAATACCAAACAACAAGCCAATCAAAACCAAGGCCAACACCCATTCGCCCTCTTCGATCCCCACCGCAACAAGAACTAAAATAATGGCAATAAAAATTATTACGGATGCAATAACTGCGGTAATTGTTTTTCCTTTCATATTTTATTGTGTTAATAATCTTTGTAATTCATTTCCAAGTTCTTCTTCCAACTCCTGGGTAGCATTTTCGTCGCCCAGCTCGCTCCGTATGATAAGCTCCAGGGCCTTACCTTGGCTCATACCATTGGTCGCTTCGCTTTGGTCTTCATCATATACCTTGTTCGTATATGTTTGCCCATCCGTCGACTTACCTAGTATCTTGTTGGTATAAGGGTCGTTCTCTGTTATCTTGTGCCATACGAAATCTGCCAGACCACAACCATTCCCTCCTATCTGGCAATTAACAGCACCATCCAGTTTGAACTTGAATCCACCAGTGTTCAGCAAATGATATATTTTTTGGATTGATTCTGGATTGTCGACAACAACACGGTCATAGCCGTCAATTCTTTGTGAACGTGTTTTTATGTCAATAGCTTTCCCGTCAAGGTCGCTAAACTTCGCTCTTACACACCCCGAACTAAAATATACAACAAATTCAAATCTATCATTGGGGAAGTACTTGACAGCAACATTATGAGGGTGATCTGTAATGATAGCGTAACCTGTCATTCGCAATGTAGCACACCCATTACCCAATTCCCAATCTCCGCAAGAGGGTGTCCATTCTGGTTCTTGGTAGACTGGCTCCGGCTCTTCTTGCTGTACAGTGGCGACTTCTGTGTAGCATTCATCCTCTATTGTTTCCACCGTATTTTTGTTAGAGCCAACAACAACCAAAGCTACAATGATGGCTACAAGAGCGACCGCACCAACAACTATCCACCAGTTAAAGCCGGATTCTTTCTTCTCGTTCTTTTGAGTGGGTGTAATGGCTGGCTTCTCGTTGATTATCTCGTTGCGGAGTTTATCCATTTCCTCCAGAGAAATCAAGCCATCGTAGAACAGTGCTTTTAGCTGTTGCAGTTTCTCGACCTTCTCTGATGGAAGTACATTAGCGGATGCTACCACAGAAGCCTCACCCTTCAGAACCGCCACTTCTTTGTCGAAAACCTCTTGCGTTATGGTTCCAGCATCGAATTTCTGTTTCAAATCGAATAGTTGGTTTATTTGCTCATCGGTCATATTTGTCAGATTTTAGCCATTTGCTCCTCAAATTCCTCTTGGGTTATAATGTCGGCTTCCCGGAGTTCCATCAGCCTTGCTACCTTGTCAGCAGGGGCGTTGGATTCCGCTTTTGAACGTGTCGATGGTTCAGCCTTGCTCTTTTCGTATGCTTCGTTGGACTTACGCTCAAATTCTTCTTCTGTAAGCAGCCCAGCATCCAACAGAGCTTTCAGACTCTCGATCGTCTTTTTGTAGCCGCCTGACTTCATCCTGGCATCGCTTAACTTATGTTGGTACTCAGCCTCAGACAGAATACCACTTTTTCGGAGTTCCTGAAGTTTCAGTTCGGTGTGTTTCAATTTCAGTTCATCAGAGGGTTCATCCTCATCCTCCTTATCCTTTTCTTTGCTGGAGTTTCCCTTGATGACCAAAGCAACTATGGCGAGAGAAACACCAAGAACTCCAAGAAGCATCATCCAGCCCTCTTCGTCCATCTTCCCAATGCCAGGACTCATAAGTTTGAGAAAGATAACAAGAGCCCCAAGAATGAAAACTACTGCCAGAATTGATACTAAAGATTTGCCTTTCATTTTGATATTGTGTTTATTATGTTTATAATGTCGTATTGTAACCGGGAGAATACCAGCTATACTCCGAGCCAGACACCTTTATTACAAGACCATAATTACTTTCCGGTTCTTCCAAATTAATAAACGTTATCTTATAGAGTTCACCTTCGATGTCTATAAACTGTCCAATTCGAGGGAATGAGCAGATAGTCCGAATGACTTTGGAGGATTTCATGGTCTGAAAGTCTCTACTGTCATTAACAACAATGCTAACTATTTGCTGAAATGCCGGATTTTTACGGAAATCCACCTTTCCTTCTATTGTTTGTGATTCGCAGCACAAATCATCTATTTCACCACCATTTGTAAGTTCACGTTCTATATAACCAAACGTTTCTTTAGCAAGTCTCAGGATTAACTTATGGTCAACGCTATGAGGTAGTTCCTCAGAGGTCTCGTTAGATACTGTCAGTTCGCTTGGAATATCAGTGTCCACCTCCAAGGATTCGGTACTATCAATGTTGTTGATTGGCTCTATTACGTTCTGTGTATGCCGAAAAGTCATCCGCTCATTGTCTCTTAATAGAACGAGTTCGGTTTCAGTCAAGCTTTCAATCTTCAATGCTACCGATGTGGATTGTGTACTCAGAATCAAGTCATCATCGCTTATTTTATAATCGTAGGCTTTACCGTCTGCGTCAATGAGTATGCCATCCTTTTTAAACTCAATCCAGTCAATCTTGCATTGATAGCTGATGCAATACCATTTACCGACAATAAGACTTTGACTACTTGGTTTGCAAGAAGACAGACAAAAGAGTATTGCTGCTAAAAAAACCGAAAAAAATAAATCCTTCCTCATATTTTTTATTTTAATGCGAAAGTAATGGGGAGTTTGAATTGACAACGAACCAATTTGCCATCTTTGACTCCGGGAATCCATTTTGGCATTGTTTTTACTATCCGAACTGCTTCATCGCCACACCCACCGCCTATATTACGGAGACATTTCACCTCCGATATTGAACCATCTTTCTCAACAATAAATGATACAATGACCACTCCTGAAATACCAGCATCTGCGGCGACAGAGGGATATTGAATATTATCTGCTAAATAGGCATTTAACTTCTCAGTGCCACCAGGGAAAGCAGGATCGCTGTCGGGGATGACTTGTCCTTCGCTTATTTTTCTTTCAAACTCGGTATAGAAGGTAGCGTATGCTTGCTCTATTTCACGGTTCTGTTGCTTTAATTGCTCTACTCTGGCTTGTTGTCTTGCTTCTTCCTCTTGGCGTTGGCGTTTGGCACTTTCTTCCATTTCTCGACGTTGGAGTTCAGCTTGGGCTTCACGTTCTCGACGCAACCGTTCTGCCTGAGCTTCTCTTTCATGACGTTGGCGTTCTGCCTGTGCTTCCTGCTCCCGACGTTGCCTCTCCGCTTGTTCGGCTTTCTCTATTTCGGACAGACATTGAGCATATTCGGTTTCATAGGAGGATCTTTTTTCGGGGAATAGTACAAACGCCTGGTCGTATTTCTCTTTTGCCTCAGCGAATTTCTTTTCATAACGGAGATTCCAGGCTGCACTAATCAGGGCATCATATTTTTTCTTCTTCTCGATTTCTTTAACTTGTTTGATAATGGTCATGTTGGAATAGAAGGTTATTCCCACAAAACCGCCGTCTAAGTATGAAGCCTGACCATACAACACCGCACCTACCTTTTGACCGTAGTAGTTGAAGTTGGTATAGTAATCCTTCTTTTCAGATTCCACCGACTTGTAATTCAACTCTTCTTGAAGATAAGCAAATAGGGCACTATATTCCGAAGTAATCCTATCGTAAGAATCAGATTTCAGCAACCACCTGACAGATTCGACTTTTCCATCTTTCACCCCGATAGTAATGTAGTAGTTCGTCACGATGCCTCTATCTTCGTCACGATACGAAATATAGTGAACGCCATCATTGTCATTTGTACCACTTATGGAATAGTTGTTACTGCGAATGATATTCTTTGCATTCGCCTCTGTGGTTCCGACAGGCACATTAAAACGGACAAGCTTTCTGTATTCTTTCTGTGCCATTACTACCCCACTCAACATCACCGCCACCAGTACCATCATTACTCTCTTCATCTTTTATTGTTTTGTCGCCGTTCTATCTCCAGGATTGGCGGTTGTTAACTCAATAAAAAAGCATGGAGACAATGCCGTTGGTTTCAAATCACAGAGGTTTTGCCCGACCTTAGATAGCTTGAAACTTTAGAACTTTATCCCATGCTTTACAATATGCCAACGTCTTTCAACGAAAACATACCAAACAAGCAAAGGCATCAGTATCGAAGTCTGCTATCTAATAAGAAATGGGCAATTTCTGTGATAGACCTGTACGAATGCTTTTATTGCTTCGCTTAGACAACTCGCGTCTAAATCAGGTGCAAAGATACGCATTTTATTTGATACTGAGCCTTTACGGGATAAAGTTCTTATTCAAGTATAAGAAAATCAGCACCTTGTAAAATGGGAATTTTCGTATGTCCGGTTTTTAAGTATATGATTTTCTGTAATTTTATACCTCGTTTTATGGTTTTTCGGGTAGAATGAGCAAATAAAAAGGAGACCGTGTGATGGCCTCCTTGGTGTAGGGTTAGTACTTGAAACGGTATCTCAGATTCTTGACCTTGATTTTAAGGACTTCCAGAAATACACGATAGGCATAATACAGGTCATTCATGGCTCGTGTCTTGCGCTGAAAAAAGTTGACACGAAGTCAACAAAAATGAGTACAAGAGAAGTACGGACAAAGAATGGCAAGAAACGGATAAGCCAA
>R20__coassemble_960_pt1 | contig 18616 bp, 20 predicted proteins | sample R20__metabat2_low_PE_005 | metagenome-assembled genome bin R20 | reverse complement strand
ACCCCTGACAAATTGTCGCGATTTTTTGTACATTTCGTTTTGCGATTTATAAATGTTGCCATGCGGGCAACAGCATATGCATTAGCTGCACAAAAATCCTCATTTTTGGGGATTGCGGGGGTGTGGGAATGTCGGTAATTTTGCAGCCGGAATCAAAAAAAGCTATAATATGGATAAAAGACTGACATTTTGGGGTGCTACGGGATTCGTGGTGCTGTATTTTGTGGCGGTGTTTGCCGCCGAGTTCATCGGTTTTGCCCATCCTGTATGCTGGGTGTTGGCTCCTGCCTTGGGTGCGCTTCTCGGCGCGTTGCCCTACCACTGGCTCTCGCTCCGCTGGCATAGGTTCGGCTTGGGGACGGTGCTGTCGGCCGTGTTCGGATTGCTGATGATGGCTATGGGCGAGGTGGACCTCACACGGCTGGCCGTCATTGTCGGATTCGGCGTGCTGAGCGACCTGGTGCGGTTGGGTGTCAAGAAAGACGCCGTCACATACCCGCTCCTCGCCCTCGGCAACATCGCCGAGATCATCTACCTTTGGACACGCAAAGCGTGGTACCTGCAGGGCGCCGCCGAGGAGGTGGGGCAGGCCTATGCCGACGCTATGGCTCCGCTGCAGAGCACGCTGTGGCTCGTCGTCGCCTTGGTGGCCATCGTCGTCGCCGCCGAGTGCGGATTGTGGATAGCAAAGAAATTGATTAAATAAACAATAAGATTATGGGTCTTCTAAGCAAGATTTTCAGCAACACACGCAAACCCGAAGGTTTCTTCGGAAGAATGATGGTCAACGGTATGAACGGTGGCGGCCACGCCCGTCTGGCGGAGTGGGGCCTCTCGCATCTGACGCTCGCTGCCGATGCCAACGTCCTCGATGTGGGGTGCGGCGGCGGAGCCAACGTGGCACGGCTGCTGAAGCGCTGCCCCAAAGGGACGGTGACGGGTATCGACTACTCACCAGTCTCGGTGAAGAAAAGCACTGAGGTGAATGCCGCCGCCATCACCGCTGGACGCTGCCGTGTGCTGGAGGGTAGCGCCGCTGCGTTGCCCTTCGAGGAGGGCGTCTTCGACCTCGTGACCGCCTTCGAGACCGTCTACTTCTGGCCGGACATCGAAGAGTGCTTCCGTGGGGTGCGCCGCACCCTGAAAGAGGGCGGACGTTTCGTCATCGTCAACGAGGACGACGGCCTTACGGGCAAAAACGAGAAGTGGGAGAAGATGATTGACGGTATGCACACTTACACCCCCGACGAGCTGCGTACCCACCTTGCCAATGCCGGCTTCCGCGACATCGTCGTCCACGGCGACGGACAGCACCACTGGCTGGCTGTAATAGCAACGAAATAAATAGATAACTATGAAACCAAACTACAAAAACTGGATGCCCAAGGGCATTATACGTGGAACGGCGGCAGGATGCGCGGTGAGCCTTGTGCTGTTCCTAGTCTTCGGCGTGAGCGGCTTGCTCGCGGCCGGAATATGGAGAACTGTGCTGACGGTATTTTTCCTTGTCCTCACAATCGTCTTATTGGCGGTGACAATCTGGATGGTGCTGTTGTACAGAGCCTTCTCGTACGACGGGAAGCGCCAGCTGTCGCGTGTGATAATCGACGGCGTGGCCGCGAGGGTCGTGCTGCCCGAAGGCGGTTGCGGCCTCGATGTGGGGTGCGGCAGCGGCGCCTTGACCATCGCCGTGGCCAAACGTAACCCGAAGGCGCGGATGATTGGCATCGACCGCTGGGGCGCGGAGTATTCATCCTTCAGCAAGACCCTGTGCGAGGAGAACGCCAAAGCCGAGGGTGTCTCAAATACTTCCTTCTCCAAGGGCGATGCCGTTCGTCTCCATTTCGCCGACGGAACCTTCGATGCGGTATGCAGCAACTATGTGTACCACAACATCCCAAGCCGCAACCGCCAAGAGATATTGATGGAGACCCTCCGCGTACTCAAGAAAGGCGGCACCTTCGCCATACACGACATCTTCTCGCCGCTGAAGTATGGCGACATTCAGATGTTCGTGCAGCGATTGAAAAATATGGGCTACGCCGATGTGAGGCTTGTTCCCACCGACAACGGCTTGTTTATGAGTCGCCGGGAGGCCACCTGGCTAGGACTCAAAGGCTCCGCCATACTTGTGGGGAAGAAATAGGAGTTGAACCTTAAATTCCGTGCTTCAGGCTTTGCTTGCGGTCGTAGTGCTCGGCGGTGGCGGTGAAGAAGGCGTCGCCGCTGCTGTTGAGGGTCGTCTCGACGCTGTCCTGCACCACACCGATAATGAAGCCTATGGCCACAGCCTGCATGGCCACGTCGTTGCCGATGCCGAAGAAGGAGCAAGCCATGGGGATGAGCAGCAATGAGCCGCCGGCCACTCCCGAGGCGCCGCAGGCGCCGATGGTGGCTATCACGCCCAGGAACAAGGCCGAGGCGAAGCTCACCTCCACACCCAGTGTATGCGCCACCGCCAGCGAGGATATGTACAAAGCCCAGCAGCAGGTCGGCGGTGCCAACCCCGGCGCCGGCTTCGACCCCAACAACATGGGCGGCGCAGGCCAGCAGGGCAACCCCAGCCAGTCCAACAACGGCGACGACAACGTCACCGACGTCGACTACGAGGAGGTGAAGTAAAGGTATGCAGGAAGCCTGCCTGCGAAGAAAAGAGAGTGCGTCCATCACAGACGCACTCTTTTTTTGTTACTAAGGCAATAATGCCAAACAATCTGCGTTGTATAAGAAAAAAGGAGAAGTAAATATGATGACATCGGCACAACAAAATGCGATGAACACAGAGCTGTGGCAAAGTATCGGCTACATTGCCGATGACGAAGCACTTATGCGCCGTCTGACTCGTTACGCCAAGAAACTGGCCAAAGAGAAGGATCCGTCTCTTATGACCAAAGAAGAGTTCTTTGCCCGTGTGGATGCAGCAAAAGAGGGCCCCTCGTACGAACTGCAAGAAGGTGAGACTATTGAAGACCTGATTAAACGTGTTGGCTAATGGCGTACAAGATCAAGTATCAGAAGCAAGCCGTCCTTGATGCTGCAAAGTTGCAGAAGACCGAGCCGAATGCCTTTAAAAAACTGCTGAAGCTGGAAGCTGAACTGCGAGAGCATCCGCGCACTGGTACCGGCCATCCCGAGCAGTTGCGTGGTGATCGTACCAATCAATGGAGCCGCCATATTACACAGAAACACCGCCTTGTGTATGAAATCTACGACACTGAGGTCGTAGTCCTCGTCCTCACTGCTTACGGTCACTATGAAGACAAGTAAAGATAAAAGAACTGAGTTGCAGACCAAAATAGTGAAAGATAGTCTTACTACGGCTTTTGACGAGTTGTATGCTGGTAAAGCCCGTAAAAACGCAAGAAATTTCTTCTCTGTTATGTCGGATTTGCAATCCGACACTTGTTACTATCAAGATTTGTAATCCGCCAAGAATCAATTCTGTAATATGTTTTTGCAGATTGCAAATCCTTATATTAATTTGCGTCGGATTGCAAATCCGCCGCAACGGGTGCCAGGTGGCCGTCCAACGGATGTAACAACCTTACAAAATCCATGCAAGTACATCTGCTGCCGCTGACGCTCACCAGCCACTCCGGATGTAACAACCTTACAAAATCTATGCAGGTACATCGGACTTGGCATCGCTGGCTTCTGCGTGCCGGATGTAACAACCTTACAAAATCTATGCAGGTACATCATACATAGGATTTATGTTGTTTTCCTGTTTCAACCTTGCTGGTTGCAATCCCACTTAAATCAAAGCGGGAGAGCAGAGCCGTCAAGTCCGCAGGCGTAGATTCGGGATAATCCGTCCCTATTTTGTGGTTAACTAATAGCCCCAGCAGATTCAGGCTTGCGTTCCAGTCGCGGTCGATGACTGCTCCGCAATGTTCGCAACGATAGATGCGGTCGCTGAGAGACAGGATTTCTTTCTTCTCTCCGCAAACCGAACACGTCTTGCTACTTGCAAAGAATCGGTCAGCCTTCACGACTTTCACTCCATTTGTCTTGGCCTTATACTCTATTTGTCTGCGCAGTTCACCAAACGAGACATCGTTTACAGCTTGAGCCAGACGGTGGTTTTTAACCATACCTTTCACGTTCAAGTCTTCTATGGCAATTTCTCCATAGTGGGTGGTCAAAATCGAGGTGACCTTGTGCAAAAAGTCACGTCTGATATTTGCCACGCGACCTTGCGCGTGAGCCAGCCGCACAGACATTTTCATATAATTGTTTGACTTCCTGACACCCTTAAGCCGTTCCTCTTTGGTTTTCGGATGGAACCGCTTGCTGAGCTGTCTGCTGAGTCTCTTTATTTTTCTTTGGTTCTTTTTCAGTGGTTTGGGGTTCTCGATGGCAATACCATCGGAAAGTATCAATGCCGACTTGATACCCATATCGATGCCTACTTTTCGGTTTGCATCAATAGTTTCTACGTGTCGATGAGTTCTGCGATATTCGGCCTCGGTTATTTCAAGACTAAACGATGCATAGAACTTGCCACCACTTTGCGAGATACATACATTGTTTATCTTGACATAGTTGAAGCGGATGTGTTCGGCCATTTTCACCCAACCGCCTCGAAGATTAGGCATACAAATGTATTGATGTTTTCCGTGTTCATTATGGGTCAACTTAGCAAACCTCTTTGAGTTTTTATTAGTTTCTGACAGTCTAATCTTATCTGCTTGTATGTAGAAACTACCCTCATTGTCCCTTTTCTTCTTGAACTGTGGATAAGACACTTTACCTTGTTTCAGGTCTCTGAAGAAATTGTCGAATGCACTTTGTAGGTTTTCAAAGGGTTGCTCCGTTGCACATTTCGTTACCTCATAAACAAATGGGAATTGCTCCTTTTTTATGGCATTAAACTGTGTTCTGAGTTTTCTGCCATTGGGCTTCTCGCCAGCTTCGTACATTCGTTTCCACTCAGCCAATCCCCAATTATATGCCAATCGCGCACAACCAAACGCTTTGCGGAAGTAAGTCTTCTGCTTGTTATTTGGTTTCAGTTCTATTCTATGCGCAATTGAAATCATATTTTAGTTTAATCTTGGCTGTAAAAAACGACTGCAAAATTACGAATTTTATTTGAATTGACGAAATGATTTTTACCATAACAGCGAGTTTTTTCATTACCTCGGATGCCTTTTCATCCATTCATTGCTTTCTCTAATCTCTTCGTTAGTCCAGAGAACAAATGCGCGTAATGCATCTTGATTTTGGGATGCAAAATACATCGTATCGTCAGTACACTTGATTGCACAAATATCATCTACCCGAATTTCACGTCCACCATCCCAAAATGGCATTGTGAAAAAACAGACGCTTTTCAGTTCCCTTGACTTGTTGTCATTGTATATAAAGGGCAAATAATTGTCCCTATCATCACTTTTTATCCATTTTGTATGTGAAGGCCAGCATTCTACTGGTTCATATTTATAACAGCTGATTATATGCCACGTCGTCCAATCCTCCATGTCTATGTTGTCGACCGTAAAACTTGCATCGATACCAAAAAAAGATCTAATGTCCGTAGGCCTATTGTTTCTAATTTCTTCGTTTACATATAGTACGAAGGAACGTAAGGCTGCAATACTAGAACTTGCAAAATAGGTTGCTCCATTATTGGTGCATAGAACAAAATAAATATCTATCTCTTCAATATCGCTAAAATCCAGGAAACGAGTTTTGAATTTGCACACATTGAAACCTTCTGACGCATCGCATACCGTTATATATGGTAGTAATGATTCTTTGATGTTAGCAAAGTCAGAAGACAAAATGCTCTCATATTCTATTCCGTCAGGTAGGATGTCAACAGGCCCATAACTGCCGATTATCCATAGGTCTAAATCCCTAACGTAATCAAACACTAATCTTTCGCAAGCATTTACATACTTTCTGTTTTCTTCTATTCTTTCTTTGTTCATTTCTTTCTCCACTGGTTTGTGTCGTGTGCAACCTCTTAATTGACGTTGTTTTAATTACTAATTGCTTTTATTGTGTTACTTTTTCGAATTGCAAAATTACAACCATTTTCAGACATGACCAAGCACCTCTCTTCACTTACAAGTAACTTTCCTATTTTAACACTTCGAACAACATTCCAAGGTTGCCAAGGATCCGCCTATTGGCAAGAAAGACTGCAAAAAGAAAGCAGCCCCAGTTGGAGCCGCTTATTGCGTTATTAAGCTAATTGATGCCTTTTATCTAACGAGAACAAGAGCGTCAAGCTCAATATGTCTTTGTCTATTTCTACGTTTTATGTCATAATTGTTTTTTAAGTATAAACACTGAATGCCAAATTATACGGGTCGTATAGCCTCGTCTGTCATATTCTGTGAGTGTTCGGCATCGTGGATGATGGCTTGGGTACGGTCGTGGGTAAAAGCATAATGCCACCGGGTGTTTGTGGATGATACGTCTGTCCAGCCGTTATCGTTCCACAACGAGAGATAGGATGGCTTGACAATATGACATCCGTCGGGTATACCATTGTCAAGGGCCAACATTTCGTCTCTCAATTTTCGCATGATTGCAATCACTGTTTCGCGCGAAAGCGTGACATAACTGCGCATGGCATTTGAATAGAAACGCTTAATACGCGAGGACGCTTGCTGTCTTATGATGGCCATGCCTTACGTCTGCTTTTGAATCGTAATGTTTGTTCACCATATCCTCCATAAGGTCGAAGAATGTGTTGACATCCAAGTCTGTTTTCTCGGAGTTCTCACCCGAGCAATCCAGATTGTCAAATATCAGTTTTTCACGTTCTGTTGCCATAATCCTATTGCTTTAATTCGCACTGCAAAAGTACAAAGAAAAATTTGATTGACAAAAAATATTTTACCAGGCCATTTTCAAAACAGTTTCTGTCTATAAGACAATAGCAGTAGATAAATGTAGTTTTCTTTGATTTTCCAGATCTATAGACAGAGAATGAGCTGCGTTACTCTCCTATGTTGTTGATTATATTTTTCTGCGTTTTATGTCTTATTCATTTTATCATTTTCACGCTGCAAAAAAGTATTATTTAGCCAAAGAGATAATCTTGCTGACAAGTGCCTCTACGCGTGGAAGGTAGCGTTTCACATCCTCTTCTGTTGCATCAATAAAGTCATCATAGTCGCTGCCCTGCCTGAACGCAAAAACATTCGAGAACAAAGCGCCTTCTTCTCTGGACAAAGGGCCTTCTTTGACATATTTGAGGTTGAAGAGGGCTATAACGCATTTGTGTGTGCCAACTTTATGCCCATCGTGAATAAGCAGAGCAGAAGCGGCATAGTACAGCGCATAATACATACGGTTGGCAATTATGCTCCACAATTCCAATGGCAGAACCTTTCGTATGTCGTCCAATGCGGCATTCGCTTTCTCTATGCGATAGAGTACAATCGCGTGGCGTTCTTCGTCGGATAAACTCATAGCTGTATTCCTTCCTCTCTAACGTTATATTTGAATAATGATGGCGGGGCGCTGTCCCATTGGTCTTTAGTGTATACCAGAGTGTTGATCTCCTCACCAATATCCTGTCCTTTGTCCCACAATTCGTAGGCAATTGCATAGCGTTCGTCGTGAGGCATCGGAGGCTTGTTGAGCAACACCACAATATCCCAGTCCGAATCCTCGCGTGCATCACCACGGGCACGAGACCCGTAGAGTATGATGCTGGCGTCGGGTTCGGAGCTACGTACTGTGGTACGTATCAAATTCAAAACTGAACTCCTGGTATTCACAATGCTATGTTTTTTATTATGTCGTATTAATTTTATCGTTTCACGCTGCAAAGATACACAATTTTTCAAATCACCCCTTCGTGCAGTTGCTCGATGGGGAATATCAAATCCCAGTTGCGGCCCCAGACGATGTTGCCGCCGTCGAGGGTGAACGTGCTGAATTTTTTTGGGTCAAGGTATTTGTTATACTGCGGATGTGGGTGCCGGCGGATATAGTCTCCCACGTCCACCGTGCTGTTGGTGCCGTCACTGAAAACCAATCGCACCTTCAACCCACCAAGGTCAATAGCTTCTGTTATGTATAGTCTGTCGCTCATAGTCTTGTTTTGATGTTGGTGCTTCTTACTTGCTGTTTCATCACAAAGAAACGTACCCATTTGTCGATGATATTCTTGCTGTATTTACGGATAAATGCTTCGGCAACTCGCTCATCCTTCGATGACAATGGCGGCACGCCTTTTTTCTCTCGGATGTTGATACGCTCCAAAGAGCCATTCATCATAATTAGCTCAAATATGCTCTCTTCGTCTCCGTGTTTTACGTGCACGTGAATTGGCTCGTGTTCATTGGAGTAGAAGTAGAAGATGAATCCGAAGTATTCATATATTTTAGGCATAGCATTTTTGTTATTTCACGCTGCAAAGATACGAAGATTATTTTATTCGGCAAAATTTTTTCCAAACCGTCCGCTATAATCATTGGTCCATTGTGCCATATCAACAATAGACAAGGGTGGACGGGTGGTCAGATGGTAAAGTGGTGGTGGCCGCTGCCGAGGGTCTTGATGTTATGGTTGCCGTCGGCGGTGGGCAGGTGGACTTCGGCGGTGGTGTTGGGTGGGATGACGATGGTCCACTCGATGCCCTTGCCGGTACGGCGCCATTGGCTCTCGATGGTGCCGCTGACGGAGCGGTAGGTGCAGTCGATGCGGTTCAGGCCTTCGACGAAGGTGGGGCGGAACTGAATCTTGCTGTAGCCGGGTTCGAGGGCGCGGATGCCAGCAAGGTATTTGTACTCCCAGATGAGCAGGTCGCCGAGCAGCATCACGTGGTTGGCGCTGTTCATCGAGGGGTCGCCGGTGTCGCCGTTCCACAGCTCCCAAATGGTGGTGGCGCCACGCCGTGCCATATATCCCCACGAGGGGTAGGTGGTGTCGGTGGCCAAGTGGAGGGCCAGGTCGGAGCGACCGTAATTGGTCAGGGTGCGCATCAGCTGCTGTATGCCGACCACGCCAGTGCTGACGTGGCCACCGAAGTCGTTTGTCGTTTTGCTGATGATATTGGCAAATACCTTGTCCTCAAGTTCGCCGGGCACCATACCGAACCATAGCGGCAGGATGTTGGCGGTGACGGTACCGTTGGCGTAGTTTCCCGTGATGGTGTCGAGGTAACGACTGTTATATATGGCCGTTATGGTGTCGAATTCTTGCTGGAAGAAGTCGGCATCGTTGTCCTTGTCAAGCCAGATGGCGAAGCCTTTCATTATGTCGCAAAGATAGGCATAGAAGGGTGTGCTGATGACGGCGGCCTCGGTGATGCGGGTAGGGTCCTTGGAGTGTATCATCTCGGGGCTTTCGGGCGGCATGCACCAGTCACCGTAGCAGTCGCGCGTCATTATGCCCTCTTTGCAGTACCATAAGCGCATATGCAGCAGCCATTTGCGCATTGCGTCGTAGTGGCGGCGCATCGGCTCGATGTCGCCAAAGCGGGTGTAGAGCATATCGGCCACGGTGATGAAGGCGCCAGGCCAGGTCATATTGTCCGTATAGTTGCGCCAGTAGGCGGGGGCGACGTCGCTGAGCTGCCCGTTTGGCCACTGGCAGTCTTCGAGGTCCTGCAGCCACTTGGCGTAGAGGCGGTGGTTGTCGAAGAGGAAGCTCTCGCCGTAGCAACCTGTGGTGCGGTCGCCGGTCCACCCCATACGCTCGTCGCGCTGTGGGCAGTCGGTTGGCATCGAGCGGTAGTTGCTGCGGATGCCCCAGAAGGCGTTGCGGTGCACGGCGTTGATGATGTCGTTGTCGGTTTTGAAGGAGGAAGTGGATGCCATCTGGTCGTAGAGGACGAGGCCGGTGAAGTCGCCGAGGACGGGCTTGCTGCCTTCAGGCAGGCCGCTGATTTCGACGTAGCGGAAGCCGTGGTAGACAAACTGCGGGTGCCACGGAAGTTCATATTTGGCGAAGGCAATGTAGCGGTCGGTGCATTCGGCGGAGCGCAGGTTGTCGATGTAGAGTGTGCTGTCGGCTGCCAGAAGTTCGGCATAGCGGAACGTGATGGTGTCGGTGCCAGTGCCGTCGTCTTTTTTAACAAGCAAAGAGGATATGTCGTTCACTTGCATTACCCCTACCATATTCTGCCCCATATCGAGAATCCATTTGTCGCCCTTGCGGAAGATGGATTTGGGGGTGAGACGCTCCATCACGCGGATGTTGGGGTTGGGCTGCGGCGTCAGTTCGTATTCCAAGCGCTGGGCGGCAATTTCGGCGCTATCGGGGAAAGGCATCGAGGCGTCGTATTTGTCGTCGCGGCGTTTCCAGCGGGGGTTGAAGCGGTCCTCGAGGTTCATATTCTGACGGTCGTAATCGACTGTCACATCGTCCCATTCGCTGTCGTCGTAATCTGTGTGGAGCCAGGCCCCAAGGGCTATGTCGAGGTGCTGGTCGAAAGTCTCGCCGTCGAACTCGTTGGCCTTGCGGATGGGGCCGCGGTTGGTGATACGCCAGCCTTCGCCTGACACAATGGTGTCGGCGCTGCCGTCCACATAAAAGACCTCAAGCTGCATCAGCAGCTGCGGACGGCCGTAGTGGGCGGCGTGGTTGATGCCGCACCATTCCAGATAGTTGGTGTCGTGGCGCACAGTGGTGAAGCGGCCGGGGGCGAGGATGACGCCCACGGCGTTGTCGCCTTTCTTAAGCAAATTGGTCACGTCGTAGGCATTGAAGTAGACACGGCGTGTGTAGTCGCTCAAGGCGGGCTTCATCAGCTCGTCGGGGGCCACCTCCTGACCGTTGAAGAATGCTTGATACTGACCAAGGCCGCTGATATAGAGGCGGGCGCGTTCGATGTTGTTCTTCAGGTTGAATTCCTTGCGCAGGTAGCGTGCCGCCACCACTGTATGCCCATCAATCTTATCGTCCTCGTAGTCGCGACCAATCCAATGGGCGTGCCAGTCGCTGCGGTCGAGGAGACTGATTTCGAAGTACTGCACTGGACTCTCAAGTTCTATGGTGCTACCGTTGCCGTAAGTCACAGTAGTATACACCCGCCACCAGCAGCGGTCGCGGCTCTTCAGCGGTTTACCCTCGTATGGAATATACAGCATCCTATTTTCGTTTTCCGTTCTCACATCTCCGTTCTCCGAGTCCCACAGGTCGCCCTCGCCGCGCAGAGCTTTCTCCTCGCTGCTGGCCACAATGATGCGGTAATCCGTCTGTAGTACGTTGTCCACTCGCGCCTCATAATTCCAACTGAAACGAGGCGTGGCAGTAGCCAAAGGCATAGAGCCATCCTGCATTTCGACGGTGAGGTTGGTGATTTCTACCTTGCTGCCACAGGCGGCCAGCATCAAAGTGAACAGTATAGGAATAAGACGTTTCATTTTATTGTGGGGTATTTAGTGACTAATGATGAGTGAATGGTGACCGGGCGAGAGCGTGCGCTCTCTCGCGGTGCCGGGGAATACGGTGGCGGTGGTGCCTTCGGGAACTGTGACTTCCAGCTTGCCACCAGTGATTTCCACCTGTATGTCGCCGTATTGTGTAGGCTTGGTGCATTTAACCCATTCTATTCCATCGCAAGGTTGCGGGTCGACGAAGAAGTGCTCGTAACCAGGCAGCTCAGGGTCTGGACGGATGCCGGCAAGGGCTTGATAGAACCAGATGCCGATGCCATTGTAGCAGTTGTGTACACGGCTACGGTCCTCTTTGCCTGACAAGCCACAACCCCACGATTCCCAAGTAGTGAATTTGTTAATTTGTGAATGCGTTAATGTGTTAATTTGGGAATGCGTTAGTGGCTGTCGCGTCAGCCCGCTTTCCGTTTCCTGCTCTCCGTTTTCCGCTTCCATCATCCTCAGATAGCCCGGGTAGTCGGGCTGACGCAGCAGGGTGGCCATCAGGTCGGTCTGCCTTTCGCGGATGCACCACTCGGTGAAGATGGGTGTCCCCATAAGTCCGAATGCCACGTGGTCGCGGTATTTGCCGTGAATGTCTTTGATTAATTGCGCCTTTACGGCGGTAGCGGTGGCGCTGTCGGGCGGTATGCCCATCAGCAGGGCATAGGCCATATCCAGCGGCGTGCCGTTGGCGTAGGTGTGCGTCTCGGGGTGGTAGAAGTGGCGGTGGATGGCCTCTACGACATTTTGCCGCCGTGCAGCGAATTGCTCTGCATCGTCAGGATGACCTGTCATAATGGCCATCTGTTCCATATTCGATAGGCATTCGGCAATGAAGCAGCTGCTGGCGTGCAGCACACTCTCGCCACCGATGTCGACACCGTCGGGTGCCAGCCAGTCGGCCAGAAACCACGAGTGCCGCTCAGTGTCGCCCCACGGCTGCAGGATGCCGTCCACACTGTGCCGCTCGATGTAGTCCATCCAGCGGCACATATCGTTGTAGTAGCCGTCGATGAGGGTGCGGTCGCAATAGTTGACGTAGGTGCGCCACGGAGCCTTGACTATGAATCCTTGCCAGTAGGGTCCGCCGCCCGTGCGGAAGGCTGGGGCCACATAGGGCAGGTCGCCAGTGCTGTCCAGAGCGACGTGCCAGGCCTGCATCCACTGGCGGTAGGTGTCGCGCACGTCCCAGAGGGTCTGCAGGGTATTGGTGCTGCTGTTGCCGTCGCCGCCGTAGCCCATACGTTCGATATGTGGGCAGTCGACCATATATCCGCTGAAAGTGAGGCAACTAAGGGTGTATTTCACCATATCGTGGATGGCGTTCAGGCGCGGGTCGGAGCATTCGAAGTAGGCTCCGCCAAGGGGGTCGACGGCACTGATTTGCTGGGCGTTAGCGGATGCGACGGTGGTGCCTTTGACTCGCACATAGCGGAAACTGTGGGTGTGGAAACGGTTACGGAATATATCCTTCCCGCTGCCGTCGCTGACGTAGATGTCGGTCTCGGTGTGGGGAGGCTTGGCACCGCGATGGTCGAGGTATTCCATTGTGGCCTGCTGTCCTGCGGTCATAGAGTCGAATGCCACTTTCAGCCAGCCTGTCACCACGCGGCCGAAGTCTAACAGGATGCTGCCGTCGGGCTCTTTTTCGATGTTTTTCAGCTTGATGATGTCGACGATGCGGTTGCCTTCGAATTCCTGCTGCCTAACTGTGATGCCGCTCGCATCATAGACCGAGGCTGGACGCCAATGTTCGCGTACCCGTGCGTCGTAGCACTCACCGCCGAACTGCACTGGTTGCCAGCTGCCTGTGTAGCTGTATGGCGAGGGTGAGGCCTGCCAGGTGCTGTCGGTCCATACGACATAGTCGATCAGACCGCACTCTTCGTCTGCCACTTCGCTCATCAATGCTGCCTTCGCCACCGCCGGCGTGCCATAGATTCGTCCCCAGCCCTGACCGAGCCAGAGCATCACTTCGTTGTCGCCTTCGCGCACCAGGTCGGTTATGTCGTAGTTTACCTCAAGAGCCCGCTTGTCGAGTTGTGATACGGCGGGTTGCAGCACCCGGTCGCCAACTTTCACGCCATTGATGTAGACCTCGTGGTAGCCCAGCGAAGTTACGCTGATGTGGAAAGTGAGCGTCTGAAAGTCATAGCGTTTAAGCTCGTTTTTCTTGATGGTGAATGTCTTGCGCAGCTTGGGTGTCTCTGCCCATCCGCCATTGATGCGGCAGCCGATGAACGACTGCCCTTGAGCCACGACGGTCAGCATCAGCATTAGCGGAAGCAGAAACGTTTTCTTCATAGCTGCCCGTTTTTCTTCTTGTCGTAATATTCTGCTGTGGCGGTGAAGAAGGCGTCGCCACTGCTGTTGAGCGCGGTCTCTACCGAGTCCTGCACCACGCCGATAATGAAGCCGATGGCGACGGCCTGCATAGCGATGTCGTTGCCGATGCCGAAGAAGGAGCAGGCCATCGGGATGAGTAGCAGGCTTCCGCCGGCCACGCCCGAAGCACCGCAGGCGCCAAGGGTGGCGATGATGCCAAGAAACAGCGCCGAACCGAAGGTGACGTCGATTCCCAGTGTGTGTGCCACCGCCAGCGAAAAGACGGTGATGGTCACCGCCGCGCCGTCCATATTGATTGTGGCTCCGAGCGGAATGCTGACGCTGTAGAAATCCTCGTCGAGCCCCATTTTCTTGCACAGCGACATATTGATGGGGATGTTGGCTGCCGACGAGCGGGTGAAGAAAGCTTGCAAGCCGCTTTCTTTCAGACAGGTGAAGAGTAGGGGATAGGGATTGCGGCGCGTCAGTATGAACGACAGCAGCGGGTTGAAGATGAACGCATTGGCAAGCATACAGCCCACCAGGAGCAGCAGCAGGTGACCGTAGGTGGTGAAGACCGAAAGGCCGTTCTCGCTGACGGTGGTGAAGACCAGACCCAGGATGCCGAACGGGGCAAACTGGATGACCCATTTTACCACCTTCGACACCACGTCGCTCAGGTCGTGCACCACCTGTACGGTGGCTTTCGATGCCATCGTTTTCAGCGCGATGCCGAGGACGATGCTCCAGAACAGGATGGCTATGTAGTTGGCGTTCGCCACGGCGGCCACTGGGTTGCCCACCATACTGGTCAGCAGGTTGGTGAACACTTCGCCCAGCGAGCCCGCCGCATCGCCGGTCGCGGCAGTTGCAACGCCGTCCAGCTGCAGCGTCACGGGGAACAGGAAGCTGCCCACTACGGCACATACGGCGGCAATGAAGGTGCTGAGGATGTAGATGGCTATCAGCGTTGTGAAACGTCGGCCAAGCCCCTTGCCGGCCTTGGCGATCGACGAGATGACCAGTACGGCAACCAGCACGGGCGCTATACCCTTCAGGGCGCTGACAAAGATGCGACCCAGTATGCCGATGCCGCTCCATCCCGGCAGGGTAAGACCAAGGATGGTACCTATGGCAAGTCCGATCAGGATCCTCAGCATCAGGCTGACGGAGGTGTAGCTTTTCAGTAGTTTTTTGAAGATGTTCATAGTTTTGGAATGGGTTTTGCTGTTATTCTATTTTTGCGACAAATCCGCCGCCAGGAGCCATGTGGATTGTCATAACAGGCAAGTCTGCTCCGCGTGTTTCGTGCCGGTAGTCGCTGCCTCGGCGATGTGCGTTCATGCCGTCGGTGTACAGCTCGATGTCGCTGATGTTGAGGTCGATAAGCGGTAACGCAATATCCACGTCGCGAGCCGTCCAGTTGGTGATGCCTCCGATGTACCAGGTCTTGCCCTTGCGGCGGGCGGTGACGATGTACTCGCCCACCTCGCCCTGCAGCACGCGCGTCTCGTCCCATACGGTGGGTATCTCGGCCACGAAGCGCGTGTAGTCGGGTTCGCGCTCGTAGTGTGTCGGCGAGTCGCAGAGCATATTCAGCGGCGATTCCAGCACGATGTAAAGCGCCAGCTGGTGGCAGCGCGTACCCTGGCTCATCGGTTCCATCCAGCAGGGGTGGTAGTTCCATTTGCCGCCGTTGAGCATCGCCCCCTGCGTGTAGTCCATCGGGCCGGCAGCCTGGCGGATGAAGGGTATCTCGGTGTCGTACTTCATCTGGTCCACGGTGGTCGGGGCCCATTTCATCTGCTCCAGGCCGAAGACACCTTCGAAGTTGAGCACGTTGGGATAGGTGCGCGTGAAGCCCGCGGGCTTGAAGGCACCGTGGAAGTCGACCAGCAGCTTGTGCTTGGCGCACATCTCCGCTGCACGGCGGTAGAAGTCGACGGCCAACTGGTCGTCGCGGTCCATAAAGTCGATCTTGAAGCCCTTGACGCCCATCTGGCTATAGTGCTCGCATACGCGCTTCATATCCCTTTCAAAGGCATAATATCCAGCCCAAAGGATAATGCCGACATTCCTTTCCTTGGCGTACTGCACCAGCATCGGCAGGTCGATTTCCGGCACTACCTTGAAGAGGTCGGCCTCGCCGTTGACGGCCCATCCTTCGTCAAGTATGACGTATTCGATGCCGTACTTGGAGGCGAAGTCGATGTAGTGCTTGTAGGTGTCGTTGTTCACTCCGGCGGGGAAGTCGACGCCGCTGATGTTAAAACAGTTCCACCACTCCCAAGCCACCTTGCCGGGCTTTATCCAGCTGATATCGTCCACCCGCGACGGCTCCGCCAGCAGGTAGCTCATATTGTTCATCGCAATCTCCGTGTCGGTGCCCACCATCATAATGCGCCAGGGGAAGACCTTACTGCGGTCCATCTCGGCGATGTAGTCCTCGCGCTCCTTCACCAGCAACTGTAGGTTGTTGTGACCGCCCTGCTCCACGCGGCGGGGCAAGGGGGCGTGATCACCCACCAACGGGCGGCCTCCCGTGCCGTGCAGATAGAGTCCCGGATAGTCGAGCAAGGCGGACTCGGTGATGCACATCTTTACGCCATTGTCGCAATGCACCATCAGTGGCAGGAAGCAGAGGCGACTCTGGTCGAGCTGTGAAAGGGGTAGTGTGGTGTACTGGTTCTCGAACGAAGTGCTGTACTGCACCTCGTGACGAAGCGAGTCGAACTGGCTGACGTATGGCGCGGTAATGTTCCAGTCGCCGTAGAATCTGTAATCCACAATTTCCTTATTCACACGTCCGGGCTTCCCTTCCCACACAAAGCGATATGCAATGCCCTCGTTGTAGGCGCGGAAGACGAGCGAGAGACCTTCCTTCAGGTGCAGGGTCAGCTCATTGCAGTGGTTTCGCATAGTGGCCTGCCGTGTGAATGGCGAGGCAACCGTCTCGTCGATGGTACGACGGGTCACCTTCCTCACAGTCAGCGCATCGAATGTCTTGCCATCCTGCGAGTGCTCAATATATATTAGGGAGGGGCGCAACAGCTGTATGTCGCCAAGATAAACGTAATAGCGTACGACCACATCGTCAGTCCAGATATGCGCCACCAGCCGCCCGTCGGGCGAGGCAAGGGTTAACGACTGTTCGCGGGCCGCGGCCGACAGTGTCAGCAGCAGAAAGAAGCCCAGTAGAATGGTTTTTAGGAGTTTCATAGGCGGTTTTATTTGCGAATTTCCCTGATTGAAACAGCGAAGCCGCCGCAGGGGGCCATACGGAGTTTCAACTTGCTCTTGCTGGTGACTTTCTTCTTGGTGATGGTGTAGGCCTTGGGGTTGTAGCCTTCGGCGCGGGCGGCCTCCCAGCCGATGTGCACATCCGACACATAGCCGCTGGCGTCCTTGGCGTCGGCGTAGATGGTGGCCTCGTACTTCACGCCGGGCTTGAGGAAGTCGAGCCGTACCTCCACCTCGCGGGCCTCCTCGTCGGTGACACCGCCGACGTACCAGGTGTCTAATGGAGCGGAAAGCGGAAAGCGGAAAGCGGAAAGCGTGTCGGGGATGCCATAGACGAAGCGGGCGGCATTGCTGATGACCCCCTTCTTCCCGTCGGCGAGTGTCCCCACCCCCTCGGCGGCGAGGTTGAGGGTCGAGGTCTTCGGGTGGCGGGCGGTGACGATATAGTCGCCCGGCTCAGCCATAAGGTAAATCGAAGTGTCCCAGTCGACGGCCACATCCTTGATGAACTGGAAGGCATCCATATGCGGCTTGTAATGCTCGGGGAAGTCGGCCGCCATCTGCAGCGGCGAGTAGAAGGTGACGTAGAGACCCAGCTGGTTGCAAATCGTGTGGCGCATCAGGTCCTTGTTCCAGGGTGCGTTCTTCTCCATATCGGTCTCGAAGATGCCGGGCGTGTAGTCCATCGGGCCGCCCTGCAGACGCGTGAATGGCAGTATGGTGGTGTGGCCGGGCAGGATTCGGCCGCGGAACTCGGTGCCCATAGCGCTCTCGTTGCCAATCATATTGGGCCAGGTGCGGCAGAGGCCTGTGGGGCGCACCGCCTCGTGGGCGTTGACCATAATCTTGTGCTTCGCCGCCTCGACGATAGCGCGGTGGTAGTGGTTGATGATGGGCTGGCTGTAGTGGTGCTCGCCGTGGGGAACGATGTGGCCAACGTAGCCGCTCTTGACGGCATCGTAGCCGTAGCGGTTCATCAGCGAGTAGGCAGGCTCCATAAAGCGCTCGTAGTTCGATACCGACGAGCTGCTCTCGTGGTGCATAATCAGGCGGATGCCCTTGCGGTGGGCATACTCGTTGAGCGCCGGCAGGTCGAAGTCGGGATAGGGGGTCTGGAAGTCGAAGACATAGTCCTTGTCCTTGCCGTACCAGTCTTCCCAGCCGATGTTCCAGCCCTCGATGAGCAGAGCGTCGAAGCCGTGTTCGGCGGCGAAGTCGATATAGCGGCGCACGTTGGCGTTGTTGGCGCCGTGGCGGCCGTGGGGCTTGGCCTTGGTGTAGTCGGTGATGGCGCCTTGCAGCGAGGGCGGCAGCGACGGGTCGCCCGGCAGGCGCACACTGGCGAAGTCGTTGGTGTAGCCCCACGTGCTGTGGTCGCTGATCATCTCCCACCACACGCCCATATACTTAACAGGATGAATCCAGCTGACATCCTCCAGCGCGCAGGGTTCGTTGAGGTTGAGAATCAGGCGCGAACGCAGAACGTCGGTAGCCGTCTCGCACACCTGGATGGTGCGCCAGGGCGAATAGCAGGGCGCCGTCAGGCGACCCACATAGCCCGTGGCATCGGGCGTGAGGTGTACTTTGAGGGTTTGAGGGTTTGAGGGTTTGAGGGTTGAAGGGTTTGAGGGTTTGAGGCTTTTAACGTTTGAGACTTTAAGCGGTGAAGAGTTGAAGATTTTAAGAGTTTAAGGATATAA
>R20__coassemble_937_pt1 | contig 18998 bp, 18 predicted proteins | sample R20__metabat2_low_PE_005 | metagenome-assembled genome bin R20 | reverse complement strand
TTTTAAACTTTCAACACTTAAACCTTCAAACCCTAAAACCCTTAAACCCTTAAACCCTAAAACCCTTCAACCCTTCATCCCTCAAACCCTAAAACCCTTCAACTTCTTAAAAAAACAAAAATATTCATTTTTTTTTGGTCAGTATTGATTTTTGTACTAAATTTGCATCCGAATACCAATACCGTACCTCAACTGCCAAAAGGCCCTAAAAAACCTCGAAACAAGAGAGTTACGGACACAAAACAAAGAAAATTATTTATTAATCAAAATTCAATTACAATGAAAAAAACATTAATGGTTCTTAGTTTCGCCTTCTGCGCAACGTTCGCGTTCGCACAGACCGCAAACAAAACGGCAGTCCCCTCGAAGGCTGCTGTGAATGCCGCCCCCAATGCCGAAAAAAGCATTGTCGAGCAGCAGGCTGGCTACACCGGCTCTATCTTCACCAAGGACGATGAGATTTTCGTTTGCGACTTCTCGGTTGCCGACCAGGGTTACACCACCGGTACCGTGGGAGCTGGCGAGCAGGTCAACGGCACCACTATCACTCAGCACGCCCAGACCGCTCCCCACTCGAGATGGTATCGTCTGCCCAACAACAACCTGAACGACATTCAGAACAACTCGTTCATCCAGAACAACTACCCCGTCTGCTCCAACCCCCAGATCTGGGGTTGGGACTACCTTATCTGCGGTAGCGACGTCTACACTCCCTTCGACAGCGAGACTCCCGAACAGGGTATTATGATTATGACTATGATGGACCAGATTGCAGACTGGGGCGGCCACGGCAACAGCGGTGCTTTCGACGCCTACATCAAGTTCGGCCCCATCTCGACCGTTGGCGAGGATCACGTCCGCGTCCGTTTCTACCAGTATTTCCGCCGTTTCAACCAAGACAAGTGCTGGATTGACTACAGCACCGACGGCACCACCTGGAGCGGTATCGAAATCAACGTCCGCAGCGTCGACTTCGGCCCCAACACTGCAACCCGCGGCTGGAGAACCCAGACTATGCCCGATGTACTTGGCAACAAGCAAAATGTCTACTTCCGTCTGCGTTGGGAATGCAACAACGCCGATGGTGGTGCTTATGGCTACTGGTGGTTTGTCGACGACTTCAAGGTCCTCCCCACCCTGCCCAACGAGCTGACCGTCAAGAACGCCAACTATTTCGAAGGTTTCTATCAGACTATGCCCCAGAACCTGCAGTTGCCCATCGTTTGGGCTTCGCAGATCGTCAACGACGGTTATCTGGCTCAGACCAACGTCACCGGTAAGGTTTACTACTATGATGGCAACGACCAGAGCGACCTGCTCGTCAGCCAGAACATCTATACCGTCGGCCCCGACGCCTCTGTCACCCGCACGGTCGTTATCGACCCCCTGGGCTGGTATGACAGCACCGCCACTTATCACGGCAGGGCCTACAACCAGGGCGCTTTCGTCACTGGCACCTATGCCACCCTGCCCACCAGCACCCTTGGCAAGCACCACTGGTTCTCGGACATCAACACCGACCACTACACCACCCACATCGGCGACAGCCTCACCTTCGACACTATGCGCTACGATGTGAACTGGGAAAACATCAATGGCCACCAGATGGGTGTCTGGGCCCGCGACCACGGTGTCATCCGCAGCCTCTCCTATCAAGCTTACGGCGCTATTCGCACTCAGGGCACCTCGACCATCGTCAGCGACGACCCCGACGAGACCCAGTGGAACAAGGCCGACTACGGCACCTTCGTGACCTACGTCACCGGCAACACCGTTCCTACCGATGCTCAGGGCCGTCCCTGGCGCGTCCTCGGTATGGAAATGGTCGCTTCGACCTATCCCGGTATGCAGGCTTTCGGCAGCCGCATCACCCCCGTCCTCTGGCAGGATGTTTTTGACAGCGTTGGACAGCTGGCCGGCTGGAACGCCATCAACACCGGCGCCGTCACCTACACCGTTCAGCAGAGCGATGTCATCGCTACCGAAATCCTTGCCGATACCAACAGCAGCACCCGTATGACCTACGAGACTCCCGGCAACTATCCCGTTATCCGCATTATGTTCCCCAACCAGCCCGAAATGCAGGCCAAATTCTCCTATCGCGTTGGTTACGTTCTAGATGAGGAAGCCGACTTCACCGTCGCCACCAGCGCCAACTACTTCTACAATGAGCAGGGACAGCTCACCCGCTTCTACAATGAGCCCGGTATGGAATCCTATGGCCACGCTCTGCCCGCCAGCAACAAATATTCTGTCCTCGTCCGCGACCCGTTCGATGGCTATGTCCGCTATCCTTCCTCGGACCAGTATCCTATGGTCCGCCTCCTTGTCGGTCCCGCCTACTATGTTCCCAAGGTCCAGATTTCGTTCCAGTGCGAGGATGAGAACACCGGCGCTTTCGCCGATGGCGACTACAACGTCCTTTGCGGCACCACCGACAGCGTCGTCGTTGGATCGGCTGCCTCCTACTATGTATTCCCCGAGCCGGGCTACGTAATCGACCAGCTGACCCTCAATGGCGAAGCTATCGACTATGAGACCCGCGAGGATTCGGACGGCAACCCCTACTACATCGTCGAGCTCGTTGTTCCTTCGACCAACTGCACTCTCTACTGCTCCTTCAAGGAGGGTAGCGTCAGCTTCGACCCGGTTGCCAACGTTTCGATGAAACTGCAGCCCAACCCCGCCACCTCGAACGTCAACGTCGTGATGAAGGGCGTCACCGGCAACGTCAATATGGCTCTTATCGATATGAGCGGCCGCGTTGTCAGCACCTCGCAGTTCAACGCCGAGAACGGTACCAACATCAATGTCTCGAACCTTGCCAAGGGTGCCTACTTTGTCCGCATCCCCAACAGCAAGTTCAGCAAGATCTAAAAACTCATTGTCCGCTACTCCCTTTCGCCGACAATAGCCTGAAAGGCTGAAACGAACGAGGCCCGCGCGTGGCGCGGGCCTCTTTGTTTATTGCCGGGCGGACCCCAGCGGGCCACAGCCGGGCTATTCGGTTGTCCCTTCAGGTTAGAGGATGTTTCCCATCTGTTCCTTGATTTTTTCAAGCTCGTCTTTCATCGCCACCACGAGGCGCTGTATCTCTATATGGTTTGCCTTAGAGCCCGTGGTGTTGATTTCGCGGCCCATCTCCTGGGTTATGAAGCCCAGCTTCTTGCCGCTGCCCTCTTCGTTGGCCATCACCTCGCGGAAATAGTCTATATGCTTTTTCAGGCGCACTTTCTCCTCCGTGATGTCGAGCTTTTCGAAATAGTATATCAGCTCCTGCTCGAAGCGGTTCTCGTCGACCTCCTTGACGGCAGCGTCGGCCAGCATAGTGCGCATACGCTCTTTGGCTGTTTCGATGCGCTCGCCTTCGTATTGCGGAATCTGGCCAAGGTAGTGCTCTATCAAGTCGACGTGTTTCGCTATGTCGGCCTGCAGGATGGCCCCTTCGTGCGCGCGCGTTGCGTCGAGGTCGGCAACGGTCTGCTCGATGGCCGCGGAGAGCTGCTGCCACTGCTCGTCGCCCAACGACTGGTCGGCACTGCCCATCCACACGTCCGGCTGCTGAAGCACGATGCCAAGGAGCATCTTCTCGTCGGCGGCACTGCCCACCGCAGCGGCCAGGTGTTTGAGTTCCTCGTAGCGCTGCTGCGCAAGCTCCGCGTCGATGTGTGCCGATGATGCCGTGCCAAGCTCTTCGCTCACAAGGAAGTCGATTTTGCCGCGCTCCAAACGGTTGAGCATCGCACGGATTTCGAGTTCGTGCTCCCTGAGCTCGACGGGCAACTTGACGTTGGCATCCATCTGCTTGCTGTTGAGAGTCTTTATCTCTATGGTGTATTTGTTTCCGTCTATTGTACATTGCCTCTTGGCAAATCCTGTCATTGATTTCATAGGAATAATATTTTGTTTTGTATTGTTTATATTCTTAGTAGTCAGTCAAATCCATTTGACATTTATGGTAATTCACGGCCATTTCCATTCTAAAAGGAATTGCTGTTTAATTGCTGATAATTGCTGATAATTGCTGTTTAATTGCTGTTTAATTGCTAATAATTGCTGTTTAATTACTGTTTAATTGCTGACAATTGCTGTTTAATTGCTGATAATTGCTGTTTAATTGCTGATAATTGCTGTTAAAAAAATAATTTCTGGTTAATTCCTGGCCAATTCCTGATAATTCCTGTTTAAAAAAATAATTCCTGTTAAAAAAAGCTATTTGACAAGCCTCTCGAACGATGGTGTTGCCAATGTCTTGTAGCCGCTGCTGTCGCTGTAGATGAACAGCACCGACTGCGTACCCGAATCGTCGGGATGCTGCTCGATGAACTGCAGCGACCGCTCGAGGCCCATAACCATAAAGGCTGTGGCCAGAGCATCGGCACGCCAGGCAGCGGTGTCGACGACCGACACGCTCAGCAGGGTATGCTCGACAGGGCGCCCCGTAGCGGGGTCGATGGTGTGCGAATAGCGGACGCCGTCGCGCTCATAATACTTGCGGTAGCTGCCCGAAGTGACCACCGACTGGTTGCCGAGCCTTATTGTCGTCTCGACCTCGGGACTGCTGTAGCGGTTCTCGGCCGGGCGTTCGATGCCCACCAGCCAGGGGCTGCCGTCAGGCTTGCAGCCACGGGCATAGACCTCGCCGCCGATATCGACGATGTAATTGCCGATGCCTTGCTGTTCGAGGAACGAGGCGACAAGGTCGGTGGAGTAGCCCTGCGCTATGGCGTTGAAGTCGAAAGACACGCCGTCGGCTTTGCGGACCACCGTCGTGCCGTCCGCTTTGCGCACAAGGGCGGGCTGCTGCCCAATGTAGCGGCGCAGGCTGTCGATGGTCGCATCGTCAAGCTGCTCGCGCTTGGAGAAGCCAAATCCCCAAGCGTTGACGAGCCGCCCGACGGTACAGTCGAAGGCGCCGTCGGTAAAGGCGTGCATCTGTACCGACAAGTCGACCAGTGTGGCAAAGAGGCTGTTGACAACGCTGTCGCGGCCGTCGTTGACACGCCGCAGCAGCGAGCTGTCCACCCACAGCGATGCCGTGAGGTCGAAGTCGTCGAGGAGCGAATCGATAGAGGGCTGGAGATTGCGCTGGTTTGCGTCATAGTAGGTTATGGAGTAGTATGTCCCTTGCGCCTCGCCGCGCAAACGCACGGGCTGCGACGGCCTGTTGCAGGCCATTGCCAGCAGCACTGCCGCTGCCGATACCAAGGGCACAAACATCTTTCTTTTCATCGGGAATTATCTGTTTTTGTGAAGATAGTGCAAGGAAGTATCATTATGACAAAAGCCATCGGATTTCTATGAACACCGTACATCCTGCATTACAGCATTTTAATAAAAAAAGCGTCCGGTAGCCCCGAACGCTTTTTTATAATACATATATCCAATTATTTCGAAAGGACAACAGTGCGAGTGGCAACTGTACCGTTCTGCATCTCGATGCGGATAACGTATGAGCCGTTGTTGAGCTCGCCCAGATCGATGACGCTGGCATTGCCGGCATTGATGACCTGCTGACCCATCAGATTGAAGACGCTGACGTTTTTGAGAGGCTCGGCGCTGTTGATGTTGACCTTTGCTGCTGTGGGGTTGGGATAGAGCTGCAGCATATCGTCGTTGACATCCTCGATAGCGACATTGGCCATAACGACAACGTGGGTGGTGTTTTCGCATTCGGTGGTATTGTTTCTGCCAGTGAGCGAAACCTCGGTATTGCTCTGGACATTGTTGAGCGTCAGAGTCTCGCCGGTCGAACCGTCGCTCCAGCGATAGCTTACTTCCTGATTGCTGTTGGCAACAAGCGTTGCATTGGAGCCGGGGGTCACACGGAGGTCGCCAGAGATGTAGACCTCGGGGGTACGGTTGATAGTAAGATTCAGAATGATAAGGCTGTCGCAGCCATTAGAGGATTTGAGGCCGGAGATGGTGTCGATCTTGCTATAGTTGTAAACGCGATCGTTGCCGTTGAAGTTGAAGGTATAGCTGTCGCACCCTTTGTCAACAACGGTGTAGGTGCTGTTCTTGTTGATGACAAAATTCAGGGTCACCGTGCTGTCATAGCATTTCTCAACCGTGCGGGGATGGAATAAGGCTCTTGCTGTTGCATTGGACTGTGAATATTCATCCGATGTGAGGGTTGTATTCGAAGTGATTGTATCCCGGCTTTCCGAGGGCGCCCAACGGAAATTAATTCTTTCGCAGGCGGTGATGGTGGAGTCAAGACTCTTCTGCTCGGGATTGAGGATGGTGAGGTCGAGCGTCAGCAACGAATCGCACTGGCCTGTGGTGTCTGTGATGGTTGTAATGCCCGTGGTGGTCAGCGTGTCGCCCTTCCAGATATAGGACTCGCAGGCCGTAGCGGTATACATCTTTGTGGCCGACGTGGCCAAGTTGAGGGTTATAGTCACGGTGCTGTCGCATCCATTGACCGACTGGAAAGTCTGAGTATGCACACCGCTGGTGGAATAAACGCTGTCACCCCAAGCGAAGGTGCAGCCACCCGAGATGGGGGTCTCTACGGTGTACTCATATTCCGGACTTATGGTAAGGTCCAGTATATAAAGCGTATCGCCACTTACGAGAGTGTGCACACCAGAGGTGGTGTAGGTTGTTCCGTTGACAGGCCAAGTGTAGGAGACGCAGGCATTGACAGTATTGTCAATGTGAACGGCAGCATTGTGCTGTGCATTCATAGCCAAAGGCATCATTAAGGCAGCCAAAAGAAGAAAGAATACTCTTTTTTTCATCTTGCAGTTAGAATTAATATGTTATACTACTTTTTATTTATATCTATATAAAATTAAATTTCAACAATCTATGCAACATTTTGAAGTTTCTGCCCTCAAAATATCAATATGCAAAGATAGTAATTTTTTTTTATTTGAATGATTTTTTTTAATTTTTCTCTTTTAAAATGAGCTCAACGACATTTTCGACGTGCTGTGTGTGGGGGAACATATCCACCGGCTGTATTCGCCCGATGTCGTATTTGGCACTGAGCAGCTGCAGGTCGCGAGCTTGCGTGGCGGGATTGCAACTCACATATACAATGCGAGGCGCTTCGATGGCAAGAAGCTGTTCGACAACCTTTTCGTGCATCCCTGCGCGTGGTGGATCGGTGACGACGACATCGGGACGGCCATTGGCAGCGACGAAGTCATCGGTGAGCACCTTGGCCATATCACCGGCATAGAACGTGCAGTTGTCGAAACCGTTGAGGCGGGCATTGAGGCGGGCATCCACAATGGCCTCTTCCACATACTCCACGCCAGTCACGTGGCTGCACATCCCTGCCAGGAACTGCGCGATTGTGCCGGTGCCGGTGTAAAGGTCGTAGACGTTTTCTGTCCCTTTGAGCTGGGCAAACTCGGCGACAAAACTGTAAAGCTTGTATGCCTGCTCGGAATTGGTCTGGTAGAACGACTTGGGATTGATGCGGAATTGCAGCGGATTGCCACCGCCGTAACAGGGCATCTGCTCAACGATGAAATCCTGGCCACTGTATGTCGACACTTCCAAATCGGTATACGAATCATTCATCTTTTCGTTGACAATATACAGCAGCGAGGTGATTTCGGGGAATGTGACCCTGATGAATTCCATCATCGGGTTCAGCAGCTCGTCGTTCCGCTCCGCTACTATCACAATGACCATCAGCTGCCCCGTGGAGGTGTTGCGGATAACCAGATTGCGCAAATAGCCTGTATGGTTGCGTATATCGTAGAACGGCAGCCTGTGGCTCAGCGCATAGTCGCGAAGAGCGTTGCGGATTTGGTTGGACGGATCGCGCTGCAACACACAGTTCTCAATGGGCAGCACCTTGTCGAACACCGTAGGAACGTGGAAGCCCACTGCGCCGGGATCGTTCTCGTCGCGCAACTCGCCTTCATTAAGCCAGCGTTTCGACGAGAAGGTGAATTCCAATTTGTTACGATAGTAAAATATATTATCCGAGCCACAAATGGGCCGCATCTGCGAAGTGTCAATGTGCCCCAGCCGTTCCAGATTGTCGCACACCTGCTGCTCCTTGCAGCGCAACTGGGCAGCGTAATCGAGAGTCTGCCACTTGCACCCTCCGCAGACGCCGAAATGCGGACAGCGGGCCTCGACACGCAGCGGCGACGGCCGCTTTATCGCCAAAGCACGCCCTTCGGCATAGTTTTTCTTCTTCTTTATTATCTTGAGGTCTATGACGTCGCCGGGCACCACAAAAGGGACAAAAACGACCATTCCGTCAATGCGGACTATGGCTTTGCCCTCAGCACCGGCATCAGCGACCTCAACGTCTGGAACAATAATTTCCTGCTTAGTTTTTCTCATTTTCATTGTCTACAGATGCACCTTATAATAAAAAAGAAGTATTGACGACAATACTTCTTATCTTCTTTCGGCAAACATAATCTCCTGCAATGCGGAGACTCCTGCACATTGTTTATCGTTCGTCGGAGACGGACAGTTTTTTTCTGCCTTTTCTGCGGCGGGCAGCCAAAACTTTTCTGCCATTTGCCGTCGACATTCTCTGACGGAAACCGTGCTTATTTGCTCTTTTTCTGCGTGATGGTTGAAATGTTCTCTTCATTTTTACTCAAATTTGGAAGTGCAAAAGTACACAAATTTTTCCATATAGAAACATAAAAATGTTTAAAACTTTTCAATATAAGCCACAGTGCACTGTATATCAACGTTATAAAAATAATTATTAATTGACATTTTTTCATATCAAAAAATAATTGTACATTTGCATTTTGATTTTTAAGTCCCTAATATTACAAAATAATGGAAAAATCAGCGTTTAATGTCAAATTAGGCGACCTGTGCCGATACTCAATGTTGGACAAGTCGGAAATCCAGACCGAAAAAAACAGGTTCCCCTACTGCACACTGTTGCAGGTAATGGACATCCTCAGCGACAAGGCCACCGACACCTCGCGCTGGGAAGAACGGTTCCTGCCCAAAGCGTCACTATACCTCTTCGACAAAGCCAAATTCGACGAATACCTTGAGCACGTGACCCTCACCGAAATACACACCCTCGCCGACAAACAGACCAAAGAAAAAGTGGAACAGGCCAAAAGCCAGGAATACGAAGTCGGCGGACAGGACACCTTCGACATTATGAAGGAGATCAACGCCTATCAGGAAGTGTCGTTCAAGACTGCCCCAAAGAGCGTTATCCTGTCCAAATTTCTCGAAACGGGCAACTACAACCCAGAAGATTTGGGCAGCAACGACGATGTTCCCGTCGAAGTTCTTGGAAAAAAGAGCATAGCCAAAGACGAATCGTTAGAGACTGAAACTCTTGCTGTTATACTCGAAAAACAAGGCAAATTCGACCGCGCAATCGGAATATATGAAAAATTAATTGCAAAATATCCCGAAAAAAGTAGTACTTTTGCAATCCGAATTTCGGAACTTAAATTAAAACTGGATAATAATAAAAAGTAATAATTATAATTATGTACAACTTTATCGTAATACTTATTCTGATTGTCAGCATCGTTTTGGCTTTGGTGGTACTCGTCCAGAACTCTAAAGGTGGCGGTTTGGCCGCCAACTTCTCGGCTCCCAACCAGATTATGGGTGTGCGCAAAACCACCGATTTCCTCGAGAAACTCACTTGGGGTCTCGCCATCGCTCTGGTGGTGCTGAGCCTTATCGCCACAATCACCATCCACAACGGCAAATCGTCTTCTGCCGTTAAGAGCGCCGTCAACGCAGAACAAGTCGAACTGCCTTCGGCTGCCAGCGCTATGGGTGGACAGCAGGCTCCCGCAGCTCCCGTCCAGGAGTAACACTCCGCCAAACTCATTGACCAGAAATAGAGAGATTTGTCATTTGGCAAATCTCTTTTTCTTTAAGGGACATCCATCGTGACAACCAATAATTAACAAATCAAATCGTCCTCACAAAGGCCAGCCCCCTACCCTTAAACGCAAAACATCAAACCCTGCCAGATGAACCGAGTAGAACAACTGATATTCTCCTTCTTCCCGCACGAGCCGACTGCCGGGCAGCGCGAAGCGTGCGCGAAAATGGTGGACTTTCTGTTCGACGACGACCCGCAGGCAACATTCCTGCTCAAGGGATACGCAGGCACCGGCAAAACATCGCTCGTCTCAGCACTCATCAAGGCGGCTCCGCGCCTTCGCATCAAGACAGTCCTGCTGGCCCCTACCGGACGCGCAGCCAAGGTGCTGTCTGGCTATTCAAACCGCAAGGCATACACAATCCACAAAAAAATATACACCTCGGTAACCGACGCCACGGGTATGGTCCGAAGCGTAAGAGCACAAAACAAACACAGCTACACGCTCTTCATCGTCGACGAGGCATCGATGATCAGCGCCACCCCCGACGAAAACTCGTATGCCGGACGGCACTCGCTGCTCGAAGACTTGATTGACTTCGTCAACGACGGCTCGCACTGCCGCCTGATGTTCATCGGCGACAGCGCACAGCTGCCACCCGTAGGCTCGGCAGAAAGCCCAGCCCTGTCGCGCAACTATTTGCAATCTTTGGCCGACCTCAAAGTGCACGAGGCCGAACTAACCGAAGTTGTACGACAGGAACAGATGTCGGGCATCCTTGCTAATGCCACAATCGTCCGCAACCGCATTATGGAAATGGAACACGGCGACAACATACAGTTTCCTCTCTTCGAACTGGACAGCTACAACGACATCATACGCCTGCCTGGCAGCGACCTCGAGGAAACCCTCAACAGCGAATATTCGTCGGGCGACACAGAGGACGTCGTCTTCGTCTGCCGCAGCAACAAACGCGCCAACCTCTTCAACCAGGCCATCCGCAACCGCATCCTGCTGCGCGACGACGAAATCGGCACCGGCGACTACCTGATGGTGGTAAAGAACAACTACCATTGGCTCGATGACGACTCCGAAATGGGCTTCATCGCCAACGGCGACATCGTCGAGGTGCTGGCCGCACGCAACTTCACCGAACTATATGGATTCCATTTCGTTGATGTCACCTTACGGTTTATCGACTATGCCGACGAACAGCCGCTGGAATGCAAGCTGCTGCTCGAAACGCTTCATTCCGAATCGCCCTCGCTGACACGCGACGAGGCGCAACGCCTTTTCACCGAGGTGCTGGCCGACTATGCCGACCTCCCCACCAAGGCGCAGCAGCTCAACGAGGTGCGCAACAACCCGTATTTCAACGCCCTGCAGGTGAAATTCGCCTACTCGCTGACGTGCCACAAGACGCAAGGCGGCCAATGGCCCACCGTCTTCATCGACCAAGGCTATCTGACCGACGATATGATTGACCGCGAATATCTGCGCTGGCTCTACACGGCCCTGACGCGCGCTACCCGACGCGTGTATCTGCTCAACTTCAACGACAAATTCTACCCAGAATGAAACCGAACGCCCCAAACGACAGCCACAGCGTTGCAAAACCGACAAAAAAACATCTCCTTTTTCGGAGATGTTTCTTTTTTCAGTCTGGCGAGGAAGCTTAGAACTTCTTGCTGGCTTTGAATTTCAGGACCTTTTTTGCAGGGATGGTGATCGACTTGCCAGTACGCGGGTTTTTGCCTTTGCGTTTGGGTCTTTCCTGCATAGCGAAAGTGCCGAAGCCGATGAGGGCAATCTTGTTGCCTTTCTTGAGCTCCTCTTTCGTAACTTCCATAAGAGCGTTGAAAGCCTTGGCGCTGTCAACTTTGGTCATACCGGCCTTTTCTGCAATTGCTGCAACTAATTCAGTTTTGTTCATTGTGATGAATTTGAGGGTTAAACATTATGATTTGACGCTGCAAATATAAGGATTTTTTTTCAAAATAACATTTTTTTTGAAAAAAAAATTTGAATATTTTTTTGCCAGCAAATTCAAATCTCTATTTTCCAATTCGTTACATCATAACCTCTCAAAAATTCTTCAACGCTGATTTTCTTTTTGCCGCTGATTTGAAGGCTCAAAATTTTTATAAATCCATCTTTTACGCCGATTTCTAACACTTTTTTCCTGTCACTTTTTATCTCGCCGACAATGCTGCCTTCCGAAGGCACATATTCCACAGCGAAGATTTTCATCTGCACAGGAGCGCCTTTGCCGTCGGTCATCGTCGCGGTGGCGGCAGGGTACGGACTCAGACCGCGGACGAAATTGAAAATGTAGCGTCCGCTGCGGTGCCAGTCTATGGCGCAGTCCTGCTTGAAGATTTTCGGCGCAGCCTTCATCACGGCGCAGGGCTCCTGGGCTTTCGGCTCCACGGTGCCTTCAAAGAGGGCGTCGAGGGTTTCAACAGTAAGTGCAGCACCCATCTCGGCCAGCCGGTCGTGCAGGCTTTCCGCCGTGTCGGTGTCGCTTATCGGCGTCGAACGCTGCATCAGCACTTTGCCCTCGTCTATCTTTTCGTTCAGCAGGAACGTGGTGACACCTGTCTCTTTCTCGCCGTTGATAATCGCCCAGTTGATGGGGGCGGCACCGCGGTACTGCGGCAGCAGCGATGCGTGCAGATTGAACGTGCCCAGCGGCGGCATCGACCACACCACTTGGGGCAACATCCTGAATGCCACCACCACAAACAGGTCGGCACCTATGGCACGCAACTCGTCGATAAAGGCAGCGTCGCGCAGCTTCTCGGGCTGCAGCAACGCAAGACCGTGCTGAAGCGCATACTCCTTTACGGGCGAATAGGTAAGCTTCAGACCGCGACCCGTCTGGCGGTCGGGAACAGTGACGACAGCAGCGACCTCATAGCCGGCCTTGACGATGGCGTCAAGCGTGCCGACAGCGAAATCAGGCGTGCCCATAAAAACGATTCGTCTCTTCATTGCGATAACTTTATTTGCGTTCCAACTCCTTTTGCAAAGCAGTCATTTTCAGTGCCGTTACGGCTCCTTCCACACCCTTGTTGCCGTGTTTGCCGCCGGCGCGGTCCAAGGCCTGCTCAAAATTGTTCGTGGTCAGCAGACTGAAAATCACCGGCTTCTCGAATTTCAGCGACACGTTGGTAACTCCTTGCGACACAGCCTCGCAAATGAAGTCGAAATGCCGCGTCTCGCCTTGTATGACGCAGCCGATGCAGATGACCGCGTCCAGCGAAGCGTCGTTGCGAAGCAACAGGTCGGCAGCCGTGGTCAGCTCGAAGCTGCCCGGAACGTGCACCAGGTGAATGTCCTCGTCGGCAACTTCGTATTTGCGCAGCGTGTCGATTGCCCCCTGTGCCAGCGCATCGGTTATTTCTCTGTTCCATTCGGCGACGGCGATGCCGATGCGGCGACCCTTGCCCGACGGAACCTGTGTGGGGTCGTAGTCCGATAGATTTGTCTTTTTCATTATATTATAACTGTTTTTTATATTTTCCACTTATTCTTGCCACGCTCATCTCACTCTGATCCGCATACCGGCCTTGGCCTTTTTCAGCTTGGGATTCAGCTCTTTCAGACGGTCCACCGTGGTGCTGTGCATCATCGCTATGCGCTCCAAGGTGTCGCCGTTCTTGACCTCGTAGTACACCTCGCGGGGCTTTCTGCGAACGGGACGCTCTTTGACGAAACTCTTGTCGGCCTTGAAAATCGGATGACGGCGGTCCTTGGGCCGGCTGATGCCGAAATAGGTCTTGTCGAGGTGCAGGCGGCGCGTACGCAAAGTGTAGTTTGTAAAGTCCAGAATCCACTCAGGATCAAACGGTTCATACTGGAAGCGAACCTCGAAATGAAGATGGGGACCCGTCGAACGCCCCGTGCTTCCGCCAAGGCCTATGATGTCGCCGGCCGACACCTTCTGGCGCGGCTTGACGACAATCTTCGACAGGTGGCCATACACGGTTTCAAGCCCGTTCTCGTGGCGCAGCACCACCACATTGCCGTAGCCGCCCATCGCGCGCGCTATGCGCACCACGCCGTCAAAGCACGCCCGCACAGGGTCGCCCGTGCGCAACAGTATGTCGACACCGCGGTGCGGACGCTGCCAGCGGTCGCGCCATCCGTAGGGCGACGTTATGATGTTACGCATTGGAAAACAGAATCCTCCGCTATCCTTCAGCAGGCGCAGATTGACTTCGTCGGGCAGCGAATCCAGCGGCAACGTTCGCGGACGGACAAGGTTGCCGGCCAGATTGTCGCGATAGAAAAGGCGCCACATCAGCACCTCGCTGCCGTCGCCGTTGTAGAACTCAGGTCCCTTGCGCACCGTCGTGTCCCTCTGCGCCGCCAAGGGCAGAGCCGACAGCAGCAGCACGGCGACCAACGCCGCACAGAGCCATCGCGCACAATTATGTGGAGTCCCGCAACCGTTATTCATTCACTATGCTTTATCATTCAACTCCTTACGCATCCTACCCACGGGAATGCCCATCCCCTCGCGATACTTGGTCACCGTGCGGCGCGACAGGCCGAAACCCTTCTCCTGAAGCACAGCCGTCAGGGCGTCGTCGGTCAGCGGGTTGCTCTTGTCCTCTTCGTCAACCGCCTGGCGCAAAGCCTCTTTGATATGCTCGGCGACCAGCGTCTCGCCCTGGTCGGTAACCACGGCCTTGGTGAAGAGGTCCTTCAGAAGGAATGTGCCGAAATCGGTCTGCACATATTTCTCGTTGACGACACGCGAAATCGTCGACTCGTCAAAGCCCGTAGCGGCAGCTATATCCTTCAGCCTCATCGGTTTCAGGTCCTGGCTGTCGCCCGACAGGAAATAATTCTCCTGATATTTCAGTATGGCATCCATCGTCGCCGCCAGGGTTGTCTGACGCTGGTCGAGGGTGTCGATCAGCACCTGCGCCGACCCCGTCTTGTCCTTGATGAAATCAAGCGTCTCGCGCTCGCTTTTGTTCAGCTTGCCGCGGGTGCCGAGCTGCTGCATCATCTCGGTATATTCGCTGTTGATGCGCAGTTTGGGATAGTTGCGGCTGCTGAGCACAAAGTTCAGCCGGCCGCCTTCGGCGCTGACAATGAAGTCGGGAATGACATATTGCGCCCCCTTGCTCTCCTCCTCGCGGCCCCAGCCGGGCTTGGGATTCAGGCGCCTAATGACCGACAGGATGCGGTTCAGCCCGTGCTCGTCGACCTTCAGGGCGTTCATCAGCGACGTGTAGTGCTTGCCCGTAAGCTGCGAAAAATAACGGTCGACGACAAGCATCGCCTTCTGCGTCTCGTCGTCGGGGGCCGGACGGCGGTGCAGCTGCAGCGACAGGCACTCCTGAAGGTTGCGGGCACCTACGCCCGACGGGTCAAGCGTCTGTATCTTTTTCAGGACGCGTACCACCTCGTCGTTGCTCACCTCCATCCCCGACCGGAACGCCATATCGTTGGCAATCAGCTGTGTATCGCGACCCAAATAGCCCGTACCGTCGATGCTGCCGATGATTTCGTTGCCTATGGCGCGCTCGCGCTCGTCGAGCGACAGCAGTTGGAACTGGCGCACAAGCGATTCCGCGAACGACTCGCCGTCCGAAAAGTCGATCTGGCGACGCTCCTCGTTGCGGTCGGCCTCAAGCCTTTCGCGATAGCTATAGTCGTCATCGTCAAAGTATTCGTCTATATCGATGCCCTTGAAATCGCCCTCGCCGTCGGCATCGCCAAACTCCTCGTTCTCGTTTTGCGGCGCCACCTCGTCACTCGGCTCGCTTTCAATCTCTATCATAGGATTCTTCTCGACTTCCTCTTTGATGCGCTGTTCCAGCTGGGTAACAGGCAGTTGCAGCAAGCGCAGCAGCAGCAATTGCTGCGGCGTCAGTTTCTGCTGCATCTTCATCTTCTGTCGTTGCGTGTTCATAGTAGTACTGTTTTATTTAATATGTTTACCGCAATTGGCCGAAAGGAGTCTCGCAGAAGCGTGACATTCCCCAGACAAACCGAATGCAGCCTGATAGCTGACAATCACCGCATTAACGCCTTCACAGAGGGGGATGCCCTCAGCCTTGTGCCGATTGCGGACAAACATCTTATGTTATATAACAGCAAAAGCGCGCTTTTATTATTACATCGCGCGAAAAAACTTCGCTCTGCAGCAACGACAGACCCGAACGGCCCTTGCGAAAGCTACTCCCTTTTCGGTGGCGAAAAGAGGCCGCGAACGGACGGAACATCTGCAGCAACCAACTGGTGAACAGGCCGATATGCTGCCGATAACTGTTCCGCTGCCGAAGGTGCCGCCTGTTGCCGTCCCGATAGCGAAGCGGAGAATTGCTCGTCAGCAAAAGCCGTCGGACCCGACCCGGCAGTTTGCTGACGAGGCGACTGAGTATCAGCCTGATCCGGCGCAATGCAGCCTAAATACTGGCTCTGCGACGCACGGCCCTGACTGTCAACCACAAAGCCCCACAGATGCACCTCGCGACCCGTCCAATAGGGGTTCAAGCTCATTGTCAGACGGTTGCTGCGACGGTAGACAGGCGTGGAGATGTCGAAATCGCCCAGTTCGGGACAGTAGGCTGCGACATAGACCAAGTCCTCCCACTTCACGACACGATGCAGCGGATTCTTCTCAAAATCAACGCTCAGCGTCGCCTCGTCCAGCAGATGCGGCTCGTAGAATGCCACGGGTGCCACCGGCCCGTCGGCCAGCAGAAGGTTCTCATAATCAACCTGCAACTCACCCTGGCACGCAGGTGCCTCGCCTGCGGGACCCGTCGAATCCGCCTCGTCGTTTCGCTGGCGAGGCGACGGCGTACCGGCAGCGAGCGCGAAGCAGCGCTTGTTGACGCGCATAAAGTAGTTGCTTTCAGTCATCTGCGCGTCGAGGCTGACGGCATTCATCCCCTTTTTCAACACCTGCCGCGCCCGCGCTGCGAACCGCACAACAGCCTTGAACAGTGCACGTTGCTGCAGCTGCTCGGGCGTGCGCGCATCGCGGTAGTGCGACGGCATCGTGCGGATGCACATCCGTCCACGCCAGCGATAGCCAATCAAATTGCCAAGCCGGCCACTGAAGCCTGACATAAAACCATAATCCGATTTTCCCATAGTACTTTTGAATTTTAAGGTTAATAATTACAAATCAACGATTTATCTATCAGAAAGCAATGCCTTTCGCCACACTTTCTGCCTACAAAAACGCTACGGAACATATATTATTGTCCACTGACGAAAATTTTCATCAAAGTCTGGCTGAGGTTTGGATGAACTTTGATAGGAGATTGGTGCTGGGAAACAGCGGGTTACGAGTGGCAACTTTTTACAGTGGCAGGCCGGTTTTTACCGGAAATCACTATCTGTTGGCCACAGGATTAAGGATTACGATTTATATCGTGTGCGATATATTCATAAATAATGTTAAATAATTGTATTTTAGTCGTCGTATACAAAAATGTTCGTATATTTGCATCGTGAACGACAAAATTTATTAATCAATTAAAATATTAAAACAATGGAATTTAAGACAAGTTTGGAGATGCTTCAGGGCATCGTAACAGAGCTGACCGAAGGTGCACTGGTGCACAAAATGCAGGGTCAAATTTTCAAATCGCAGGGTTTCACAAAACTGGGCCAGAAGTACATCGACCACTACAGCGAGGAAATGGAATGGGTCGAGAAATGCGCCGACCGTATGCTCGACCTGGGCTGCACGCCGCAGGTGAAGGGCAACTACGACCGCAAACTGTACGACGACGCTGTCGAATACATCAACACCGACCTCGAAATACAGCGCCGCGGCGTCGAAACACTATACAAGTCGTTGCCGATGCTGGCCTGTGACCCAACAACTTACGACATCGTCAAGGCATACCTGGCCGACGAAGAGGAGGACCTCTATTGGAGCGAGGAGCAGCTCGACGTCATCCAGAAAATCGGTGTCCAGAACTGGCTCACAAAGATGATGTAATTGATAATCAACCTTATTTATTTACTGAAAGCATCCTCTAATAATTTTATTAATTCGCGTTTTGCGCGCAAAACAAACTATTAAATATCAAGGATTTAATCCGAATAATTCGTCAAATTCGCAGTTAAAAAAATTTATTGGAGGTGCCCTAAACAAAAACCAAAATGAAAATATACGATTTTAAAGCAACCGCCAGCAACGGCAAAGAAATTGATTTCAAGGAATTTGAAGGCAAGCCCATTCTTATCGTCAACACCGCCTCGAAGTGCGGCTTCACACCCCAGTTCGACGGACTTGAGAAGCTGAACGAGAAATATCGTGACAAAGGTCTGGTTATCATCGGATTCCCCTGCAACCAGTTTGCAGAGCAGGACCCCGGAACCGACGGCGAAATCCAGGAGTTCTGCCGTGTCAACTACGGCGTTACTTTCCAGATTATGAAGAAAGTGGACGTCAACGGTGCCGACGAGCACCCGGTTTTCACCTTCCTCAAGCAGCAGGCCCCCACCGAGGAATACAAAGGCCTGAAAGCCAAAGCTACAGGAACAATGCTGAAGGGCATCAGCAAGAGCTACAAAAAGGAAAGCGACATCCGCTGGAATTTCACCAAATTCCTCGTCGCAAAAGACGGCGAGACCGTCAAGCGCTTCCCGCCGACCGACGAACCCGCCGATATGGAAAAAGCTATCGAAGAAATGCTCTGAACGATGCACGAACAGTTAAAGCTTGACAATCAGCTCTGTTTCCGCCTCTACACAGCCTCGCGGCTCGTGACGCAGGCCTATCGGCCGCTGCTCGAGCCGCTGGGGCTCACCTATCCGCAATACATTGTGTTGCTGGTGCTGTGGGAGCGCGACAACCTGCTTGTCAGCGACATAGCACACCGTTTGATGCTCGACACAAACACCGTCACGCCCCTGCTGCAACGTATGGAGCGTGACGGACTGCTGGTGCGCACCCGAGGCATCGTCGACGGACGCCAGACGCTCGTAAGCCTCACCGTCAAAGGCAAACATCTGGAAAAGAAGGCCAAAGAAGTTCCAGCGTGCCTGATCGACAACCTGCACTGCAACGAAAGCAACATAGAGCAGTTCCAGGTTCTGAAAGAAAGTCTCGACACACTCATAATGAGCATCAAAGAAAACAACGAAAATAATTAAGTAAATGGTCAAAAATAACTTTCATTTTTTAACAGGAATTACCATAAATTG
>R20__coassemble_921_pt1 | contig 19267 bp, 14 predicted proteins | sample R20__metabat2_low_PE_005 | metagenome-assembled genome bin R20 | reverse complement strand
CTACCAAAGTTCACCCAAAGCCCAATCAAAGCCTTACCAAAGCCTTCGCCAGTGGGCTTTAATAGGCCTTATGTCAGGGTTTTACAAAGGCCAAAATCGGGCACAGTAGAGTGCATTCCCAACTGATGGCAAAAACTAACCCTTGATAATCAGTGAGATGTAAATGTTAAAAGGAAATGTTAAAATTGTGTATGATTTTAACATTTGGAAAGGGTTTTGGAGCGGTTTAATCCGTTGACAGCCTATAGTAGCGCTTGCGGATGGCGATGAGGCGGACGAGCCAGAGGGCGAAAAAGGCGTCGGAGACGATCTTGTAGGTGGGCGGAAATGTGACGAACAGGGAAACGAGCCAGGCAAGGATGTCGAGGTCGAAAAGGATGTTCCACAGCCGGTCGCGGTCGCGGAAGGTGACGGTCGTGGCGCTGTGGCCTATGTGGAGCGGGGTGGTGCTGCTTACGCTGAGGTCGATGGTGCGTTGGGTGCGGGTGAGTCGGCTCAGCAGGCGCAACGGCAGGCGCCCGCCGCATTGGATGCGCAGGGAGTAGTGGCCTGGCGGCACAGGCAGGTCGATTTGATCGCCCTGCATCGTGGCGGCGTAGTGGCCGTCGATGAAGATGAGGTGGGGCAGTCGCGGCTCGAGGCGATGGCGTTGGTGGCGCAGGGTGAGCATCGGGGACTAATGCTTGACGATTTTGCTGACTGTGGTTCCCTGGTCGGAATGGATTTTAAGGATGTAAATCCCTTTCGGCAGCCCGTCGAGACTGATGGTTGCGCTGGTGGTGTCGAGGGTTTGGCTGCGGACTATGCTGCCCGTGGCGTCGGTAAGGACGAGGCTGCGCAGTGTGGCGCTCTTTGCGTCGATGCAGACGTGGCTGTAGGCCGGGTTGGGGTAGACGGCGGTGGCGGCGTCGGCGGTGGCTATCGAGACGGGCGTTTCGTCGATGGTTGCGCTTTCTTGCCAGGAGCTTTCGATGCAGTGGCGCCGCGCCGTCAGGGTGATGACGTATGTGCCTGCGGTGGCATAGTGGTGCGTGCAGGAGAGCTGGCATTGGTTGGTCGGGACGGTCTGGACGGTGCCGTCGCCGAAGTCCCAGCGGATGGTGTCGGCATCGGCGACGAGGGGGGTGAGGATGACGTCGTTGCCGATGACGGCCTCGATGTCGAAGCGGGCCTTGGGCGGCCTCCGTTTCCATTGGTCGAGCTGCGTGAAGACTATGTCGTGTGCGGCCTGGCGGATTGTCTGTGCGTCGTTGAGTGTCAGACCGTTGGGAATGAAGCCGATAGAGTCGGGGTCGCGCAGGAAAAACATAGTGTAGAAGGCGCAGGCTGCGGCGTAGGTGCCGGCCAGCGAGGGGTGGCTGCCGTCGGCTTGGTAGAGCTCGATGCCGGTGGTGTTGCGCAGGCGGTTCCATACGCGTCCGACGGGGCAGAGCGAGGCGTCGTAGGCATCGGCCATATAGGTGTAGCGCAGACAGAGCATACTGTCCATACCTTCGTAGGTGCCGAGGATGGGGAAATATTGTGCGTTATGCTGGTCGCCGTTCTTGCGCCCCCAGGTCATATAGAACATCGGCTCGGCGCAGGGGCTGGTGTGGTAGACGGCCTCGACGAGCTGCTGCGCGTAGGGGAACACTTCGGTTTCGACTTGCTGCTGAGGAAACGATGGATACTGGCTCTGTTCCTGCAGAACGACGATGTCCCAGCCGCCTTGGCTGATGAGCTGCATCGACTGGTTCTGGCAGTGCTGCTGGAAGGTGCATCCGCCCGGGGTGTTGCTGCGATAGGTGAGTTGGTCGCCCATACTTTCGGCGATGTCGGCCACCATCTGCGGCAGGTTGTTGACCTCGGTGTAGCTGTTGCCGATGAAGAGCGCGCTGCGCTGCTGCTGGGCGTTGGAATTTTGTATGAAAACGAAAACAAATAGCAGAAGGGTGCAGAGACGAAAACGAAAACGAAGACGAAAACGGGGTTTTGCACGAAAACGAAAACGAAGACGAAAACAGGGCGGTAGCCGTTTGGGGGTTGGGTTTATAGGATAGGTTTTCATTCTTGATCTTGGTTTGGGATTATCTTTTGGTTTTCGTTTTGGTTTTCGTTTTGGTTTTCGTTTTGGTTTTCGTTTTGGTTTTCGTTTTCGTCTTGGTTTTCGTACGAAGTTTACACCATCTGTTCGATGTTCCAGACGAAGGCGCGGATACCCACCTCTTCGTTGCGCTTGTCGAGCTTGCGCACGGCGGTGAGGATGTCGTCGACCTTGTCGTCGTCGACGACGGTGAGGATGGCGTTGTTGAGCTCGGGCCAGGCGTGGGTGCCGCGGTGCGGCTCGCCGTTCTCGTGGCCGCGTCCCTGGACGTTCTCCCACTGGGTGAAGCCACGCACGCCGAGCGTGTCGAGCAGATACTCGACGCGCTCGTTGTTGGCTTGGTTATATACAATCAATATGCTTTTCATTTAAAATCGGGAATTGAGAATTTAATTCGGTTGTGATCTGTGACCTGTAATACGAGTTCGTGTCACAGGTCACTTGTCACTATTCACTAATTTTCATTAAGATCGATGTTCATAAAGACGAATTTCTTGCGTATCTTGGCTTGGCGTTCCTGCTCACCCTTGCGGTTAAAGATGCCGTAGAGGATGGGGACGACGATAAGCGTCACGAACGTTGAGACGGTAAGGCCGCCGATGACGACGATGCCAAGGGTGGTCCAGAGCTCGCTGCCTTCGCTGGTGGAGGTGGCCATAGGTATCATACCGAGGATGGTGGTGAAGGCTGTCATAAGGACGGGACGCAGACGGCTCTTGCCGCTGAGGGCGATGGCTTCGTAGAGCTCGGCGCCGCGCTCGCGCAGCAGGTTGATGTAGTCGACGAGCACGATACCGTTCTTGACAACGATACCGATGAGGAGCACAATGCCGAGCATACCGACCATATCGAGGTTCTCGCCGGTGATGAGCAGTGCCAGCACCACGCCGCTGAGGGCGAAGGGGATGGCGAACATAATGATGAAGGGTTTGCTGAACGACTCGAACTGCGAAGCCATAACGATATAGACGAGCATCATAATGAGCAGGGCCAGGGTGACCATATCCTTCGAGGTCTTCTGCTGGTCTTCGTAGTTGCCGGCGAGGGCGACATGGATGCCGTTGGGGACGTTCATCTGGTTCAGTTCGTTCTGTACGCTTTCGGCCAGCTGGCCCAGCGATGTCTGGTAGGGCATCACGGTGAGGGTGAGGTAGCGCTGGCGGTTTTTGCGCTCGATGGTGGGCGGGCACCAGTATTCGCTGATGGTGGCCAGCTCTTTGAGCTTGACCATACGTCCTGTCGAGGTGGGTATCGACAGCTCTTCGATGTCGGTAATCGACGAGCGGTATTCCTCTTTGAGTCGGACAACGATGTCGTATTCCTCGCCGTCCTCTTTGAGGAAGCCGGCGGTCATACCGTTGACGCGGTTGCGGACATAGAGAGCCACGGTGGAGCCGTTGAGGCCGTGGAAGGCCAGTTTCTGCTTGTCGAACTCAATCTTGAGCTCGGCGCGGTCTTCGTCGCGGCTGATTTTGGTGTCGCGAGCGCCCTTGACGTTCTCCATCACGCGGCGTCGCAGGTCTTGCGTGAAGGCTGTGGTCTGGTCGAAGTCGTAGCCATAGATCTCGACTTGCAGCGAGTTGTTGCTGCCGCCGCCCATACCGCCTTGCGACACCTGGAAGTTGACCAGCTCGGGGTACTCGTTGAAGCATTTGCGCAGGTCTTCCTGCATATCGAAGATGGAGCGGTCGCGGTCGTACTTCTTGGTGCATCGCACCGACATACTGATCTTGTTGTTGGTGGTGCTGTTGAAGAGGGCGGCCATACCGGCATCGTCGTTGGAACCGGCCGAGGTGGAGATGACGATGACGTCGTCGCCAAGGATTTCCTTGATGTCGGCCTCCATACGGCGTGCGGTCTTGAGGGTTTCCTCGATGCGTGTGCCGCGCTGCAGCTCGGCGCTGATGCTGATGCTGCCGTTGTCCTGTTCCTTCATAAAGTCCATACCTATCTTGCCGGTGGCGAAGGGTATCATCGTGACGACGAAGAAGGCGAAGGCAATGAGCAGCGTGATGCGTTTGTGGCGCAGGCACCAGCGGAGGATGTTGCTGTACCAGTTGTCGACGGCATCGAAGGCGCGGCCGATGGTTTTCTCGTAGGTGAACCGCTTCTTGGCGGCTTTCTGCTCGGCCTCTTCGCGTGCCTGCTTGGTGAGGAAGAATGGTTTCTCTTTGAGCATCAGGCTCGAGAGCATCGGAATAAGGGTGATGGCTGCCGTGGTGGAGACGCAGACGACGATGGTGATGATCCAGCCCAGCTCCTTGAACATAATGCCGGCCATACCGTTGAGCATCGTCAGCGGCACAAATACGGCCACAAGGACAAGTGTTGTTGCAATGACGGATGTCCACACCTCGTTGGTGGCGCAGATGGCTGCTTCGCGCGGGTTCTCGCCGCGTTCGATGTGTTTGGTGATGTTTTCGAGCACCACGATGGCATCGTCGACCACCATACCGATAGCCACAGTAAGCGAGGCCAGCGAGATGATGTTCAGCGAGCTGTCGCTGATGAGCAGGTAGATGAACGATGTGACCAGCGAGATGGGGATGGTCAGGGCGATGATGACGGTGCTGCGCCAGTTGCCGAGGAAGACGAGCACCACGAGGACGACGAAGAGCAGGGCGTAGAAGATACTCTCGGCCAAGCCGTTGATGGCGTTGACAATCTCTTCCGAGCCGTCGCGGATCATCGTGCACTCGAAGTCGGGCGGCAGGGTTTTCATTATCTTTGTCATCTCCTTCTTCACCGAGTTGGCGATGGCCACGGTGTTGGCGCCGGTTTGCTTGGTGATGATGAGGCGGCCGCCGTCGCGGCCGTTGATTTTCTCGTCGAGCGAGAGGTCCTTGATGGTGTCGCGCACTGTGGCCAGGTCACGGACAAATATTTGTCGCCCTGTGGGCATCGTGGCAACGACGATGTTGGCGATTTCGGAACTCTCGATGTATTCGCCCTTGACGCGCATCTGATACTGCTCCTTGCCCATCTTGACGGTACCCGAGGCCAGGTCGAGATTGTTGGTGCTGATGGCGTTGCCCACCACCTCGAGGCTCAGGCCGTAGGCATCAAGCTGTTTGGGGTCGAGGTCGATATAGATGTAGCGCTCGGGGGCACCGCTGACGGTGATGTTGCCGATGCCGTCGATGCGGTTTAGCACGTTGACGACATTGTCCTCAAGGATGCGGTCCATACCCGAATAGCTTTCGCCGGCGGTGAAACCATAGACCATAATGGGCATTGCCGACGAGTTGAGCTTCAGTATCATAGGACGCGACACACCGTCGGGCAGGTTGTCGTAAAGCAGGTCGACATACGAGCGGATGTCGTTGAGCGACTCGTCGATATCTTCGCCCCATTCGAATTCGAGGGTTACGACGCTGAGGTTGTCGCGCGAGTTGGAGGTGATGTTCTTCAATCCGTCGACCGAGTTCAGTGAGTTCTCAATCAGCTTGGTGATATTGGTTTCGATTTCGCTGGCATTGGCACCGGGATAGGTGGTCATCACCGTCACGTATGGCGGATCCATCTCGGGCATCTGGTCGATAGGCAGACGGGTCAGCGAGAAAAGACCCAATATGATGACTGCCACGAAGATAAGACCTGTTGTAATGGGTTTGTTGATAGCGGTTTTATAGATAGCCATAATTCAATTTTGGATGTCAGTAAAGCAATCGTTTCGTAGGTTTCTACTTTTTTCTTTAATCCTCAACTATTTCAAGTGTCGAGCCGTCGACAAGGCGTGCCTGGCCGGTGGTGACAAGCTGGTCGCCTTCCTTGATGTCGCCGGGGGTGACGGGGATGATTTCAATCTGGTCGTCAAAGCGCTGGCCAAGGGTCACAGCCACGCGGCGTGCACTGTTGCCGTCGGCAACGAAGACGTAGCGGTCGTTGCTGCCCGTCAGTTTCAGCACACTCTGGTAGGGCACCACGAGGGCGTCGACCTCGCCAACGGCCAGCGTAGTGCGGACATACATACCGGGGCGGATTTTCTCGCCGGGGTTGGGAATGTTCAGCTTGGCCTGGAAGGTGTGGGTCGAGGGGTCGACGGTGGGATAGACAATCTCGATGGTGGCGGGGAACACCTTGTCGGGATAGATGTCGCTAAAGACGTTGACTTTCATACCCTGCTTGACCAGCGGGAAATAGCTTTCGGGGATGTTGATGATGGCTTTGAGGCGGCTGATCTGGCAAAGCTGCAGGATGGGGGCTCCGGTGTACATTTCGCCGTCTTCGTAGTTCTTGGCGCTGATGACGCCGCTGAACTTGGCTTTCACGAAGGTGTTCTCTTCCTGAAAGCGCTCGGTCTCGACCAGCTGGTCGTATCCGGCCTTGGTCTGGTCGTAGACCTGCTCGCTGATGCTGCCGCTGGCCTTGAGGGCCGTCACGCGGTCCAGCTCGGTCTTGGTGCTGGCCAGGTTGATGCGCGTGGTGTTGAGCTGCGTCTGGTCCATACGCACCAGCATAGCGCCCTTGCTGACGCGGCTGCCCACCTCGACATAGATATGCTCGATGTGGCCCGTGATGCTGGGCGAAATGTTCATCGTCTCATAGCCTTCGAGGGTCGACGACAGCTCGAGCTCCTTGGCGATGCGTTGGGTCTTCAGCTCTTGGACTTTTACTTTCTCTATTTCTTTTTGAGTTGTTGTGGCCGTTTTGGCCTCTTTCTTGCCGCCGCCGCACGCCGCCACGGTGGTGGCCGCGAGGACGAAAACTGCTATCTTAAATATCTTGTTCATATAATAATATGTTTTATTCAATAATAAAAGACGTTGTTTCTTCAAAATGCAATTGCAGAATAAGGATTATTTGCCCAGCAGGTCCTCAAGGGCCACTTCGGCCGAGACGACGCTCATAACGGCCTGTATGTAGTTGCTCTGGGCGGTGATGATGTCGGTGCTGGCGTTGGTCACTTCCAGGTTGCTGGCGTGGCCGTATTTGAACTTCTCGGCGGTGTTGTCGAATACGCGCTTGGTGACGTCAAGGTTGTCCTTCTGTATCTGGTAGGTCTCGATAGCGTTGACCAGGTCGTAGCACAGCTGGTTGTACTGCACGCGCAGCCCGTCCTCGGCCTGCTGCTTGCTGTTCAGGGCCTCGGTGTACTCCAGCTGGGCGGCTTTGATTTTGGCGTAGCGCTGGCCGCTGCTGAAGAGGGGCAGCGTGACGCTGGCGCCGATCATATTGGGCGGTGTCATATTGAAGCCCTGGTCCTTGCCGAAATAGGTCTTGGCGCTGTACTGGTAGTAGGCCGACAGGGTGGGGGTGAAGTCCATCCAGGCCATCGTGACGTTCTTTTTCGAAAGCTGCTCGTTCTGCTGCAGCAGCTGGTAGTTGTAGTTCTTCTCGATGTCGAAACCGCCCAGCGACAGCTGTGCCAGGTAGTTGATGTCGAGCACCTCGTCCAGCGGCGTGGTCAGCACCAGCTTGCTGTCGACGGCAGCGCCGAGCTGCAGAATCATCGAGTTGTAGAGCATCGTCAGCGAACGGCGGTTGGCGTTGATGCTGTTGCGCAGCGAGGCCACCTGCACGTGCAGCTTGTCGGCCTGTATCTGTTCGGCGGCGCCGGCGCGCACGCTCTCGATGGTGGTCTGCTCAAGGCGTTCCATATTGGCCAGACTTGAGTCGAGCAGGCCCACAATGTCCTCCATCACCAGGATCGAGACGTAGACGCTCCTCACCTGCGAGCGGGTGCTCTGCTCGGTCTGCTTGTAGCTGATGTCGACCATCTTCTGTGCTATGTTGTTCAAAACGATACCCATTATCTGTGCTCCCGTCAGGGCCACCGAGGCGGTTATGCTGAATGTTCCGCTGGGGTTCATCGGAATGACTGTGCCGCCGCTGTTCTCGCTTTCGCTGCTGCCGGGGATGGAGATGGGCACCGTCATCCCGCCAATGGTGATGCTGTCGGGGATCATCGAGCTCAAGCCGCCGCCACCGCCCATAACCATTTCATAGCCGCACATATTCTGGTAGTCGAAGCCGGCCCTTACCTGGGGCAGCATCGATGCTATGGTCTGCCAGCGTGTGTACTCGGCTTTCTTCACTTCGAGCGACGAGTTCTGCAGTGTGTAGTTGTGCTCGACGGCGTAGTCCTGCGCCTGCTTCAGGCTCAGGCTCAGCGTTGTGGGCTCCTGCGCTTTGAGCGGTTGCACCGCCGCGACGATGGCCGCCAGCAGTGCAAGGATCTTGTTTCTTTTCAGTATCATAAAGTATGTAATCAGTATTTATAATAGTAAAATATAAATGTAATCGTACTTTCCGGTTTCATTCGCCAAGCAATTCCCTGAACTTGCTGGCGTTTTTGTCGGCGCGTTCAATGGCCTTGGCCGAAAGCAGGCCGCGCAGGTAGGTGTAGCTGGCCTCGCGCACGCGCAGGCTGAAGGTGGTCGGGTCTACCTGGTCGCCGCACTCCGATTGTGAATAGGTGCGCACAGAATGCATTATCACTTCGATAGCGGCATCGATATCAATGTTTTTGCGCAGGTCGCCATTATTATAGGCTTCGTTGATGATGTCTCGCATCGATTCCTTGAACTTGGTTCCATACGATTTGATGAGCAGGGCGTTCATTTCGGGATAGAAGCGTTCTGCCTCGTCGAAGATGCGCAAGTATTTGTGCCACTTGTTGGCCGTGAGGTGCATTATGTACAGCGTCGCCAGCATCGGCTCGTCGGTCTTGTTTATGGCCTCCATACGCAGCTCTGCCATCTCGCGGTGTATTTGCGTAAGGCATTCGCGCACAAGGTCGTTCTTCGAAGCGAAGATTTCGTACATAGTCCGTTTCGAGATGTGCAGGTTGGTTGCAATATCGTCCATCGTTACGCCTTTGAATCCGTTCTCGTTGAACAGTTCAATAGCCGTTTCGACGATTTTTGTTTTGGTTTTTTCTGAAGCCATTCTTTTGTAGATTAATGTTTTGTGACAATGTGTCGTGTCGGTTGTGCGTTTGATTTGACCTGCAAAAATACGCAAAACCAAGAAAACGGACACGGTTTTCGGAACCGTTATCTTGTTAAAAATAATTAAACGCTGTCTGAACCGTCATAAACGGCATCGGAAACAGCAGTCGCGGTGCCCCAACGGCCGCAGGTGCCGATGGATTTTGGGGCTACTGTCTTGCGTGTCAGGCTTTCTTTGTCCCGTCGGGGATGGGGCTCAGCGTCGACAGCTGCACCTTGATGCGGGTGTCCTTGGCCACCTCGATCTGGGCGTAGGGGCCGCTGACGCTGACCACCGTGGCGTGGATGCCGCCGGCCGTCATCACGCGGTCGCCTTTCTGCAGCCCGTTGCGGTATTGCTCCTCAGCCTTGGCCTTCTGGCTCTGCGGGCGTATCAGGAAAAAGTAGAACACGGCAATCATCGCCGTAATCATTATGCCGGTCTTCCAACCGTTCGAAATGTCCATCAAGATGAAATCTATCATTATAGTTATGCTTTAAATTTAGTTTGTCTATATCGTTTGATTGTTTGTCTTTTGAAGTGACTCGAACAGTGACGGGCGCTCATTGGCAAGCAGTACGAGCCCGCTCGTTTCACAGGTCACAGGTCACTTTTCACTTTCTTGGGTATCGCCAGCGAAAGCAAGATGCTGAACACCAGTATGCCGAGTATCACTCCAAGCGACACGCCCGTGCTGACGTGGAAGCCGAAAAACTCGCCGCAGATCATCTTCAGGCCGATGAAGCACAGCAGCACGCCGAGCCCGTAGCGCAGCAGCCAAAACTTGTCCGAAATGTCGCTCAGCAGGAAGAAGAGCGAGCGCAAACCCATAATGGCGAAGATGTTGGAGAAATAAACGATGTACGGGTCGGTCGTTACGGAAAACACGGCGGGTATCGAGTCGACGGCAAAGATGACATCGCTGAACTCGATGACCAGCAGCACCAGGAACAGCGGCGTCATATAGTTCTTGCCGTTAATCTTGGTGAAGAAATTGTGCCCGTCGGGCTGCGACGTGACGCGGAAGTGCTTCGACGCAAAGCGCACCACGGGATGGTCCTCGGTCTTGATTTTTTCGTCGCCCTTGTCGCGGAACATCTTGATGCCGCTGAAAATCAGGATGACGCCGAAAATGGCCAGCACCCAGCTCAGGCGCGTCACCACGGCGCCAAGGGCAAAGATGAAGATGAACCGCATCACGATGGCTCCCAGCACGCCCCAGAACAGCACGCGGTGATAGTACTGCTTGTCGATGCCGAAACTGACGAAAATCATTATCATCACGAAGATGTTGTCGATCGACAGCGACTCTTCGAGGAAATAGCCTGCCAGATACTGCTCCGTCACCTCGTGGCGGTAGATGCTCAGCGCAGCCTCGTAGCTGTCAGCACCTTGTAGCGCCGCCAGCAGCTGCGGCTGCCCCTTGGCATAGGCCAGCAGGTCGTCCATACTGCCGATGCCGTGTATCCACTCGGCGTGGAAGAAGAGCAGCACGCCCATTCCCATCGCCAGCAACACCCAGATGCCGGTCCATTTGGCCGCCTCGCGGATGCCCACCACGTGGTCCTTTTTGTGGAAAACGCCGAGGTCCAACGCCAGCATTAGAATGATAAAAATCAGAAAGACAATAAAAAACAAGTTCCTTGTAATCATATTCGCTTAATTTTGGCGTCGCGAAATTACGCATTTCCCACAATACTGGCAAATTTTTTTTCTTGCGTCGCCCTCGCTCTCCTTTCCCGATGCCTCAAAAAGGGGGCTTGCCGCACCCCGGTCCAAAAAAGTTATTAACAAATTTAGGCCAAAGCCCACTAGGCTGAATTTTGGTAAAAATTTGGTAAAAGTTTGGGTGAACTTTGGTAGGTATTTCATCCTTGGAAATCAGTGGGTTAAGAAATCGCAATTTTTGGCCCTTTTTTGGCCTTTTCGAGGCGAAGTTATTAACAATTTCGAGGCCCCTTTTTTGCCCCGTCGGCACTTTGGCACGCCAGTGCAAAAAACGCCCTCTTGCCGCCCGGATGCCGAAATTTATCGGCTTTGTGCAATTTTATGCCCGATGCTGCGTTTGAATAATCAATGTTTATGGTCGAATCTATGTCAATTTGAACGATATGCTTTGGAAACTTTTTGTAAGTTTTTGGAAAATAGGTGCTTTCACCATCGGCGGCGGCTATGTGATGATTCCGCTGATGGAGCAGGAAATCGTCGACCGCCGCAAGTGGCTGACGCGCGAGGAGTTTCTCGACTATCTGTCGCTCTCGCAGGCTATGCCGGGCATCTTTGCCGTCAATATGGCCACCTGCATCGGGCGGCGCCTTGGCGGCGTTCGCGGCATCGTCGCCGCCATTGCGGGCAACATACTGATGCCCATTGCGATAATATTGGTTATTGCCATCTCTTTCCGCTATGTCCGCGACAATGTTTTTGTCGAGCGCATCTTTATGGGGCTGCGCCCTGCCGTGGTGGCGCTTATCGCCGCGCCGGTGTTCCGTATGGCCAAGACGGCCAAGGTGTCGTGGCGCAACTGCTGGATTCCCGTCCTGGCGGCGCTGCTCATCTGGCTGTGCGGCGTCTCGCCGGTGTGGGTCATACTGGTCGCCATAGTCGGCGGGGCGGTTTACGGCAAGCTACGGCCCGAAAACTGACCTGACGCGGTTTGCTCACTTGATTATCTAATCTGTTGGTTTACAAATAAACATCATTATTAGGAATGTTACTGAAGCTTTTTTGGACTTTTTTGAAGATCGGTATTTTCACCTTTGGCGGCGGCTATTCGATGGTGGCGCTGATACAGAACGAGGTGGTCGAGAAAAACGGCTGGATGACGGCGCGCGAGTTTACCGACATACTGGCTATCAGCCAGATGACGCCCGGTCCCGTGGGCATCAACACGGCCACCTATGCCGGCTATACGGCCGTCGTGGGCAGTGGCCTTCCGGTGTGGCAGGGCATTGTCGGGTCGCTGCTGGCCTCGTTTGCGGTCATCCTGCTGCCGGTCGTTGCTATGCTGCTGGTGCACACCTATTTGTCGCGCCATCGCGACAATCCGGTCGTCGACACGGTGTTCCGCGTCCTGCGCATCACCGTTGTCGGCCTCATCGCTGCTGCCGCCTTGCTGCTGCTCACCAGCGACAGCTTCGGCATCCCCGGCCTCAACCGCCAGTTTGTGGTCAGCATACTGCTGTTTGTCGGGGTCTTCTATTTCTCCTATTTCAAACGCACCAACCCTGTCTATCTCATTCTCGCCTCGGGCCTTGTCGGCCTGGTGGTCTACTCGGTGTGAGCGGAAAACGGAAAGCGGAAAGCGGAAAGCGGAAAACGGAAAGCGGAGAACGGAAAGATAATTTGTATTGTCCCCTTTAACTTCCCTTTTAACTCCCCCTTTAACTTCCCTTTTAACTCCCCCTTTATTAATAAATTAACAAATTATTGAAATATGAAATCAATCAAGCAAATACTGAAAAAAGGCTACGGTCCTTCGTCGAGCCACACTCTGGGTCCGAATCGCGCCGCTACGCTGTTCCGCCAGCGGACTCCCGATGCTTCCAAATATCGCGTGACACTTTACGGCAGCCTTGCCGCCACAGGCAAGGGGCACCGCACCGACCGCGCCATCACCGACGGCCTGGCGCCGAAAGAGGTCGATATCGTTTGGCAGCCCGACATCGTCAAGCCGTTCCATACCAACGGTATGTTCTATGAAGCCCTTGATGCCCAAGGCAATACGGTCGATAGCTGGACGATTTACAGCATCGGCGGTGGCCTGCTGGCCAACGAGAATTGGAGCGAGGAGGGCGAGTCGATCTACGAGCTCTCGCACATTTCCGATATCCTAAAATATATTGAAAAGGAGGGTTTGACCTTCTGGGAGTATGTCGAAAGGCACGAGGAGGCGGACATTTGGGACTATCTGCAGGACATCTGGCTGACGATGCAGCGCACCATCGAGCAGGGCCTTGGCAACGAGGGCGTTATCGAGGGCGGCCTGCACCTGCGCCGCAAGGCCCGCCAGTACTATGTCCGCGCGTCGAGCTACAAGCCGTCGCTGCAAAGCCGCTGCCTGGTGGTGGCCTATGCGCTGGCCACCAGCGAGTGCAACGCCGTGGGCGGCACCGTGGTTACGGCCCCGACCTGCGGCTCGAGCGGCGTGTTGCCAGCGGTGCTCTACCATCTGAAGAAAAACCACGGTTTCAGCGACCCCGAGATTCTGCGCGCCCTGGCCACGTCGGCTCTTTTTGCCAATGTCATCAAGACCAACGCCTCGATCAGCGGCGCCGAAGTGGGCTGCCAGGGCGAGGTGGGCAGCGCTTGCGTGATGGCCGCTGTGGCTGCAAACCAGCTCTTTGGCGGCAGCCCGCAGCAGATTGAGTATGCCGCCGAAATGGCTATGGAGCACAATCTGGGCCTGACCTGCGACCCGATGTGCGGCCTGGTGCAGATACCCTGCATCGAGCGCAACGCTATGGCTGCCCTGCGCGCGCTCGACATCAACCTCTACGCTATGATGAGCGACGGCAAGCACATCATCTCGTTCGACAAGGTGGTCGAGACGATGAAGAAGACCGGCCACGACCTGCCCAGCCTCTACAAGGAAACGGCGATGGGCGGCCTGGCCCTGCTGACGGAAGAGTAGGGCGGTCTGTTTGTCTGTATGTTAGGCGAGGGCCTTCAGTCGCAGAGGACGTAGAGGTCTTCGCGCGGATTGAGGAAGAGGATGGGGATGCGCTCATCGTTGACGATGGTGCGCTGCTCCTGCACACCGACAAAGAACTCGAGGCCGTCTTTCTCCTTGGTGGTCACCGCTATGAGCATCCCGTAGCCGTTGGCGGCGGCATAGCGCAGCGCGTTGACGTCCATATATGTCGACTTCGATTCGATGATGTGCGGCTCGAAGCTGATATTCAGACTGCAGTACAGTTTGTGCAGCTGTCTCATATTGGCGTACCATTTGGCGATAAGGAATTCGTCCTTGTAGTCGTAGTAGAGTATGTGCATCCGGCTGCCGCCGAAGCGTGGAAAGTAGCTGGACCAGATGACTTTGTCCTTGCTCTCTTTCTTGAAGTCGATGCTTGCGGCGACGTTCTTCATCTGCGACGGGTCGCGCAGCGGCTCCTGCGCAACAAGGAAGGCGGTCTTGCAGCTGGCGAAGTTCTTCAGTATGGCTTTGCCGCTCAATGCGTTGCTGCGTCGGGCCTTGGCGTCGGCCTGGGCCACGACGACCACGGCACCGAGCAGTGTCGGCAGGGCTTCGATGACTTTTGCAGTCTCGCCCTTCAAGGCGGCGTAGGTGATTGAGGATTGGTAATTGAAAGCGGAGATTGTCTCGTCGCGCAGCTGCTGCAGCTTGGCCTCGGCCTCGTCGGGCGTAAGGGGGCTGTATTTGGGGTCGCAGATGTGCAGCAGTATCAGGCCTTTGCTGAGCATCTGCGACATATATGCGGCGTACGACAGCACGGTTTCGGTCTGGCTGAAGTCGGCGATATATGCTATTACGAACTGGTCTTTCTTTTCTTTCTGAGCCATAGTCTGATTCTTAATTCTCAACTCTTTATTGTTGCTTCATCTTATCAGCGTGACGTCGCCCTTGAACTGCGATTTCTGGCCGTCCTCGCAGGTGATGCGGCAGTGGTAGACATACACGCCGGGCATACACCAGTTGTTCTTGTAGCGGCCGTCCCAGCAGGCGCTGATGTCGTCGCTCTCGTACACCTTCTCGCCCCAGCGGGTGAAGATGGCGATGCTGAACTCCTGAACCCATTCGCCGCTGAAGCACAGCTGGTCGTTCTTGCCGTCGTCGTTGGGGGTGAACGCGTTGGGGATGAATATGTTCGGCTCGCCGCAGTTGACGGTGACGCAGCTCAGCCGGAGCGAGTCGGTATAGGTGCAGCCAATCGAGTCGGTGACGGTGACGACAAATGTGGTCGTGTCGAATATCGTTGCGGTGGGGTGGGGACTGGACGGCGCATCAAGCAGGTTGGACGGCATCCAGTAGTAGCTGCCGCCGGGAATCTCGGTGACATTGAGCCCCGTCGAGTGTCCGGCAAAGACATATTCGGCATCGGCCCATACGCTTATGCTGTCGAACGACTGCTGCTGCCCTATGACGATGCTGTCGCTCACTTCGCAGCCGTACTGGTCGGTGGCGACGACGATGGCAGTCCCGGCACACAGATTGGTGGCGGTGGCCGTCTGTTCGCCGTTGCTCCACGTGTAGGTGTAGGGCGCATATCCGCCGCTGGCCAGGGCAGTGGCGCGTCCGCTGCACAGGTCGGGGCAGCTGTTCTGCGCCTGGCTGATGTCGACGTTCATATCCACATTCTCAAGCACTTTGATGGTGTCGAAATAAAGGCATCCGTTGCTGTCGCTGACTTGCAGGATGTAGGTGCCGGCACAGAGTCCCGTGCGCGTGGCCGCAGTCGAGCTGTCGTCGAGCCACAGCAGCGTGTAGGTCGAAGGGCCTGAAACGCTGACGCTTATCTCGCCCGTGCAGGACTCGAGGCAGCGGATGTGCGTCACTGTGGTGTCGATGGTCGGCGGCAGGGGCGAGGTGATGGTGAAACTGCTGGTTACCAGGCATCCCTTGCCGTCGCGGAACAGGACGGTGTAGTCGCCTTCGCAGAAATCGCCGTGGCAGTTTGTGCCGCTCCAGTTGCTGCCCCAGTTGTACTGGTATGGGGGCACGGCGTTGGCGCTCAGCGGCAGGACGCAGACGTTGCCGTTGCAGTCGTCGGGACAGCGTGGTGGGTCGACAATCAGGGTGTCAACGACCTGCACGAAGTGTATCTGTATGCTGTCGGTCTTGTAGCAGCCCAGATAGTCGACCACGTGCATATACAGCATAGGGCTGTCGATGGGACTGAAGCTGTAGACGCCGCTCGTCATATCGTTGTTGAGCGTGTCCGTAAGGTCGCGGTTGCTCGACCATTGGTATATTACGCCATCGCCTACGGCGTTGATGTCGAGGGTGTAAGGTATGGAACAGGCCGTGCTGTCGCCCACGATGGAGGCTTCGATTTCGCCCACTTCGATGACCTGCTCGAAACGTGTGGTGCAGGGACTGTTGGAGGTTACGTAAAGGACGTAGGTTCCCGGCTGGTCGGCCATCGGGTTGGCGATGTTGCTGTCGCTGACAGCCCCTTGGGTCCACCAGTAGGTCATACCTGCTTCGGGCCTTATGCCAATTTGTACCGGTGTGCCGGGGCAGGTCTGCAGGGTGTCGAGGAGGGCCCAATTCTGCGAGTCGTTCTGGTTCGACACTATGGTGATGTCCATCTCGACGGTGTCGCTTTCTCTGCATCCGCCTGGCATAAAGGCGATAAGCCTAACGGTGTAGACTCCTGGCGTAACGTAGTCGTGTGTGGGGTTTGTCTGTGTCGATGTAGTGCCGTCGCCGAAGTTCCACAGAAATGTGGTTCCGCGTCCGCTGTTGCGGAATGTGATGCGCATCGGGTTGCAGGAGGTGCTTCGTGTGTAGTTGAATTCGGCCACGGGGAAGTCGTCGGCCAGGTTGAAGCGGAAGATGGCGTTGTTGCAGTTATCGCTGTTGTTGTGCTGGCCATAGGCGCCGGTAGTGATGGGAAAATCGTCGCCGCCGCTGCAGCTGGCGCAGACGGCCTGATACAGAGTGCCGTGGCGGTCAAAACGGCTCGTGCCGCCGTCCACGTGGTCGCCGCCGCTGTAGTAGCCTGCCCCCGTCGTGTGCTGCTCGCCGAAGAAGGAGGCGTAGACCAGCTGGTTGGCGTCGATGTCGAGCGACATAACGTAGAAATCCTGCCCGTCGGTGATGCTTTGGTAGGCGTCGCTTGTGACGGTCATACCCGCCGTTCCGCGGCTGCCCCAGGGATAGCTGGTGCCGCCGAAGTTGCGCCCCAGGAATATGCGTCCCCATCCGCTCAGGTACACGCGGTTGCAGATATCTACGGCAAAGGCCGTGGGCGACAGGTTGGGCCCGTTGGCGGTCACGTCGCCGGTGCCGAAAACGGTGCTCCATACCAATGTGTCCAGGTTGGGCCTGAAGCGCGCCAGCATCTGGCCGCTGTTGGGCGTGTTGTAGTTGGCGTTGTGTATCAGCGTGCTGCCCGGGGCCTTGGTCTGGCCGAAAATGAAGATGTCGTTGTTTTTCGAGCAGCGCACAAAATAGCACTGGTCGTAGGCCGACGAGCCGAATTGCGTGCTGGCCATCAGCTGTTTGCCGTAATATGAGATCTTGGCGACAAAGCCGTCGGCCGAGCCGCCGCTGTAGTAGGTGCGGTAGGCGCCGGCGGTGGTGGGGAAATTGTACGAGTTGGTGCCGCCGCACACGACGACGTTATAGTCGCGGTCGCAGTCGATCGAGTAGATGGCATCGTCCTTGTTGCCACCCAGATAGGTGCTCCAAATCAGGTTCTTGAGGTTGTAGTCGATCTTGAACACGATGCCGTCCTGAAATCCGCGGTTGTGGGCCTGGATGCAGCCCGCCGTGACGGGGAAGTCGGTCGAGCGCGTCGTCGAGCCCACATAGATGTTGTTCTGGTCGTCGGTGATCAGTTCGCCGCGGGCCCCGTCGCCATAGTTGAAATAGAGCGAATCGTTGCCCATCATTATTGTGTTGTAGTCGAACGAGTTGCGGTAGTTCAGGCCGTCGTTGCCGCTGCCGCCCACATAGGTCGACGCCTGCAGTTGGGTGCCCGCGCTGTTGAATCGGCAGATGAAAATGTCCGACCCGTTGGGGAAATTTATCGACGTGCTGCCCTCGTATTGCAGCGACGTGCCGCCGTTGAAGGTGGTGTCGTAGGCGCCTGCGGTGACGGGAAAGTCGGCCGAGCCCGTGGTGCCGAAAATAAGCAGCTCGTCGAAGGTGTTGACATACATACTGTGCGGCATATCGGCCTGGTTGCCACCAAGATAGGTGGCAAACAGACGGTAGTGGCCCGAACTGTCGAACTTGAAGATGCCGATGTCGCAGTTGCCGTTGAAGGTGCCGTCGTAGGCTCCGGTCGAGACGGGATAGCCCGTTCCGAAGACCACGCCCGAGGTGTAGACGTTCTTGTAGGCGTCGTAGCATCCCGTCGTGCCCCAGTTGTCGGCCGTCGAGCCGGTGTAGGTCGAAAAGTGAAGATAGGGGTCGATGATGAGGGCGCGCAGGGTATCGTAGTCGCCTATTTCGAACGTTACGCGGTTGTCTTTCAGCCTGTAGCGTGCCTTGACCTCCACCTGCCGCTCGCCGTCCATCTGGTAGGCGTAGGGCCGCAGCTCGACGATGTCGGCCACCGATGTGCGGACTATCAGGTTGCCGTCCTTCAGGCGCAGGCCGTCGACGCCCTCGTACCCAATCGCTATGTCGGCGGGCCTGGCGCCGGGCTGCACGATGAAGTCGTACTTCATAGCGTTGGCGGCGGTGTAGACTTTCAGGTCGATGCCGTCGTAAAGGCCGTGATACAGAACCGATTGGAAGACGCCCACGCCCGTGGCCCAGCGGCTGCGGTCGCGGCCTATGAAGTAGTTCTCATAGCCCGCCTCGCGGTCCAGGCCCTCAACGCTGGCGGTCTTACAGCCCTCAAAACGAATGCGGTAGGCGTGCTGGCGGTAGCGCCCCTTCTGGGTATAGTCGCACGGGAAATGCTTCAGGTTGTCGTTGTCGGGATGCTGCACGACGAGGGTGAAGCAGTCGCGCTCCACAAACAGGGTCGACGCGTGCATCGCCGAGCGGAACAGCACCCGGCTGTCCCATTGGCCTTTGTTTTCCGAAAACAGAATTCGAGCCCCTATGCCTATCGTGTCGCGCTCGTTGTGGGCTTGCAACAGGCTTGAAATCAGTAGCGTGAAGAGTAGCAATACTGGTTTTAGGGTTCTATGGGGCAATAGTTTCACGACTGCAAAGATACGAATATTTTTTTATATTTGCCCACAGGCGGATTTTTTTTCGATTTTTTAACAGGCTCGTGGCAGTCGGCTTCGTCCCGCCGTCGGGGCGGCAGGCGAGGGCGACGGTCGGATTTTGGGCCTTTGCAAAGGCTTGATTTCCAGCACCCGCTCCGTCCGTTGTACAGTATATGTACAGTATTTGTACAGTATTTGTACGCTTCTGAAGCGTCCAAATACTGTACATATACTGTACATATACTGTATAACGGGCATAGCTGGTGCTGGTTTTCAGTGCTTCACGACCGCCGTTCCCGGGGGCGGGACCGGGAGGGCGGGACTGACATTATGTCAGGATTCGGGGGCGGAAAACTGACATTTTGGCAGTTCTTTTTTCCCGTTGTGCAAAAA
>R20__coassemble_907_pt1 | contig 19430 bp, 17 predicted proteins | sample R20__metabat2_low_PE_005 | metagenome-assembled genome bin R20 | reverse complement strand
CCAGCAGCGTCGCGTCGATATTGTTGAAAAACTTGGTGCTCATAAGGCTCGGCGTATTTGGCGCTTTGCCTTTCAATAAGCCACAAATAAAAAACCGTGAACTTTTGTCTACTCCGAGGTTGTGGAATACCTATAGTACCAACAGAAAGCCCACGGTATAATCACCGTGAGCGCTTCTGCCCTTCTGCGGTACTACTATTGAAACTTCCACATTTCGGAGTAGTTGAAAGACGAAACGCTTTATATTATGTCTATTTTATTCTATTTATTCTCTATATCTAATTCTGTTTCTTTATTTTAAATTATTTTTGTCTTTTTTGTTGTCTGCTGCAAAGATACGGAATATTTTCGATTTTGCCAACTTCGGGTTGGATAAAGCGGCAACCGAATCGGCAAATGGCCGGCAGCAAGGACACGGAAGGGGCCCTGACAGAATGTCAGTCCTACTAAAAACTTTTTAATGTCTTACTATCTTCTACCGAAGTAGAATGGAGTTAAAACTTGGTAAAAATTTAGGTAGAATTTGGTAAGAAGATAGTCTTGTTTTTGTGGGAGTTACGAACGGTGATTTAGGGGCGTTTTCGGGCCGTTTTGTACTTTTTTTGGACAACAAAAAACTGACATTTTGTCAGGTCTAGGAGGGGTGAAAAAAAGAAAACAAAAAGGGTTGTCGCAGGCGAGGCGCCTGCGTACCAAGTTGATGCAGTTCGGCAATCCAAACTAAAAATGGGAACGAGTACCAAGCTGGCGCGGTTGGCGGCAGTTTGAATGGAAAATGAAAACGAAAAACAGCTTAACGGTTTAAGAAATCTTTATTCCGTTGCCACTGGCGGTAACTGATGCGGTTCATCGCGCTGTTTTTGGTCAGGCGGCGGAAGGTGGCCTCGTCGGCGTCGGCAAGCGATTCGAGCTCGGCACGTCGCTGCTCGTCGAGGTGCCAAACGGCCGGGGCCTGCCTGTTGTAGGGACAGACGCTCTGGCAGATGTCGCAGCCAAAAACATAGCCCTTTGTATCAAGGCTTTCTGGCAGGGTGTCGGCTCGGTTTTCAATGGTATTGTAGGATGTGCAGCGTCGTGCATCGAGCATTGCGGTTCCGAAACTTGAGGTCTTTATAGCATTATTCGGGCAGGCCTGAACACAGCGATTGCATTCACCACATTGATCAGCAGAATATATCTTATCGTAATTGTCAGCAACTGCACTGGTGACAATCTCGCCCAGAAAGCAATAGGAACCATAGCGGGGATGGACAAACAGCGTGTTGCGGCCTATCCAGCCCAGGCCGGCACGGACGGCCCAGTGGCGGTCGCTGATGGGGGCGGTGTCGACAAAAGGACGGCCTTCAAAGTCGGGACAGTGCTTCTTGATGGCCACCATAAGGCTGAACATCATCCGCTTGAGGCGCGTATGGTAGTCTTCGCCGTAGGCGTATTGGGCTATTTTTGCCGGTGCCTGCATCTGGCTGTCGGGCTTGTAGGCCAACACGAGCGAGATTACCGTCTGCGCCCCTTCGACCAGCAGCCGCGGGTCGCGACGCATTTCGGCATTGCGTTCCATATAGTGCATATCGGCCTGACAGCCAGCATCGAGCCATTCATCGAGAGGGTATTCCTCTTCACCGAGCCGCTCGGCACGCGCAATGCCACAGTCGGAAAAACCCTCAGCGGCAGCCAGATGTTTGATTAACGCACTATTTATCACCAGATACGATAGATTATTTATTTCTCATTCTCAGAACGACCATCCGATTTTAAAGCTTATCATTTGGGTTAGTCCAAATATAAGCTGAGTATCGTCCATCAGTTTGTCGCCATCGTCCTGATGCCATTTTCTGCTAAGAGGGGTATATTCAACAAATTCGGCAGTAAAGCGTTTTTTGGACAGGAACCTGATTCCAAATCCAAAGTCAGGTGATGCCAGCAATCGGCGGTAGTGGAACTGGCGTGTTCTGATGTCCCACCCGTCGCTGCCATCGAAAACGTCATATTTGCCTGATGCATAAAGCAAATTGCCTCCAGCCTGAAGGAAGAACAACATTCCCCAAAGTTCTGCAAAATAGAAACGATAGTGTACAGCCACCATAGCCACCCCCACGTGATGCACACCGGCCATCAAATCCATCTGCGGCGCACCGCCAAGCGAGACTTCGACAGAATGGCGACGGTGGATGTTGTATTCATAGAACACTGTCGGATGAAACCAGGCAAAAGGGTTGATTTTGACGGTATGCTTGTAGAGCGTATCCCAAACCGTAACAGGTTTTGGCACAACGGCTTCCACCTCTTGCGCTTTTGCGGAGCCTCCCAATGCCGCCATCATCAAAACCAACAAGGATAGCAGCAACACGATTCTTGACTTACATACCATAATGCCACCATCCTTTCCAGCTACCGGGATACAGATTCAGAGTGTCGCGAATACAAGGGTATTCACCACCATAAAGAGTGTCGCCTTTGTACAAAATGTAAAGCCTGTTGTATTCGAACTGGAACTTGCTGTTGTCGACCAAATTGCCGACACCAATATTGTATGCAAACCCGAAACGGCCCTGACTGTCGGTGGACACCGAGCCCAGGGTATCGAAACCGTCCATTGTGAAAAATAGTTGCTGCCCCGGCAACGGCACCGTCAAAGTGCTGTCGGAATACAGCGTTCCGCGTATTTCGTACAGTTCGGTATCGACACACGAAAAAAGCGTCAACGCAGTTGCTGTAAGCAATATATTTTTCAGGAACTTCATTTTTCAATCCTCCGTTTTCGTCTTTTTGCTGCCGCTGTAGAGTTCGAACTTCAGCAGGCGGCAGTCGAGCGCGCCGTTGAAGAGCTGGATTTTCTTCGACGGGTGCAGGCCGATGTGCTTCATTGCCTCGAAGTCGGAGGTGATGAGCCACACCTCGCAGCGTTCGCCGTAGAGATTCTTGAAGGTGTCGCCAAGCTTGGTGTAGAGGGCGTTGAGGTCTTCGACCTTGATGCGTTCGCCGTAGGGCGGATTGGTGACAATCAGCGTTTTACCTTCGGGCGGTTCCTGGTTTTCGAACGAGCCGTGATAGAGCATCACATCCTTGTGCAGCTTGGCATACTGCAGGTTCTGCTCAGCCTGCTGCAGCACGTCGAGGTCGATGTCGTTGCCCCATATCTCGCACTCGAAGTCGCCGGCACCTATCTTTCGATCTTCCTGCTCTTTGACGCTTTTCCATTCGCCGATATTGAAGTCGCGCCAGCGTTTGAAGGCGAAGTTTTCACGACGGTAGTATTGGGCCGGGATATTGTTGGCCAGCATAGCCGCCTCTATAAGCAGCGTACCGCTACCGCACATCGGGTCGTAGAAGTTGCAGTCACACTTCCATCCTGCCAGCTTGATCATACCTGCGGCGAGCACCTCGTTGAGCGGTGCCAGACCCACACCCTGACGGTAGCCGCGCTTGTGGAGCGACTCGCCCGACGAGTTGAGCAGCAGCGTAACGTGGTTGTCGGCTATATGCAGATTAATCTTGAAATCAGCATTTTCGGTGTCGATATTGGGACGATGGTTGAACAGTCGGCGCAGACGGTCAACGATGGCGTCCTTGGTCTTGAGGGCGGCATAATAGGAATGAGTGAAGATTTCGCCCGACGTTGTGGAGTCGATCATAAAGGTGCCATCGACGTCGATAATCTTTTCCCACTTGATTTTGGCCACATTATCATAGAGTTCCTGCTCGTCGTTGGCCTCGAACTCGGCGAAGGGCTTGAGGATGGCCAGCGCCGTGCGGCAGGTGTAGTTGGCGCGGTAGAGGACACGCATATCGCCCGTGAAAGCGACGGCGCGCGTGAGGGGTTCGATGTCCTTAGCGCCGCATTGGCGCAGTTCGTCGGCCAGGATTTCTTCGAGGCCAAACATTGTTTTGGCTATCATTTTGAATTCCGCGCGCGGACGCTGCTCGGTGGGGACTGTTTTGCCGTGTGACTTCTGGATAATCATATTTATAATGAGTTAATTTGTCAATTCGTTAATTCTTGAGTGTATTTTTCAGTCTGCCTGCTGTGTGTTTTTCATTTTGCCGATTCCCGACGGGCTGTGGTAAATGTTGGAGCCGCGAGGCTGGCGGCAGTTGGGGTTGTCGGTTCTGAGGGCATAGTGCGGACGCTCCTTGAGGCGGCGCTGACGCTCTCTTTTGCGGTTGCGCGAAGGCTTGTAGCCATCCTCGCGGCTGTCGGCAATGGCGATATTGACGGCGTAGCCGGACAGTATGACAATGCAGTTGGCGTAGATCCAGAGCATCAGTATCAGGAGCGTTCCGATTGAACCATAAAGGATATTATACTTATTGAAGTTGTTGATATACACTTGGAACGCCCACGAAAGACCAAATATCATAAGTGTCGAGATGACCGAGCCGATGGAGAGGAAATTGATGCGCTGCTTTTTGACCGGTGCCAAATAGTAGAGCAGACTGAGTGTCAGCAAGGTAAGAAACACCAGCAGGAACCAGCGGCCAAGGCTGAAAGCAAAGAGGCTGAGCTTGGTTTCGGCCATAAAGTTGCGGCTTATCATAAACTGGATGAAGAACTTATAGCCGATAAGGAGCGACAGGATGGCCACGACGAGCACATAAAGTATCACGACCAGCAACAAGCAAAGCAGATAGCGATGCACAAGCGAACGCCATTCGATGCTATGGCTCACAGAGTTGAACGACTGCAGCAGACCGTGGATACCGTTGGCGGCAAGGATGATGGAACCGATAAAGCCGATGGACAGCAAGCTGCTGTGCTTGTGGCCCATCACGTCATTGATGGTTGGTGCTATGCGATCGTATATGCCGCCTGGCAGGATAACCGCCAGTTGCGTAAGAAGTTCGTTCTGAATGCCTTCGATTGGCAGATAAGGGATAAGGGTGAAGAAGAAGATGAGCAGCGGCGGCAAGGCCATAAGGAACGAGAAGGCCAGGGCTTTGGCACTCTGCCACAGGTCGCGGTTAGAGAAGTGCGCGAGAATCTGCACCAGCGGAACACCAGCGCAGCCAGGCAGAATCAGCTTGTTGGCGAATGGCACCACACGCAGCGACCAGAAGCGCAAAACTGCCTCATATCTGCGGTAGCACCACACCCCTACCCGACTGTCTTTCAATGTCTCGTATAGTCGCATTTTACTACTTTAACCTTTTCAACCTTAACTTTAACCTTAACCTTAACTTCAGAATGCTTCCTGCAATCCCTTTTTCGTTTTCGTTTTGGTTTTCGTTATTTCTTCACCAAACTGAGGTCCAAGCTTTTGATATGGTGCGTCAAGGCTCCGACCGAGATGAAATCGACACCCGTTTCGGCGTACGGACGCAGCGTCTGGTCAGTTATGCCGCCACTGGCTTCGGTTTCAAAACGATGGTCGATGCGCTTAACAGCTTCACGCAGAGTAGGAATGTCGAAATTGTCGAGCATTATGCGATCCACGCCACCGTGGTCGAGCACACGCTGCAACTCGTCGAGGTCACGCACCTCGATTTCAATTTTGAGGTTCTTACCTTTGGATTGCAGATAGTTGCGGGTGCGGTCGATGGCAGCTTCGATGCCGCCGGCAAAGTCGATATGGTTGTCTTTGAGCATAATCATATCGTACAGTCCGATACGATGATTGGTGCCGCCGCCACAGGCCACGGCATATTTCTCGAGCAGGCGCATATTCGGGGTCGTCTTGCGCGTATCGAGCAGTTTGGTATTCAAGCCTTTGAGCATCGACACCATACGATGCGTCTCGGTGGCGATGCCGCTGAGACGCTGCATAAAGTTGAGGGCCGTGCGTTCGGCCGTCAGAATGCTTCCGGAATGGCCTTCAACCAACATCACTATGTCGCCTTTCGCAACGGCGTCGCCGTCGTTTTTGAGCAGGGTCACTTCCAGGGTCGGGTCCACAAAAAGGAACACACGTTTGCCCACTTCGGCACCGCAAAGGATGCCGTCCTGTTTGGCTACCATTTTGGCAGTGCCCGTCGCCGCAGGGGGTATGCAGGCCAGCGTGCTGTGGTCGCCGTCGCCAATGTCTTCCTTCAGAGCCATCCGAATGAGCTCGTCTAAATTAGGTATGTCGGTCATAGGTCAAAATATATGATTATAAATAAGATTCAAAGTCCACAAAGAATTTGCAAAAATACAAAGTTTTTCGCAATCAGCGCAAAAAAATTTTATCAATCGCCTCAACTTTAGTAATTTTGCATAAAATCGGCGAGAGCAAAAATCGCCATAAACCACACAGAATATGAATGTTAGCATAATAAATATAGGAGACGAACTATTGATAGGCCAAGTGGTGAACACCAACGCTTCGGCGATGTCGCAGATGCTGATTGCAGCAGGAATCGACGTAAATGAGGTCGTTACGATTGGCGATGGCGGCGACGCAATTCGGGAGACCTTGGCGCGCTGCCTGAAGCTTTCCGACGCCGTCCTCATCACCGGCGGACTGGGGCCGACGAAGGACGACATCACCAAAACCGTGCTTTGCGACTTCTTCCACAGCCGCCTGGTCGAAAACGCCGTCGCGCTCGAAAATGTGCGCCGCCTGTTTGCCATCCGCGGCTTCGAGCTGACGCCCGTCAACCGCGCCCAAGCCCTTGTGCCCGAATGCTGTCAGGTGCTCAACAACGACCTTGGCACGGCGCCCTGTATGTGGTTCGAACAGGACGGCAAAGTGGTCGTGTCGATGCCCGGCGTGCCGTTCGAGATGGAATGGCTGATGGAAAACCGCGTGGTGCCCAAACTGCAAGAAACCTTCAAAACAGGCGCCATCGTCAGCAAAAACATTCTGGTACAAGGCATTGGCGAGTCGTTCCTCAGCGACCTAATCGAGCCGTGGGAGCTGGCGCTGCCCAAGTGCATCCGGCTGGCCTACCTGCCGCAAGCGGGAATGCTGAAACTGCGACTGACGGCCCGCGGCACAGACCGCAAGGAACTGCAAAGCGCTATCGACGAAGCCATCAAGACGCTCTATCCCATTGCCGGACAATACATTGTCGGCGAGGACTGCGAGACGCTGCCTGAACTGGTACACAGCCAGCTGACCGCCAAAGGCAAAACCCTTGCCACTGCCGAAAGCTGCACCGGCGGCACCATAGCCAGCCAACTGACAGCACTGGCCGGTGCGTCGCGCTACTTCCGTGGCGGCGTAGTGGCCTACAGCAACGAGGTGAAAGAGTGCGCATTGGGCGTTCAGCACAACACATTGGAGCAATACGGTGCTGTCAGCGAACAGACCGCCCGCGAGATGGCCGAAGGGGTGCGCGAGCGCTTCGACAGCGACTATGCCATCGCCACCACAGGCATCGCCGGTCCCGACGGAGGCACGCCGACCAAACCGGTTGGAACAGTGTGGATTGCCGTAGCCAGCCGCACACATACCGAAGCTGCGCTGCTCAACTTTCCCGGCCGTCGCCGCCAGCAAAACATTGACCGTTCCGTCAACCAAGCTTTTGCGATGTTAATTAGAATGTTAATCAAAAAGGACTGACGAAGCGGCGGTGATGCAGCAGCGATGCGGCGGATTTGCAATCCGCCGCACATTAATATAAGGATTTGTAATCCGCTAACTTAACCCTCAAAAAAAATGCCAAAATCTCTTATAACCATACTTTTACTCATTGTCAGCAACATCTTTATGACCTTTGCCTGGTACGGCAACCTGAAGCTGACCGAAATGAAAGTCAACAGCGATTGGCCACTGATACTCATCATATTGACCTCGTGGGGCGTGGCCTTCTTCGAGTACAGTTTTATGATTCCCGCCAACCGCATCGGCAGCCAAATCAACGGCGGCCCCTTCTCGCTGATGCAGCTCAAAATCCTTGCCGAGTGCATCTCGCTGACGGTCTTCACCATCATCGTCGCCACCGTCTTCAAGAGCGAACCCATCCGCTGGAACCACCTCGTCAGCTTCGCTTTCATCCTGCTCGCCGTCATCTTCGCCTTCTGGAAAAACGAATAGACCTACTAAGCGGAAAACGGAAAGCGGAAAACGGAAAGCGGAAAGCGTAAAACCGCGTCAGCCACTAACGCAATAACGCATTAATTTCAACATATTATGAAAAAAGTATTATTTATTGTCGTCACTTTGCTGCTTGCCGCCTGCTCGACACAGAAGGCCGACCGTATATACCTGACCGACTGGCAATTCAAGTATCAGGACAAATGGTATCCCGCAGCTGTGCCGGGATTCATCCACACCGATTTGTTGGCCAACGGCCTAATCCCCGACCCCTACTATGGTACCAATGAGGACTCGGTGCAATGGGTTGGCGAGAGAACGTGGCTATACGAGACCACAATTTACAAAAAAGATATACCCAAAGGAAACACATATCTTGTATTCGAAGGACTGACCGCACCAGCCTTGATTACGTGGGTTGCACATAAGGGAGAGTATGGGTTGGATAGTGATTGTGAATGGGTTGACAATATGTTTGTCACAACCGTCATTCCAATGACCGAGTTTCTTCAATACGACAGCATAAAAATCAGCATTGTTTTCTATCCTACAAATGATTCCGTTCGCGAAGACGAATACGGCATCCCGCTGCCCGACCGGCGCGCCTTCACGCGCATCGCGCCCTACCAGCAGGGCTGGGACTGGGGTCCGAAGCTGCCCACCTGCGGCATCTGGAAAAGCGTCTACATCACCAACGTCGAGCCGCAGCGGCCCCGAAAACTGAACCGCAAGCTGGCCTGGAGCGACACGAAAGAGGTGCCCGTCTACCTCGCCGACCGACTGGACAGCATCGGCAAGGCCTTCGCCTTCCGCAACCAGGATGTCCAATCGGAAAACTTTGACAGTGTTGTCTTTATGAAAGGTGCCAACTGGATTCCGGCGCACAGCTTCCCCGTGATGAACAGCGAGATGCGCGACCGCTACCGGATGCTGCTCTGCTCCGCTAAAGAGGCCAATTTCAATATGATACGCGTCTGGGGCGGCGGCATCTACGAATACAACTATTTCTTCGACCTCTGCGACTCGCTGGGCCTGATGGTGTGGATGGACTTCAATTTCAGCACGATGCTCTATCCCGACGACGACCAGACGCTGGCCTCCATCAACGAAGAGGCCATTCAAAACGTCGCACGCATAATGCGCCACCCCTGCGTCGTCCTCTGGTGCGGCAACAACGAGGTCAAGAACGGCTGGGAAGACTGGGGCTGGCAGGACGTATACCACTGGACGCCAGAGCAACGCGCCCGTCTGCAGCACGGCATCGACACCCTTTTCGGCGAGAACGGTATACTGGCAAAAGCCGTCAGCGGCTACGACTGGCAAGGTCGCCGCTACATCCCCACCTCGCCGCTCTTCGGCTGGGGCCACCCTGAATGCACCACCCACGGCGACAGCCACTACTGGGGCATCTGGTGGGGCGAAGAGCCATTTGAAGTCTACAAGGAAAAAACCGGCCGCTTTATGTCGGAATACGGTTTCCAGAGCTACCCGCTCATCACCTCCATACGCCAGTTCTGCCCTGAAAACCAGCTGAATATCGATTCCCCCACCCTGCGCAGTCACCAGAAGCACGGCCGCGGACGACAAATCATCGACAAAGCGATGCAGCAATACTACGGCTTCGACAGTAAAACACTGAACCTGAGCGACTACGCCTACGTCAGCCAACTGCTGCAGGCCTGGGGCACCGGCTACGGTATCCTCTGCCACCTCACCGACCCTCGCTGCGCCGGCACGCTCTACTGGCAACTCAACGACTGCTGGCCCGTAGCAAGCTGGTCCTCAATCGACTACTATGGCAACTGGAAGGCGCTGCACTACCGCGTCCAGGCTCTTTACGACGACGGTGCCGACCTCGCCGCTTGGCAGCAATACTACGCCACATACCCCAAAAACCGCCACTACGACAAGGCTAAATACACTCTGAACCAGCGCGTTGAAGACGGAAAGCTTGTCGTCACCGTCACCGCCCTGAGCGACCTCTACGACGTCTGCCTCGAACCGCGCCCCTTCCGCAACGGCCACTTCGACCGCAACTTCTTCGACCTCAAGAAGGGGCAAAACATCACCGTCCGCTTCATCCCCGCCCCCGCCGAGATGGGCAACACGCTGGGTTACAGTATCCCCCAAGACGCCACCGCCACCCCCACAACCGTCGTCGTCCGCACCCTGAACGACCTGTACAAATAAGCGGAGCTTCGCACGAAAACGAAGACGAAAACGAAAACGAAAAGCGAAAATCTGGTACGCAGGCCACTCGTCTGCGGAAAACGAAAACCAAAAACCTGACAAAATGTCAGGTTTTTTTTGCGAAAAAAAGTTTCAAAAAAGGAAAAATCGTCCAAAAATCGCCCTTCATAACCACCACAAAAACAGGACCATCTTCTTATCAAATTCTACCCAAATTCTTACCAAGTTCTTACCACCTTCTACCACAGTAGAAGATGGTAGGTCTTTGGTTAGGGTTTCATAGGACTGACATTTTGTCAGGTCGCCTTGCAGGCGGAATTCCTACCGAAACCATCGGGACTGGAAGGGAAAAATAAAAGAGCTGCGATTAGTTTCGCAGCTCTTTTTTCAAGCCTTCAGTTTTTTTCAAGCCTTCAGCGCCCTGCCATCAGGCTTTAGGAATATGCAGTCGCAACTGGCTTATTTCATTCGTTTCAGGGCGTTTACGGCCGGTTCGTAGCCTTCGGCGGCGGCCTTCTGGTACCAGTATTTGGCACGCTTGAGGTCGCGCTTGACGCCCTCTTCGCCCTCCTCGTACATCGAGGCGGCATTGTACATCGCCAGCAGATTGCCGGCTTCGGCACCCTTTTCGAACCATTGCAGGGCCTTGGCGTTGTCTTCCTCGACGAAAATGCCTTCGAGGTAGCAGAACGCAACCATCAGATAGCCACGATGATATCCGGCATCGGCGGCACGCTTGTAGAGGTCGTAGGCTTTGCGGTAGCTCAGCACGACGCCGTGCCCCTTCTCGTAGCAGAGTCCAAGGCAGCACATACCCTCGTAATTGCCGCCATCGGCCGATTGCTGATAGCAAGCGACGGCCTTTTCATACTCTTCGCGCGCTTCGTAGAGATAACCCAAACGGTTGCAGGCTGTTAGCGAGCCGCCGTCGATGGCCTGCCGGTAGTACTGTATGGCGGCCGCCGTGTCGGGTTCGCAGCCGTATCCGTTCAGGTAGCACTGGGCCAGGGCCGTCATTGCGCCGATGTTGCCCAGGGACGCGGCCGTGTCGAGATAGAGTTTTCCGAGCCGTTCGCTCTGCTGGCATCCGCGGCCGTTGAGTCGGGCTGTGCCCATATAATAGTAGGCCGACGAGTTGTCGACGCGCGATGCTACATTCTCGAATACGCGGTAGGCCTCTTCGGGATTGGCCTCGATGCCGTAGCCCTCCTGCAGGCAGACGGCAAAGAGCACCATTGCATCGTAGTTGCCCCGCCGGGCGCCGACACTGAGAAATTCGACTGCCTCCTTCGGGTAGTTTTCGTTTATAAGCTGACGGCCAATACGGTAGCTTGCATCGCCACTGCCGTTGTTGTGGGCCAACATATAATAGTATCCAGCCGAGTCGCCGTCGGCCTGGAAACCACCTTTGGCAAAGTTGTAGAATTCAGCCAAAAGGAAAGCCGCCTGACCGACATCCTGCGTCGCTGCCGACCTGAGGTAGGGTATGGCTGCCGACGTGTCGATGTCGACGCCGCACCCTTCGAGGTAGGAACGGCCGATGTAGTATATGGCTGATGCATCGCCCTGCGAAGCGGCATTGTTGTAATACTCGAAAGCCTTCTTCCTGTCGAGCGGCACATACTGACCGATGCGGTAGAAGTCGCCAAGATAGCGCATTGCCGGCCCATAGCCCATATCGGCAGCACGATTGTAGTATTCGACGGCCTTGGCCATATCCTGCTCCAGACCTCCGTCGCCGAGTTCGTAATAAAGACCCATTTTGAAATAGCCGGCAGGAATATCGTTGTCGGCCAGCAGCTTGAAGTACGACAACGCCTTTTCCTGGTCGGCTTCGCCAACGAAGTCGCCAGTCTCGTACATATAACCCAAACGGTAGATAGCATCGATATTGCCCATATCGGCCGCTTTCTGCACGTATGCCAATCCCTTCTCGGTGTCTTTCGGGCTCTGCTTGCCCAGCAAACCGTTGAGATAGAGGACGCCCAACTTATCCAGCGAGGTAGAGGTGGACGATTTGAGGTAATACTTTTCGGCCTTCTTATAGTCGGGCTTGTCGCCGATGGACCCGGCTTCGTAGATATTGCCCAACACCTGCTGGCAAAGGGCGCTGCCGGCCTTGTCGCCATTGTTGAGGGCCTCAAGCACCTTGCCGGTATCGGGGATATTGTCGTAAACCATTGCCAGCCAATAGTATCCGTCGGGGCGGCCATAGGATATGTATCGGTTGAAGGTGCTGATGGCTTCGGAAGTTTGACCTGCGATTGCATACATACGGCCAATGCCGACAATGGCATCGGTGTCGCCAAGCGTGAATGCCCTGTCGTAGAAGGCAATAGCCTTAGTCACATCGTTTTGCTGCTCGGCATAAAAATCGCCCAGCATTGTGGCGCACTCGGCACTTTTGAAACGGTCCACACCCATATTCAGCCAGTACAACGCCGAGTCGCTGCCTTGCTCCTTCACCAATCCGCCGAAGCAGATACGCGCCATTGACGCACACGACGCGCCCTGCTGTTCGTTGCCAGCGGGGTCGTTGATGACATCCTTAAGGTAACGTATCGACTTGTCAAATTGCTGATTGTTCAGATAATAGCGCGCCAGGCTCAGGCGGCATTCTGCATCGCCCTGCGCGGCACCTTTTTGCCAGTACGACAGAGCCTTCAGGCTGTCGCGCAAAGCGGGGTCGGTGGCATCCATAAACATTTGCCCCGCCTCATCGAAAGCCATATTGTTCTGGCTGACTACATCGGCAATTATCTGCTGCGCCTTGCGCTGATCGGCAGCGACCTCGGCAGTGCCGATGAAGTAGCATCCGGCCTCAAGAATCCTTACGGATGGATCGTTCCACTTCTTTGCCTCCTGGATGTATTTCCAAGTATTCTTGGTATCACCCATTATTGAATAAAGATAGGCAAGGCCGGCATAGTTCGCCAAATCGCCGGCCTTTAGTGCTTTTTTATAATACTGCTCTGCCAGTTTGTTGTTACGCGGATAGCCGAAAACTCCGTAGGTATAGTTGTCGCCGATCGAGCCAAGCGCCCATCCTGAACCTTTTCGGGCAGCTTCTTCGATAAGTTTCATAGCCTTTGCAGTGTCGGCCTCCACTCCGCATCCAAGGAGATATACATACCCCAAAGCGGCAATGCCGTTAGGCAGACCCTTGTCGGCCCATTCCTTGCGGATGGCCAGGAAGCGAGCCGTGTCGGCAGGCAACAGCCGGCCTTCCCTATAGTAGCGCGAAATGCAAAGCCACGCCTCGCCGTCGCCCTTGTCGGCAGCACGCTGGTACCACTGCAGGGCCATAGCCGAATCGTGAGCCACACCAGCCCCGCGCTCGTAGCAGAAGGCAAGCAGACGCATAGCCTTAATGTCGCCAGCATTGGCTTTGTCAATCAGTTTCTGGTCGGCTTGGGCATTGGCCGTCGAGCATTGAAAGAGCAGCATTATGCAGCAGGCCACGCCAAGCAACGAATTAGCGAATGTCTTCATACTTATATGTTTAAATGCGTTAGTACGTTATTGTGTTAATGCGTTAGAGGCTGACGCGGCCTCAAAGGCGTTAGTACGTCAATACGAGACGATGATCATTTACCCATAGGCAAATAAATCACCTTCTTTGTTTCGAAATAAGGCTCTTCGAAGAAGTCGCTGATGTCGAACAAACGTACCTTTTTGCGGAAGGGGGCCAGCTCGGCATCGAGGGCGCCGCCTTTGAGGTAGATGATGCCGTTGCGCATCTTATGATAATGAATGTCAGATATTTTCCCTTTCACCCACCCTGCAAACTGGCTGAGGTCGGTGACGGCACGCGACACGATGAAGTCGAAGTCGCGCTGCACCTGCTCGGCACGGATCTGCTCGGCGGTGACGTTCTTCAGTTGCAGCTGCTCGGCAACATCCTTGACGACTTTGATTTTCTTGCCAATGGAATCGCACAGGTAGAAGTTGGCATCGGGGAACATTATCGCTAACGGGATTCCCGGGAAGCCGCCGCCAGTGCCGAGGTCCATAATGTCGCACATCGTCTTGAACTGCACCACTTTGGCGATGGCCAGCGAGTGCAGCACGTGGTGCTCGACAAAGTTGTCCATATCCTTGCGGCTGATGACGTTGATCTTCGAGTTCCAATCGTTGTACAGGGCCGGCAAGGCTGCAAACTGCTCCTTCTGGCGCTCGGTGAGGTTGGGGAAATATTTGAGGATGAGGTCCATTTTGATTGTGTTAGTGTGTTATTGCGTTATTGCGTTAGTGGCTGCCGCGCCAGCCTCGCTTTCCGCTTTCCGTTCTCCGCTTTCCGCTACTTCGACAGGCAGGCGTCGAGTTCGGCGGTGATGGCGTCGCGGTCGAGGTGCTGGCCGATGAAGACGAGCTTCTGCATACGGTCGCCGTAGGTGTCGTCCCAGTCGCGCTGCAGGTCGGGGTTGCGGCGCATAAAGTCAAGCAGCTCCTCGTCGGGCATCGTGGCGTACCACTGGCCTGTGTCGCGCAGCGACACTTGCTTGCCGGCCTGCTCGAAGAGGTAGCAGGTGTCGGGTTCGGAGAGGAACCAGCAGATGCCCTTGGCGCGGATTACGCCCTTGGGCCAACGGCGGGCGACAAAATCGTCGAAGCGGCTGATATTCATCGGTTCGCGACGATAGTAGACAAAGGTCGAAATGCCGTATTCCTCAGCTTCGCCCTCGTCGTCGTGATGATGGTGATGATGATGGTGGTGATGGTGCTCATCGTCGTCATCATCGTGATGATGATGTTCTTCGTTTTCGTCTTCGTGATGATGATGCCCGTGTTCTTCGTCTTCGTCTTCGTTTTCGTCTTCGTCTTCATCCTCGTGATGTCCCTCGATTGCGTCGATCCAGGCGGCCGACGTGGCCACGCGGTCGAAGTCGAACAGACGGGTATTCAGTATTTTGTCGAAGTCGACATCGCAATAGTCGCAGTCGATGATTTCGGCCTTGGGCTGTATGGCGCGTATTATTTCGCGGATGCGGCCCAGTTCGGCGGGTTCGACCTCCGAGGCCTTGTTGAGCAGGATGATGTTGCAGAATTCGATTTGCTGGATTACGAGGTTCTCGATGTCATCCTCGGCCAGGCCGGGCTTGAGCAGGTTCTTACCGCTGCCGAACTCGTCCTTCATACGCAGCGCGTCGACCACGGTGACGATGCTGTCGACGACTGGGATGCCGTCCTTGACGTATTCCGGTCCCATTGTGGGGATGGAGCAGATGGTCTGTGCTATGGGTTCGGGTTCGCAGATGCCGCTGGCTTCGATGACGATATAGTCGAAGCGGTGCTGGCTGGTGATGTCGCGCAGCTGCTCGACGAGGTCCATTTTGAGGGTGCAGCAGATGCAGCCGTTCTGCAGGGCCACGAGGTTGTCGTCCTTTTTGCCCACAACGCCGCCCTTCTCTATAAGGTCGGCGTCGATGTTGACTTCGCCGAGGTCGTTGACGATGACGGCAAACTTGATGCCGCGGCGGTTGGAAAGGATACGGTTCAGCAAGGTGGTCTTGCCGCTGCCCAGATAGCCCGTGAGCAGCAGGACGGGGATGGTATTTAAGCTCATTTACGATTGTTTTTATGTATTATAATGTATCAGAAACGCGCATCGCACGGTTTTCGTATGCCGGAAGGGGAATTTTTTAAGCGGAAAGCGAAAAACGGAAAGCGGAAAGCAGGCTGCCGCGTTAGGGTTTCCCGCATTCCGCTTTCCGCTCCCTCGCTTTCCGTTCTCCGCTTTCCGCTTTCCGTTCTCCGCTTTCCGCTCTCTCGCTCTCCGCTTTCCACTCTCCGCTTTCCGTTTTCCGCTTTCCGCTTTCCGCTTTCCGCTTTCCGCTTTCAGGTGTGTTTTTCGAGGTTCAGCAGTTTCCGCTTGATGTCAGGGCCGTAGGCATAGCCGCCGAGGCCGCTTGCGGCGACAACCCGATGGCAGGGGATGATGATGGCTATGGGGTTGCGGTTCAGGGCCTGCCCTACCGCCTGCGCGGAGCGGCAGCCGATGCGGCGCGCCAGTTCGCCGTAGATGACGGTCTGACCATAGGGTACCTTCAGCAGCTCCTGCCACACGCACCGCTGGAACGACGTGCCTTGCGGCTCGAGGGGCGGAATGAAATCGGGCTCGCGGCCCGAGAAGTAGCAGTCAAGCCAGCGGATTGCGGACACATTGGACGGGGGTGCGGGAGCGGGAATGCGAGGTCTGGCCGGCGCCAAATGCAGCGAAGTCAACACGGAGCCATCGAAGGCGAGTTCGAGAGCGCCTATAGGCGAGCTATAGATCATTTTCTCTTCGATTTCGGCTTCGGTTCCGGCAGGTCGGCGCAGGTGGCACGGACCAGCGCGGAGACGTAGTCGCTGTCGTCTACATCCTCTATATAGAAATAGGGGTTCGCGCCATCGTATGGCGGACGCAGGTCGACGCTGCGCAGCATCTGGCGTCCAGCCTCGGTGGGCTTGACGTAGAAGCCGTTGTCGCTGACGAGGCCGAAAATCTTGCCGTTGCAGTAGACGCCATAGTCGCCGAACATCTTGCGGGCGGTGATATCGCCAGCCTTTCCGCACTGGTCGACAATATATTGCACAAAATCAGGATTGCTTGCCATCGTATAATGAGATTATTTTGGGTTTCAGATTTGCACTTCTTCGAGAGCGCCGGTCTCGCTGTCGATGATGAAGCCGCGGACGGTGACATCGCCCGGCACCAGCGGATGGGTACGGATTGTTTCGACGGTGCGGCGCACGCTTTCTTCGGTGTTGCGGAAGCCTTCGAGCCAGTGATTGAGGTCGATGCCGCACTTGCGGATAGTGTCGAGAGTCTGGTCGGTAACGCCGCGAGCCAGCATCTGGTCGTGGAAGTGGTCGTAGCTCATATGGCAGGCACCGCAGTGCGAGTGTGCCACCACCATAATACTGTCAACGCCAAGCTCATAGATAGCAACGATGAGGCTTCGGATGGTCGAATCGAAGGGAGTGATGACGAGGCCACCGGCATTCTTTATGATCTTGGCATCGCCGTTGCGGAGCCCCAGAGCGGCAGGCAGCAGCTCGGTGAGGCGCGTGTCCATACAGGACAGCACGGCGAGCTTCTTGTCGGGGTATTTGTCGGTGATAAAGCGCTCGTAGCCCTTTTCGGCCACAAACCGCCTGTTGTATTCAAGGATTTGGTCTATCATAAATAACAATTTATTTCAAAATTGTCTCCGCCATACGGCGTCCGGCGTCGCGGGCCTGCTGCAGGTCGTTCTGCCAATGCTCGTCGCGGTAGCGGCGTTTGGCTTCCTCGCTGAAGCCCGCCAGCTCGTAGCGCGAGTAGTCCTTGACCTGATAGGTGTTGTGGGCAAATAGGCGTTCTGGTTCGCCGAGTGCACGCGCGATGGGACCCTCCATAGTGCCGTAGCCGTTGCAGTTGTTGCCCATCGGCGAGCCGTTCTGCGTCTCGACCAGCACCACGGGCATCCGCTTCGGTGCGGTGATGCTGTAGTCGTTGTACGAGAGCCACGGGAACGCCAGTCGTTCGAGGAAAGCACGCATCTGGCCCGTCACATCGCCGAAGTAGTTGGGCGAGCCCAGTACCAGTCCGTCGGCCGTGGCAATATCCTCAAGCACAGGCATCAGCGCATCCTTGTATTTGCAAACGTTCGATGCCCTGCCCTTAAGCTTGCAGGCCAGGCACGAGATGCATCCTTTGTAGTCGAGACCGTAGAGGCGCACGGTTTTCACTTCAATCTGGTCGCTCACCGAGGCGGCGCCATCGGCAAAACTCTGCAACATTGAGGCCGTATTGAAGTTCTTGCGCGGACCTCCGTCAATGATGATTATTTTCTTCATTATGATAATATTTGATTATTTAGTCATTATTAAATTGTAACCCCCAAAAAACAGTTCCGTATCTGAAGTTAAAGTTAAGGTTAACGTCAAAGTTTTTTTCGTTTATCGTACAAAGTTCCGTATCTGAAGTTATAGTTAAGGTTAACGTTAAAGTTAAGGTTAAGGTTAACGTTAAAGTTTTTTCGTTTTCGTCATCGTTTTCGCACGAAGTTCTGTATCTGAAGTTAAAGTTAAGGTTAACGTTAAAGTTTTTTAGTTTTCGTCATCGTTTTTCGTACGAAGTTCTGTATCTGAAGTTAAAGTTAAGGTTAACGTTAATGTTTTTTTTCGTTTTCGTCATCGTTTTTCGTACGAAGTCAACAGCAAGTCCTTGTTTGGCGCAGCTGCTCTTTGCGGGCCGAGGGGATAATCTCTTCGTGGTAGAAGTAGTTGACCACCACGGGCGGCTCGCCGTGACGGGCGCGGACGCTGTCGTCGTTGCGGACGTAGCGCAGCCCCTCGTCGGCGCAGAAGTGGCGCATATCGGCATCGAGCTCGCTCCAGTAGGCGCGGTCCTTGCGAGTGTAGATGTCGCGGTAGAGGGTGTCCAGCTCGGGGTGGTGTTCGTGTATCCAACTGAGGATGCGCCCTTTATAGTCGCCACGCAGGTTGAGGTTCTCCAACCAGACGAGATTGCACTGCCCTTTGGCACGGCGAATGATGGCCTCGACGTCGGTGATGCCGGGGAAGATTGGCGAGATGAAGCAGGTGGTTTCGATGCCCGCCTCATAGAACTGGCGCATTGCCTCCAGACGGCGCTCAATGCTGACACCGAGGTCCATCTCTTTGCGGAACTCCTCGTCGAGGGTGTTGATGCTCCAGCTGACGCGCGAGCCGGGGAAGCTTCGTATCAGGTCGAGGTCGCGCAGGATAAGGTCGCTCTTGGTCGAGATGCTGATGCGGATGCCCGTGCCCTGCAGCTGCTCCAGCACGCGGCGGGTGCGTTGGTATTTGGCCTCGTGGGGCTGGTAAGGGTCTGTGACCGAGCTGAAGAAGGCTTCCTTGCCGCGGAACTGTCCGCGGTCCTTGATGGCGGGCCAGTTCTTCACGTCGAGGAACTCGCCCCACTGCTCGGGATGGTCCGTAAAGCGCTTCATAAACGAGGCGTAGCAGTACTTGCAGGCGTGTAAACAGCCCACGTAGGGGTTCACCGAGAAGTCGGCCACCGGCAAGTTCGATTTCGACATCACCGACTTCACTTCTATTTCCTGTATCTTGAGCATAATTATTCTTTATTCCCCCTAAACGCACAACCACGGAGATTTATTGTATGACCAGTGAATTGTGACCAGTGAATTGTGAATAGTGAATTGTGAATTGTGAATTGAATGTGGACGATGACCAACTGCGCTCAATTCACTATTCACTACCTAAGTTCCATTAAGAAACGCAACTTTTGAAGGCAAAAAGTGCGAAAAAAAC
>R20__coassemble_906_pt1 | contig 19454 bp, 14 predicted proteins | sample R20__metabat2_low_PE_005 | metagenome-assembled genome bin R20 | reverse complement strand
GGAAGCGTACAAATACTGTACATATACTGTACATATACTGTACAACGGGCGGAGCGGGTGCCTTAAAGTGCTGGTTTTCAATACCCGTTTTTCGACCCTTTCCGTCCCCGTTGCGCACCCCCGCCGGCATCGGTGCCGGGGGTCCCCCTCCCCGATGCGGCAGCGGCGCGGGGGGAATATTAAATTTTCAAAAAAAATGTTTCCCCTACAATTTTTCACACGCGCAAGCGTTTTGCGAAATGTGGATTTCAAAAAAACGGACTTCCACACCCTGCTTTTTCCGAAAACATAAAAATCACACTATATGAACGAGCCTGTAAATATCAAGGAATTGAACGAACGCATCGAACGCGAGAGCGCCGTGGTCGACGCACTGACGATGGAGATGCGCAAGAACATTGTGGGTCAGAAACATATGATCGACAGCCTGATGATTGGCCTGCTTTCGGACGGCCACGTGCTGCTCGAGGGCGTGCCCGGACTGGCCAAGACGCTGACCATCACCACGCTGGCCAAGGCCATCGACGCCAAGTTCAGCCGCATCCAGTTCACGCCCGACCTGCTGCCCGCCGACCTCATCGGCACAATGATCTACAGCCAGAAGAGCGAGACCTTCCAGGTCAAGAAGGGCCCCATCTTCTCCAACTTCATCCTGGCCGACGAAATCAACCGCGCCCCGGCCAAGGTGCAGAGCGCCCTGCTCGAGGCTATGCAGGAGCGCCAGGTGACCATCGGCGAGAACACCTACCGCCTTGAGGAGCCCTTCCTCGTGATGGCCACCCAGAACCCCATCGAGCAAGAGGGCACCTACCCCCTGCCCGAGGCACAGGTGGACCGCTTTATGCTGAAGGTGGTCATCAGCTATCCCGACAAGGCCGAGGAGCGCCAGATACTGCACCAGAGCCTGAGCGACGGCTTCAACCGCCAGACGGCAATGATGAAGCCCGACGACATCCTGAAGGCGCGCCGCCTGGTGAGGGAGGTCTATATGGACGAGAAGATTGAGAGCTACATCACCGACATCATCTTTGCCACACGCTATCCCGAGCAGTACCAGCTCGAGAAGCTGCGCCCGATGATCAGCTACGGCGCCTCGCCGCGCGGCTCCATCAGCCTGGCCATAGCGTCGAAGAGCTACGCCTTTATGAAGCGCCGCGGATACGTCATCCCCGAGGATGTGCGCGCCGTGGCTATGGACGTCCTGCGCCACCGCGTCGGTCTGACCTACGAGGCCGAAGCCGAAAACGTCAAGAGCGAGGAAATCGTCAACGAAATACTGAACCGCGTAGATGTGCCGTGATGTGTGAGAAGTGATAAGTGACCTGTGACCAGTGACCTGTGAAACGAGCGCGTTCGTTTCGCTGGTCACGTTTCACTGGTCACTGGTCACAGGTCACGTTTCACTGGTCACTGGTCACAGGTCACTCAAAAACCAACAAAATGACTGAAAGCGAAATAATAAAACAGGTACGCCGCATCGAAATCAGGGCGCGGGGCTTGTCGCAGCAGATGTTCTCGGGCGAATACCACAGCGCCTTCAAGGGGCGCGGTATGGCCTTCAGCGAGGTGCGCGAGTACCAGTACGGCGACGACGTGAGGAACATCGACTGGAACGTCACCGCACGCCTCAACCACCCCTACGTCAAGGTGTTCGAGGAGGAGCGCGAACTGACGGTGATGCTGCTGGTCGATGTCAGCGGCTCGCAGCTGTTCGGCACCCGCAGCGAGCTGAAGTCGCAGCTGACCGCCGAGATTGCCGCCACGCTGGCCTTTTCGGCCATACACAACAACGACAAGGTGGGCGTGGTGATGTTCAGCGACCGCATCGAGAAATTCATACCGCCCAAGAAGGGCAGCAGCCACATTCTGCGCATCATACGCGAGCTGATCGGCTTCCGCCCCACGGGACGCGGCACCGACATCAGCGAGGCGCTGCGCTATTTCACCAACGTGACCAAGAAGCGGTCGACGGCCTTCCTGCTCAGCGACCTGTGCGACGACGGCTACGAGAACGCGCTGAAGATTGCCGCCGGCAAGCACGACCTGGTGGTGCTGCGCATCGACGACGAGCGCGAGCGCGAGCTGCCGCGGATGGGCCTGGTGTCGTTCGAAGACCTCGAGACCGGCCAGACGCGATGGATCGACACCTCGTCGGCACCCGTGCGCGAAGCCTATGCCGACTTCCACCGGCACTATGTTCAGCGCGGCGACACCCTGATGCAGAAATACGGCATCGACAGTGCCACCATCACCACCGGCCAGGATTTCGTGAAGCCCCTGATTGGAGTCTTCAAACGTCGCGGAGCGTGATGGGTGATGAGTGACAAGTGACAAGTGACAAGTGACAAGTGACCTGTGACACGAACGCGCACGGATCACAGGTCACAGGTCACTAATCACAGGTCACAATTCACGATTCACAATTCACAATTCACTATTCACTATTCACTATTCACCATTCACTATTCACCAACAAAAACAACGAATCATAATGAAAACGATAATAAAAGCAGCTGTATTCTTCGCCTTGTCGGCCTGGGCGTTTGCCGCCTCGGCCCAAAACGACGGCAAGGGCCTTGTGGACCGCCGCGTGACGCTCGACAGCAAGACGCCGACAAGTGAGCAGGCCGACGCCCAGGCTCCGGCCGCAGCCCCCAGGGCGCAAGCCGTCCCGAGAGCACAGGCTCCACAGGCTGCAACCGCCCCTGCTCCAAGGCCGCAACTGCCGTCGAGCGACGGGACGATGAAAGTGTCGGCGCACCTCGATGCCGACACCATCACGATTGGCGACCAGACGGTGCTGTACATACGGCTGGACGGCATCGGCGGCAAGCGCGTGCAGATGCCGAGCCCCGAGGAGCTGCTGCAGCCTGGCATCGAAGCCCTTGAAAGCGAGAACGACACCCTGCGCGACGCCAACGGCAAGCCCACCAGCATCGAGCAGAAGGTGACGGTGACCTCGTTCGACGCCGGAGTGCAGACCATCGGCGGCATCGTCGTGAAGATAGCCGACGGCGGAAGGCTGGTGATGCTGTCGCCGTCCGACACGCTGCAGCTGACGGTGCTTTACGCTGCCGACGCCGACACGGTGAAGTGCGAAATGAAGGCCGATGTCGACTACATCGGCGAGCCTCTGACCTTCTGGGAGGTGGCGCGCTGGGTGGTGCTGGCGCTGGTGGCCGCCCTGATTGTCGCTGTCCTGATTTGGATTGTCAAGCGACGCAAGGAGCACAAGCCCATCATCGCCCTGCCGGGAGCCAAGCCCACGCCTGCCGACAAGAAGGCCCTGTCGGAGCTTGAGGCCCTGAGGCGCAAGGAGTTGTGGCAGAAAGGCAGAATCAAGAAATACTATACCGACATCACCGATATCGTTCGCCGTTTTCTGCGCAATATGTACGGCATCTCGGCCGCCGAGATGACCACGCGCCAGACGCTCAAGGCCTTCCACGGCATCGCCGACTGGAGCGAGGAGAGCGAGGCCCTGCTGCGCAAGCTGCTGCAGAAGGCCGATATGGTGAAGTTCGCCAAAATGCAGCCCGAGAGCTACGAGCACGACGAGGCGATGCAATGCGCCGTCGACTTTGTGCGCAAGGTTGCCGAGACACACAGAATCAACAATCCTGAAAACGAGGGAGGGGAATAAATGTTTGGAAATATTAGTTTTGCCCATCCGTGGCTGTTGCTTTTGCTGGCGCTGGTGCCGCTGATGATTGTGTGGTACGCGCTGCGCTACAAGCGCATCAAGGCCCCAATCCACATTCCCGACATCAAGATGTTCGGCGAGGGTGGCCGCACGGTGAGGCACACGCTCTACCACGCCCGCTTCGCGCTGCGATGCATCGCCGTGACGCTGCTGGTGGTGGCGCTGGCACGCCCCCAAAGCAAGCTGAGCCGCGAGGAGATGGAGATTGAAGGCATCGACATCGTGCTGACCATTGACGTGTCGGGCAGTATGAAAGGCGAGGATTTCAAGCCCAACCGTCTGGAAGCCGCCAAGGATGTGGCCCAGAAGTTTATCGACGGCCGCAAGAGTGACCGCATCGCCTTGGTGGAATTTGCAGGCGAAGCCTTCACCCAGACGCCGCTGACAATCGACCACAACATACTGCAACGCCAGCTGGCAGCGATGCGCACCGGCCTGCTTGAGGACGGCACCGCCATCGGCGACGGCCTGGCTACTGCCGTGAACCGCATCAAGGACAGCAAGGCCGTCAGCAAGGTCATCATCCTGCTGACCGACGGCGTGAACAACCGCGGCTCGATCGACCCCGAGACGGCCGCCGAGCTGAGCGGCGAATACGGCATCCGCCTGTACACCATCGGTGTGGGCAGCCGCGGAGACGTGCTCTACCACGACGAGTACGGGCGCCCGTTCTATGCCCAAGCCGACCTCGACGAGCCCCTGCTGACGCGTATGGCCGAAAGCACCGACGGCGGACACTACTACCGCGCCACGGACAAGAACTCGCTGAAGGAGATCTTCGACCAGATAGACAAAATCGAAAAGACTCGCATCGACGTGACCCAATACCAGCAGACCAAGGAGGAATTCAAGATTTTCCTGCTGCTGGCCCTGCTGGCTCTGGGGCTGGAAATGCTGCTGAGAGGCTTTGAAGGCTGACCACCGTCCCGTGAGATGTGTCATTTTTTTAAACAACGATTCAATAAACCACCTATAGAAAATGAACTTTGAACATATAAAGATACTGTGGCTGCTGGCCGTAATACCACTTATGGTCATTGCTTTCATCCTGCGGCAGCGGCGGAAGAAACGTATGCTGGCGCAGTTTGCCGAAGAGGCGATGATGGGAAAGCTTCAGCCCGACGCCTCGTGGCGCAGGCCCATCGTCAAGCTTGCGCTGCTGTGTGCAGGCATAGGACTGCTGATTGTGGCCCTTGCCAACCCGCGCATAGGCAGCAGCATCGCCGAAGGCGAACAGCGGGGCATCGATATGGCCGTATGCATCGACGTGTCGAACAGTATGCTGGCGCAGGATATGAAGCCCAGCCGAATGGAAAAAAGCAAGCAGACGGTGCGCAACCTGATGAGCCAGCTGGGCGGCGACCGCGTGTCGCTGGTGGTCTTTGCCGGAAGGGCATTCATCGAGATGCCGCTGACCAACGACTACGGTGCCACCAAGATGTTTCTTGACCAGATAGGCACCGACCTCATCAGCGAACAGGGCACCGCCATTGGCGACGCCATCGACAAAGGTATGGCGACGCTGGGATACGGCAACGAGGGCGACGACTCGGAGCCGCAGTGGGAACCCAACAAAAGCCGTGCCATCGTTATCCTAAGCGACGGCGAGAACCACGAGGACGATGCCGTCGAGGCTGCCAAAAACGCTGCCGACCAAGGCATTATGGTATGTACCATCGGTATCGGCTCGACGACAGGCAGCCAAATACCCATAATGGGCCGCAACGGGCAGATAACCGACTGGCGCAGAGACAGCGAAGGCAACGTCGTCACGACGCGCCTGAACGAGGATATGCTGCGCGACATAGCCAAGGCCGGCAACGGCATCTATGTCCATTCGGCCAACGGCAACGCCGCCATCGACGAGCTGGTGAAACAACTGTCGAAGCTGGACAGCCAGAAATTCGGTGCCGCACAGTTCACCTCCTACAAATCGCAGTTCCAGTATCCGCTTGCGGCTGGCCTTTTGCTGATTTTGCTCGAAGTGTTTATCTTCGAACGCAAAAACCCAAGAATCAACTTCAACAAGATGATACGGAGAAAATGAATCTTTTTATTGTCGACAGAAATACACTGATCACTATTTGACTATGGAATTATGAAAAAATATTTGTCGCTGATATTATTGACAGTTATGTGTTCGGCCGGTGCCGTTGCGCAACAGGCCGAACCTCAAGCAAAAAACGGGCAGGACAACAGCGTTCTGGGCCAATACCGCAGGGAAAAAGCCACAACGCCCTACAAAGTGGACCGCAAAACGTCCAAGGGCCGGCGCGTTGCGACACGGAAAGGCAACAACGAGCTTAAAAAAGAGAGCTTCAGCAGCGCCCTAAACAATTACCGCACAGCCCTGAATGCCGACAGCAACTATGCCAAAGCCCAGTACAACCGCGCTCTGGCCCACAGCCGGCTCGGGCAGAACGACACCGCCCTTGCCTACTACGACAAAGTGTGCCAGAACAGCAGCGCCACCCGCGAACAGCGGACAATGGCCCACTACAACGCCGGCAACATACACCTGCGCAAGGCACTTGCCGCACGCGACACAGGCGGATATGACGCCCAAAGCCTGCAACAGGCCATCAAGGAATACCAGTCGGCACTGCGGCTGGACAGCAAAAACAGCGACGCCAAGCACAACCTGTCGCTGGCCAAGCAGCTGCTGCGCCCGGAACAGCAAGGCGGTGGTGGCGGTCAAGGACAGCAAAACGAGAACCAAGACCAGAACCAGCAGAACCAGCAAAACCAGCAAGACCAGCAGAACCAGCAAGACCAGCAGAACCAACAAAATCAACAGAATCAACAGAACCAACAAGACCAACAAAACCAGCAGGACCAGCAGAGGGACAAAAAAGACGGCAAGCAGCAAGAGCAACGTCGGCGCGAGGCCGAGCAGATGCTCAACGCAATGAAAAACAACGAACAGCAGACTATGAAATCAGTGAGGATGAAAGAGGCACAGAAAGAACGCCGTCAGGGAAGACCCGCAAAAATAGAAAAAGACTGGTAAACACTGGTAAACAAGAAGAACAATGAGAATAATGAAAAGAGCAATCATAGCCTTCGCAAGCCTGTTGCTGCTGACGGCATCGGCAGTGGCACAGGATGCCGTAATGAACGTCCGCACACGCAACACCGTGGCTGAAGGACAGGCCTTCCAAATCACATTCGAAGTCAATGCCCGCGCTCAGAATTTCAAGATGCCCACATTGAAAGGGCTTACTCTGATAGGTGGTCCAAGCATCGGATTCAGCAGTTCGAGTTCGTACATCAACGGCAAGGTGTCGCGATCGGTCTCCAACACATTCACCATCATCGTACAAGCCGACAAGGAGGGCACCGCCAATGTCGGTGCCGCCAGCTGCACCGTCGACGGCAAGACAGTGAGCAGCAAGCCGTTCAGCATAAAAGTGGAGAAAGCCGACCCAAATGCCAATGCCAATCGCCAGCAGCAGAACCAAGGCGGCTGGGGCTGGGGGCAGCCGTCGCGCCCCAGCCAACAGCAACGACAGCAGCAGGCTCCGCAACCGGCAACGACCATCGACAACAATACCCTCTTTGCCCGCGCATCCATCAACAAGAACAACCTCTATCAGGGCGAAGAAGCCATTATCGTCTACAAAATCTACACCCAAGTGCCGCTGACGCAGTTCCAGATAGACAAGCTGCCGCGCAACAAAGGCTTCTGGAGCGAGGATTTGAGCGAAAATATGACCCAAGTCAGACAGTACACCGAGACCTACAACGGTCGCCAATACCAAGTGGCCGAGATACGCCGCGGAGCGCTCTATCCGCAGGAGACCGGCAAACTGAACATCGCCCCGCTCAAGACCGACGTCGTAGCCATCATACAGACACAGGTGCAGCACCAGCGCACAGGCACCATCTTCGACTTCTTCATCGACGACCCCTTCTTCAACTTCACTCAGCAGCAGTCTGTTGTGCGTTCGCTGACAAGCAACTCCATCAACGTCAACGTCAAGCCGTTGCCCGAAGCGCCCGAAGGCTTTGCCGGTGGCGTCGGACGCTTTGACGTCAAGGCCAAGACAGACCTCACCGAACTGCGTGCCAACGAGGCTTTCACCTACAGCGTCACCGTCAGCGGCCGCGGCAACCTGAGCCTGCTGGAGCCGCCAGTCATCAACTTCCCGAAGGGTATGGAAGTCTACGAGCCTCGCATTGTGGACGAAATCAACAAGGGCGACAACGGCCTCAGCGGCAGCCGCACCTTCGAATGGATAGTCACGCCGCAGACACAGGGCGAATACGATTTGCCCGACTTCGACTACGTCTACTTCGACCCGTCGACAGGCCAGTACATCACAAAGAGGTGCAACAAAATACACATCAAAGTGGGCAAACCCCTGCCCGGAACGGCAGCAAAAAGCGACGTCAAGATGCTCAACAGCGACATACACCACATACGCAAGAGCACACACCTGCGCCCCGTCGGCAACGAAGGCAAGGCCCCCCTCGCCTTCTTCCTGATGCTGATACTGGGCCTCGTCGCCGCAACAGCAGTCATCACCATCGCACGCCGCCGTCAGGACATAGCCTCCGACGAGGCATCTATGCGCCTGCAGCGCGCCACCAAGCTGGCCCGCAAGCGTCTGCGCAATGCCGAACGGCACCTCAACGACGGCAATGACGAGCTTTTCTACGAGGAAATATACAAAGCCCTCTGGGGCGGCATAGCCGACAAATTCAACATCCAGCAGTCGCTCCTCTCTTCCGACACCATACGCCAGCATCTGGCCGACAAGCAGGTGGACGAAGCCCTGCAGAAACAGATACTCGACACGCTCGCCGACGTGGACTTTGCACGCTTCGCCCCTGGCGACAGCAGCACCAAAAAGCAAAACATCTACAACGAGGCGATGAACACCATAACAAAAATCGCCGCCATCAAGACTAAAGTTGAACGATAAAGAACCGTTATATGCACAACATAATTAAAATACTGGTATTTGCAGCAGCATTGCTGTCGGCCACGTCGGCATCGGCAATCTCGCGCACAAACTTGAAAGAAAAACACTTTGCCGAAGGCAACGAAGCCTACGAAAAGGGCGAATATCAGCAGGCCGTCGACATCTACAGCCAAATCCTCAACGACGGCTTAGCCAGCTGGGAACTATACTACAACCTCGGCAACGCCTACTACCGCCTCGAACAGACAGGCAACGCAATACTGAACTACCATCGCGCCCTGCGTCTGGCTCCTAACAAGCAGATTATCCGCGACAACCTCGACCTGGCAAGCAGCAAGACCGTCGACAACATCGAGCAGCTGCCGCGTATGTTCCTCGTCCAATGGGCACACACCATTGCACGCATCACCACGCCCCGAGGCTGGCGCATCCTTCTCATCATCGCATTCTTTTTGACCGCCGCAGCAACCTGTATCTTCTTCATTGCCAAAGAATACCGCATTCGACGCACCTTCTTCGTCACCGGCATAGCGACACTTGTCCTCACACTTTTTTTCACTTTCTTTGCAGCGTTTTCGTCAAAAATTGTGACTAATAATAATGAAGCCATAGTCATCGAGCCAATGATCGTTGTCAAAGGATCGCCAGACCCCAAAAGCATCGACAAGTTCATTGTCCACGAAGGCACCCTGCTCACCATCACCGACAAACAGGACCAATGGTGGCAGATAAGCATCGCCGATGGCAAAAGCGGATGGATCAACAGCGGAGCTGAAATAATATAGGAAGTGACCAGTGACCTGTGACCAGTGAAACGAGTGTGTACGAATCACTATTCACAATTCACCAATCACTATTCACTATTCACTATTCACAATTCACCAATCACTATTCACTATTCACTATTCACTATTCACAATTCACTATTCACAATTCACTATTCACTATTCACTATTCACAATTCACAATTCACAAACCAAAAACACCCAATATGAACAGAATCGTCATACTACTTGCAGCACTTCTGGCACCCATAGCCTTGGCCGCACAGGAAAAGGAAAAAGTCGTCATCGTCGACGACGAAGACTGCGGCTGCGAACTGTTTTTCATCGACGGAATACAGACCACGCGACACAACGGGCTCTTCGGCTTCAAGCGCGAAGACGGTACCGTCATAGCCGAGCCGCAATACAAGTTCGTCGACAAGTTCCACGGCAACTACTGTATCGTCTACAACGACTACGAGCAGTGCGGCATCATCGACCGCAACGGCCGCATCATCGTGCCCGTACAGTATCCGGAAGTGAACTACCCCACCGACGGTATGATCCGATTCAAGCAAAACGACCTCTACGGCTTCTACGACACCGCCGGACGCATAGTCATCGAACCGCAATACCGCACAGCCTCCGGCTTCAGCGAAGGGCTCGCGGTGGTGCTCATCGACTTCGACAGCGACTACGCGGCATACCGCTTCATCGACAAATCGAACCACATCGCCATCGATGCCGACTATGAATACGCATTCTCCTTCAGCGAAGGATACGCCATCGTCAAAAAATACGACCGCTTCGGAATGATCGACCACAAAGGGAAAGAAGTTCTCCCAATCAAATACATAGAATTGACGCCTATGGTCAACGGACACTTCTTTGCCGTCGACGCCGTAGAGGAAAAGGCAGCCCTTTTCGACAAACGGTTCAAGCAGCTAACGAAATTCGTCTACGAAAAGATAAACGGCTACAGCGAAGGCTTTTATCTCGTCGAACGTAAAGGACAAAAGACATTCCTCGACCTCAAAGGCAAAGAGCGCTTCGGACTCTACGACAACGCCAACACCTTCAGCGAAGGATATGCGATGGTCAGCAAAAACGGCAAATACGGCATCATCAACAGCCGCGGCAAAACCATCCTGCCCATCGAATACGACAACAGCGGCTACCGCTCAATGGCATACGTCTTCAGCGAGAACCTCGCCCTCGTCGAAAAAGACGGCAAGTACGGCTTCGTCGACAAAAGCGGCAACATCGTCATACCCATCACCTACTCCTCTGCCTACCAATGCACCGAAGGGCTAATCCCCGTCCGTATGGGTGGAGCTTGGGGCTATATCGACAAAAACGGCAAGCAGGTGTGCGATTACGTCTTCGACGTAGCCTCCTACTTCCAGTGGGGCCGCGCCGAGGTGGTCTACAAAGGCAAGACATACAAAATCAACGCTGACGGCGATTGCGTGAAAGCCTGCAAGACCTATCCCCAAAACATAAAATTCAAATTCTAAAGTGAATAGTGAATAGTGACCAGTGACCAGTGAAACGAGCACGTTCGTGTCACAGGTCACTCATCACAGGTCACTATTCACAGGTCACTATTCACAATTCACTAATCACAATTCACAATTCACAACTTACACCAATGTCATCAATAGCAACCCACGACGGAACAGTCAAAGAGATTTCATCAGGGACAGTAAAAGTGGAAATGCACGTCGTCTCGGCCTGCAGCAGCTGCAAGGCTCACGAAAAGTGCGCTTTCGTCGACAAAGCCGACAAAATCGTCGAAGTCGAAACCAGCGACTGGCAGCAATACAGCGTCGGCGACAGCGTCATCGTCAGCGTCAACGAAAGCCTTGGACTTCTTGCAGTCCTGCTGGCATACATCCTACCCGCCGTTGTCATCATAGGCTCCATCGCCCTGTTGCAAATCGCATCGGCATCCGAAGTGCTGACCGCCACCATAACGCTCATCGCCACAGCGCTCTACTTCCTACTGCTGTATCATTTGCGCGACAAGCTGCAACGCCGATTCTCATTCGGAATCACCAAAGCCTGAACGCACAACACCCGACAGAGCAAGCCGACGGACGACCGTCCCAAGTCTGCGGCCGCGAAAAATGCGCGGCCGCAGACTTTTTTTTAACCCAAACCGCCCCTTTCCTGCCACGGCACATCCCTTGTCTATCTACGACTACAAATGTTAAAATTTAACATTTCCGACCTCATTTTTGCCACTTTTTCCACTGCTCCAACGGGCTGTTTTCCAGGTACCAAATACCTACCAAAGTTCACCCAAAGCCCAATCAAAGCCAAATCAAACCCTACGCCAGTGGACTTTAATAGGCATAAGCTCAAAATTTTACAAAGGTCAAAATCGGGCAATTTAGAGCGTCACCCCAGATGATGGCAAAAAATAGAATATTGACAATCAGTAAGATACAAATGTTAAATAAAAACGTTAAAAAAAGCAAGAATTTAACATTTGGAAGAGGCTACTGAGCCGGTTTCCGAATTCTAATTACTGATTTGGGTTGAGACAATCGGAGAGGTATTTTCCGGTCGTTCCACATAATTCTCTCTTTAATAAAAGAAAAATGTGTCCAAATCGGGATTATTTTGTATCTTTGCATCGGACATCAATACAGGAACAATGATACAAAAATTACATTTTCAAAAACTTAAGCTATTCTACACCTTTGCACTCGCATTGCTTGTACCGTTTTGCGTACAGGCCCAGCTGTCGGAGGCTCTGGTGAACAGCGAATACCGCGACGTGATACTCAAGCAGTTGCAAAAGAGCGTCGAACAAAACGAAAAGACAATGCACAGCCGTGCTACAGAATACCTGCTTGGACTTCCAGACGGCCGTAAACTGTACGACGAATCCAAAATGAGCATCAAGACCGATCTCGTAAGCGGTATTACCGCCGACGGACTGCGTGAGCTGAACTACCGTATTATGCTCAATTACAGCTGCTACCACTTTGAAAGTACCACCGACAACTACCCTACGGGCAAATACCTCTGCGAGGAGTCGAATGCCAGTATGGCCATTGTGGAGATAACACGGATGATTGTCGACGAAATCGCCGCAATAGCCTTCAAACCAGGCAAGCAGGTAGACATACGCCTAAAGGCTTCAACCGACATCACGCCCGTTTCGCAGCTCGAATACAAAGGCGAATATGGTGATTTCCAATACATAGCCGCACGCTACAACGGCGAGTCGGTGCGCATTTCGGTCTCCGAACGCAGCGGCATCAACACCAACGCGCAACTGGCATTCCTCAGAGCGCAAGGCCTGCGCAACAACCTGGAACGCTGTTCCGAAAACCTTAAACAAACGACCAACAGTTTCAGCTACGAGACACGCAGCGTCAGCGAAACAGGCCCGCAATACCGCGATGTGGGAATCGAAATCCTTGTCCACAGCGCCTTCGACGAAGAGGTTGTCGCGATGAACGAAAAGCTTATAAATGACGAATTTGTCGACTACAACATTCCCAAAGCCGCCAACGGCGACAACACCAAGACCTACGCGTTCATCATCGCCAACGAGCGCTACGGAGCTCCCCTGCCCAACGTGCCGTATGCCTACAACGACGGCGAGACGATGCAGCAATACTGCGTCCGCACACTCGGCATCCCCTCGCGCCAGGTGAGGATTGTGGAAGATGCCACGCTGAACGACATCAAGGAGCAGGGCGTTCGCTGGATGAAAGACATTGCGGCATCGCAGAAAGGCGACTGCAACTTCATCATCTATTTTGCAGGCCACGGCTTTACCGACTACGACTACAACCCCTACCTGGCCCCGGCCGGAATCGACTACAAGCGCATCAAAGCCTTCAAAGGCAAAGACGAAATCAGCACCGGCAACCCGTTGACAAAATGCGACACAAAAAGGCTGCTGAACCAATGTCTCCGCATCGACACCCTTTGCAGCTGGTTCAACCGCGTGCCTTTCAAGGCAATGACCATCATCGTCGACGCTTCGTTCGACGGCAACCAGCGCGATGGAATGCCACTTATCACCCTCAAGCACAGCAGCAAAAAAGCCAAGGCGTTACGCATACGCAACGACATCGTTGTCATTTCGGCCGCAGCCTACGACAAGACGGCCTATGCCTTCGACGAACAGCATCACGGATTTTTCACCTATTTTCTGCTTAAAGAGCTGAAAGGCTGCAAGGGCAACATCACGCTCGGCGACCTCTACGACAGCGTGGACTCCGAATTGCAGCGCGAATCCGCCATTCAGGGTCTGCTGCAGGTCCCCACGATTACCATTGGCGGCAAGCTCAAGGAAACCTGGCGCACGCTAAAGATTAGTGACCTGTGACCTGTGACCTGTGACCAGTGATACGAGCGCGTTCGTGTCACTGGTCACTAATCACTGGTCACAAATCACAGGTCACTAATCACGGATTCACAATATCTTTTGATGCTATCAGGGCAGCCCGCAGCTGATAGTATTCGTATCGCCCTTGGAAATGCTCATACATCTCCTTCAGCGTCGACGGATTGCCGTCGAGCAGATAGGCCACCAGCTCGTCGAACTGCTCCGAATTGAGTATTAAATCAATGGAAATCAAGCCCGCACTAAGGGCGTTGGTAATGTGCGTCTCGACGGTGCTCGTTGCCAAGCCACGCAGGGCGGCAATTTCTTTTATCGACTGTCCCTCGGCAAAAAGGCGGGCGGTCTCGACCCACGTCGGGGTCTTGGGCTCCTTTGGCTTGGTCTCTTTTGGCTGGGGCTCCTTGCGCGCCTTGACACGGCGCAAGTCGAAGCCAGACGGGTAGTCGTCGGGCTCATAGTACGTCTGTTCCTCGCGCGGCACAGGGTCGATACTGTACGGGGCGTCGCTGTGGCCAGCCGAGGGCTGCTGCCGCTGCGGGCCACGCGTATGCACAGTCCGCGGCGCGCGCTGGGCCGTGCGCTTCGGCTTCTTGCCACCCTCCTTCTCCAAAAGGAAATCGGCCTTGGCCTGGTTGTATTCCTCGGGAGAAAAGCCCTTGGTCTCTACCCTTTTCAGGCACCGCAACCTCAGGGCCACGGCATCGCGCAACTCGGCCGACAGCTCGTTGTAGTCGGCCACAACCGTCTTGCTTTTCACCTCGACATCAATTATAGGCGCCAGGGCAAGCAGCACCTGGTCCAGCTGATTGTCAAAGTATTCCACGCCTTTGGCTATGCGCTCCTTCAACAGCGGATTGTCCCTGTCGCCGCCGCTTTGCATCCTGATGTTGGACAACTGCCGATGGAACTTCTCCGCCACCTGGGTCAGGTTGACCAGCTGCTCGTTCAGCAGCGTGTTCAGACGCTGCGCCTTGTCGGGATACAGGCGCCGCAGATGACTCTGGTAGAAAGCATTGAACCTGTCGGCCGAACGGTAGATGGCCGAAACGTCGAACAGCTCGGACAGTATGTCGAAAAAGTAGGCAGCCTGCTGACTGCCAAGCTCATTCTCCACCTGCAACGCCGACGGCAGACTGTTGCTGAACTGCAGCACATCCTCGTTGTCGAACGAGCAGGACGGCGAGATGGGCGTTGCCAGCACCAAGCCTTCAAGCGTGCGGCACCGGCTCAGAGCCACATACACCTGGCCGTAGGTGAAGGCCGAGGCGGCATCGACAATCACCTTGTCGAATGTCAGTCCCTGGCTTTTGTGTATCGTCACCGCCCACGCCAGACGCAGCGGGAACTGCACAAACGTGCCTTCTGTCTTCTGCTTGATCTGATTGTCGGACGGGTCGACTTCGTATTTAAGGTTTTCCCAGCGTTCACGCTTCACAACGATGTGATTGCCATCGCGATCCACCACGGCAATGCCTTCGTCGCCGTCATAGCCCTCGACGGTGGCAATTTTGCCGTTGTAGTAGGCTCCGCCCGAACTGTCGTTCTTGACAAACATCACCTGCGCACCCTTTTTCAGCACCAGGTGTGAATCGGTTGGATAGGACGTCTCGGGAAAATTGCCTTCAACCTCCGCATCGACCTCAAACGGCTGCCCCGCCAAGGCGGCCAGCTTGCGGTGGTTCACGTCGTTAGCCTGATAGTTGTGCGTCGTCAGACGGATATATCCTTCGCTGTCGGGCGGGTCGAACCCTCGTATGCAGCGGGCGTTCAGCGCATTGAGCGTAGCCGCATCGAAGCGGTTGGCGCGAATATTGTTCAGCAGGTCGACAAACGTCTTGTCCTGCTGGCGGAAAATGTGCGTCAGCTCGATGGTGACATAGTGCGTCTGCTGCAACGCCTTGCTGTTGAAGAAGAACGGCGACGGATAGACCTGCTCGATATACGGCTTGTCGTTGTCGTTGACCACCGGCGGCAGCTGCTGCACGTCGCCAATCAGCAGCAGCTGCACGCCCCCGAAGGGCTTGCTGCTGCGGCGATAGCGGCGCAGCGTCATATCGACGGCATCCAGCAGGTCGGCGCGAACCATACTGACCTCGTCGATAATCATCAAGTCCAGCGTCCTTATTATCTTTATCTTTTCCTTGCGCAGCGACTTGAACTTGTCGGGCATCTGGTATTCCGTCACCAGCTCCTTGACGTCGGGCAGATAGGGGCACAGCGGCAGCTGGAAGAACGAGTGGATCGTCACGCCGCCGGCATTGACGGCAGCCACGCCCGTCGGGGCCAGCACCACAAAGCGCTTGCCAACCGTCGAAACGATATGATGCAGGAAAGTCGTCTTGCCCGTACCGGCCTTGCCCGTCAGGAACACCGACACGCCCGTCGTCGACACATACCTCTCTGCAAGCTCCAATTCAGTCATTCTTATCAAATTAAATGTGATGAGTGACCTGTGACCTGTGACCTGTGACACGAACGCGCTCGCTTCACAGGTCACTATTCACTATTCACTATTCACCATTCACTATTCACTATTCACAACCCACAATCCACTAACTTATCGGCACCCGGCGGTCCAGGCCGAAGGTCATCGGCGACACCTTCAGCTGCGGAGCGAACTGCAGGCGCTTCCACTCGTTGATCTTCACCTTGCGCAGAACCTCCCTGACAAGGTCGGCATCATAGCCCTCTTCAACTATTTCGTCGGCCGACATCTGTTCCTCGATGTGCAGGTTCAATATGGCGTCGAGCACGGCATAGTCGGGCAGCGAGTCGCTGTCCTTCTGGCCGGGCCGCAGCTCGGCCGACGGAGCCTTGCGGATTGAATTCCAAGGAATAATCTCGCTGTCGCGGTTGATCCATTCCGACAGCTGATAGACCTCGGTCTTGTACAGGTCGCCAATCACCGACAGCGCGCCGCAGCTGTCGCCATACAGCGTGCCGTAGCCCATTGCCGCCTCGCTCTTGTTGGTAGTGTTGAGCACCAGGGCACCAAACTTGTTGGCATACGACATCAGGATAGTGCCGCGGATGCGCGCCTGCATATTCTCCTCGGTCACGTCCTCGGCGCGGTCGCCAAAGACGGGCTTCATCGTGTTGCGCAGGGCGTCGAAGCAGTCCTTGATAGGCACGATGTCGTAGGATATGCCCAGATTGCGGGCCAAATCCTCGGCGTCGCGCACCGAATGGTCGGTCGAATACTGCGACGGCATCAGTATGCCGTGCACATTCTCAGCCCCAAGGGCCGCCACCGTCAGGGCGCACACCAGCGCCGAGTCGATGCCGCCGCTAAGGCCCAGCACGGCGCGCCGCAGACCGTTCTTGCGGAAATATTCGCTGATGCCCATCACAAGCGCCTTATAGACAAGGTCCACAGCCTCAGGCTTTTCGTCCTCATATTCCGTCAGCAGCTGAAGGTCGATGCTGGCGCTCTGCTCTTCGAAGTAGGGGAACTGGCACAGCACCGAGCCCGCCGCATTCATCGCCAGCGAGCCGCCTGCAAACAGGTACGGGCCCTCGCCGCCGACGCGGTTGACAAACACCAGCGACGCGTTGAGGTTCTCGACCGTCTTGTGCATACGGTAGCGGATGCTGTAAGGCTTGTTGTAGTTGAACACGTTGCAGCCGCAGCAGACGATGATGTCGGGCTGCTCGCCGTGGCCGCGCGTCAGCTCCTTCAGGTCCTCGTAGAAGCCGATGGCTATCTGCTGCCCCTGAAAGTTGATGCTCTGCACGCCCTCGCCGCGCACGAAATACTTCTGCTCGTCGGGAGCCAGATATTTCTTTGTAACGATGGCCCTGATGGCACAATTCTGCACGAAAACGATGGCGTTGCAAAGTCCCTTGTCCTGAATCTGCAGCGGCAGGCCCACAAGGAAGGCGCGGTGCTCCGAGCACTGAATCAGCTGCTGCAGGGCGGCCTGGGCGCGCTTCTGAAGGTCGGTGTAGGCTGCCGAACCGAACATAGGATAGCCGCACAGCGTACACGCCGGGAAAACCGTCAGCAGCGCGTCGCGCGACGCCTGCGTGTCCAGTTCGGCCATTATCCATTTCAGGTTCTCTTCAGGATTGTTTGTCAATATGTTGTGCTGAACAATATGTACGTTCATTAATTGAAAATTGAAAATTGAAAATTGATTTTTTTGTGACACGTGATGAGTGACCTGTGACACGTGATGAGTGACCTGTGACCTGTGACCTGTGACACGAACACGCTCGTATCACTGGTCACTGGTCACTTATCACTGGTCACTTATCACTGGTCACTGGTCACTGGTCACTGGTCACTTACCACTGGTCACTGGTCACTCATTTACCAGCCGAGAATCCGCTTGAAATCGTACTCCTCGGGGTTGGGCAGATACTTCTTGGCGGCCTCGTAGTCGGCGGGCGTGATATAGTCCATAATGTCGTTGACATACGACATCACCTTGTTGCTGTTCACGTTGACCTGGCGCGGGGGTATCTTGCCGGTGACGGGATCCTGCAAATCCTTCAGGTACAGCGGACTGACGGCACCCTGATGGTCGCAGTAGACCATACAGCCCGTGCAGCCCTGATTGAAGAGCGTGTGAACGCCCATACCCATCAGCGAGCAGTAGGTCAGGTCGAACGCGATAGGCGTATGGCAGCGGATCTCGTAGCCGATCTCGACCGGGCGCGACTTCACCTTCAGGCCCAGAGCCTTGACTTTGCGCTCAAGCAAGTCGTTGAAGATGTGAGCCTTCGACACCTTGCCCAGCTCGGGATGGCCGTGCTCGTCATAGCTGAAATGGATGCCGCTCTTGGCAATCTCCTCGTCGCTCAGGCTGTGGAACACACCCTCCGAAATCATCGCGGCGCCGTAGTTGATGCCCATCAGCTTGCGCTTGACGATGCAGCTAACCACCATATTCACAATCTTGTCGACCGTTATCTCCGTCTTGTTGAAAAACTCGGGGATGATGACCATCGGATAGTGGCAGGCACCGGCGATGCCAAGGGCCAGATGGCCGGCCGAGCGACCCATAGCGCTGACAACGAACCAGTTCTCGCTGGTGCGGGCATCCTCCATCACGGCGGTGGCCAGCACACAGCCCTGTGCCTTGGCGCTGTTGTAGCCAAAGGTCGGCGAGCTGTTGGGCAACGGCAAATCGTTGTCTATCGTCTTGGGAACGTGGATGTTGGCAATAGGATAATGCTTGCTTTCGAGGAACTTGGCAATACGGTTGGCCGTCGAGGCCGTGTCGTCGCCGCCGACGGTGACCAGCAGCTTCACCTCGTTGTCCGTGAAGAACTTGAGGTTGAAACGCTTCTCAAAATCCTCGTCCGTAGGTTTGAAACGGCTCATTTTCAGCAGCGAACCGCCCTTGTTGAAAATCTCGTCGGCCACAAGAAAGTCGACATCCTGCATACGCGGACTGTCGGTGAACAGCGCCGAATATCCGCCGTGCAGGCCTATGACGCGATAGCCGTCGCGCAAGAAGGTTTTGGCCACCGAGGCCACAACTGTATTCATTCCCGGAGCGGGACCGCCGCCCGTCAAAATTGCTATTGATTTACCCATAATAGTCTCTATTTAAATATTTTGAAATTCAATTCGATATCGTATCCGAAAATGCAAAGATACGCATTTCTGCCGAAACGGCAAAATTTTTCTGACATCTTCGACACAAAAACCACTCCCCGCCCCCTGCCCTGCCACGCGA
>R20__coassemble_893_pt1 | contig 19635 bp, 24 predicted proteins | sample R20__metabat2_low_PE_005 | metagenome-assembled genome bin R20 | reverse complement strand
CGTACAAATACTGTACATATACTGTACATATACTGTACAACGGGCGGAGAAAGTGGCTGCTTTCAGGCACTTGCGGCGGCCGGAAATGCGACACGCGGGGCAGCGGCGACTGACAAAATGTCAGTTTGTCTGACAAAATGGCATTTTGGCACGCTTTTGGATGTCATCCCTATGCCGCGCCAAGGATGGCGCAAGGCAGTGAACAAACAGGAATAATTAATCAATAAAAACTTTAAGATATGAACATCAAACCGTTAGCAGACAGAGTCCTGGTCGAACCAGCTGAAGCAGAACAGAAAACAGCATCGGGCATCATCATCCCCGACACAGCAAAGGAAAAACCGCAGCGCGGCAAAGTCGTCGCCGTCGGCAAAGGCACCAAGGACCACGAAATGACCGTCAAGATCGGCGACCAGGTGCTCTATGGCAAATACAGCGGCACCGAAATCAACATCGACGGCACCGCCTATATGATTATGAAAGAGAGCGATATCTACGCAATAATCTAAGTTGGGTGAAAAGTGACCTGTGACCAGTGAAACGATGCTGGTGACTTGTCACAAAACAAAAGATAAATATTAGAATTAACAAGACCAGTCGGCTGTCGTGTCACGGGTCACTGGTCACAAATCACAAAAGAAATGGCAAAAGAGATAATTTTCAATAATGATGCTCGTGAGCAGCTGCGCAAAGGCGTCGACGCTCTGGCAAATGCAGTTAAAGTAACCCTTGGACCTAAAGGTCGCAACGTCGTCATCGACAAGAAGTTCGGTGCTCCGCAGGTGACCAAGGACGGCGTCACCGTGGCCAAGGAAATCGAACTTGAGAACGGCATCGAGAATATGGGTGCCCAGATGGTCAAAGAGGTTGCCTCGAAGACCAACGACCAGGCCGGCGACGGTACCACCACCGCCACCGTGCTGGCTCAGTCGATTGTCAACACCGGCCTGAAGAACGTCACCGCCGGCGCCAACCCGATGGACCTGAAGCGCGGCATCGACAAGGCCGTGGCTGCCATCGTGGCCGACATCAAGAACCAGGCCAAGGAAGTGGGCGGCGACATCGCCAAGATACGCCAGGTGGCCACCATCAGCGCCAACAACGACAGCACCATCGGCGACATCATCGCCGAGGCTATGGAGAAAGTGGGCAAGGACGGCGTCATCACCATCGAGGACGCCAAGGGCATCGACACCAACGTCAAGGTGGTCGAAGGTATGCAGTTCGACCGCGGCTATATCAGCCCCTATTTCGTCACCGACACCGAGAAGATGGAATGCAGCTACGACAACCCCTTCATCCTTATTTTCGACAAGAAAATCAGCACGATGAAGGACCTGCTGCCCGTGCTTGAGAAGGTGGTCAACACCGGCCGTCCGCTCCTCATCATCGCCGAGGACGTCGAGAGCGAGGCTCTGGCCACACTCGTCGTCAACCGTCTGCGCGGCAGCCTGAAGATCGCCGCCGTCAAGGCTCCCGGCTTCGGCGACCGCCGCAAGGAGATGCTCGAGGATATCGCCATCCTCACCGGCGGCACCGTCGTCAGCGAGGAGAAGGGCTACAAGCTTGAGGATGCCGACCTTTCGATGCTGGGCCAGTGCGAGAAAATCACCATCGACAAGGACAACACCACCATCGTCAACGGCAAGGGCCAGAGCGATATGATCGCCGCTCGCAAGCAGCAGATCAAGGCCCAGATCGAGAAGACCACCAGCGACTACGACCGCGAGAAACTGCAGGAGCGTCTGGCCAAACTGTCGGGCGGCGTGGCAGTTATCTACGTCGGCGCAGCCAGCGAGGTCGAGATGAAGGAGAAGAAGGACCGCTTCGACGATGCCCTGCACGCCACACGCGCAGCCGTTGAAGAGGGTATCATCCCCGGCGGCGGCACGGCCCTGATCCGCGCAGCCGAGAAGCTGAACAAGGTGAAACCCGAGAACGAGGACGAGAAACTGGGTATCGAAATCATCCGCCGCGCCGTCGAGGAGCCTCTGCGTATGATTGTCGCCAACGCAGGCCTGGAAGGCAGCGTCGTCGTCAACGAGGTGAAGAACGGCAAGGGCGACTATGGCTACAATGCCCGCACCGAGAAGTACGAGAAGCTGTTCGAGAGCGGCGTCATCGACCCCGCCAAGGTGACCCGCGTGGCCCTCGAGAACGCCGCCAGCATCGCCGGTATGCTGCTGACCACCGAGTGCGTCCTCTGCGACATCAAGGAACCCGAACCCGCAGCCCCCGCCAACCCCGGTATGGGCGGAATGGGCGGAATGTATTGATGAATGCGTGATTGCGTTAGTGCTTGAGTGGCTAACGCATACCAATACAGCCAACAGTAAAGGGTGCATCCAACCGGGTGCTCCCTTTATTCGTTTATATTATAATCTAAAGTGTTTCCAATAAGGTAATGAATTCCTCTCGGGTGAGACCAAGGTCGTTGATGGTTTTTCGTACCACCAGTTCGGATACGGGGTCGACGTGTGTCTGAATGATAACCGTGCGTTTCAGTCCCTCGCGCACCCAAGCCTCGTGGCCCCCTTTGGTGCGCATCTTATGGAGCCCGAGTGCCGTCAGCACTGCGCGGAATTCTTTTAGTGTGATATTCGACAACTTTTTCATACGTGTGCGGCAATTCTGACTGGTGCTGAAATGCGCTCATAGTTGGTGTTGCTCTGCAGCAAGCCGGACAGTTGGCGGTTGCGGAGCTGTGTACGGAACGACGGGGGCACAATCTTTTTCTCACTTACTTTCCAGCCGTGCTCTTTCAAGTCCTCTTCGAAAGTTCCCATCTCCATACAGCATTCCACGTGCAATTGAAGGCACTCGTAGAAGTTCTTAACAGCATCCTGAAAATCGGTGCCGGTGGTGGCAAGGTCGAGCGACGGACAATAGGCCGCCAGATGCTCATTTTCCTTGAAAATATACACATCCACATCGAACCGGAACTTGTCCTTGTCTATTTCAATCGTGTTGTTTCTGCGCTTGTTTTCCATATTAATTCTTATAGATTTCAGACTGCAAAGATACGACAAAATCCAGGAACGGAGAAAAAAAATTTTGTCATATTGGAAAATGTTTGTATTTTTGCAGCGTCTTTCATCAGATAGAAAGACCGAGAGAAAGCGCGTTTTCTCTTTATTTCGTCGATGTGGAACTTGGACACTTTCACAGAGTAATTATGTCGGAATAAAGGAAAATGAATGCTCACTTGGAGTATATTCGTATTTCCATACAATACCCAAGTGGAGTTTATTCAGATTCCATATCTACATAATTACACACAAAGGGAGTCCAAGCCCTCACATCGAGGATATGGAGAGTAATGGATGGCTCCACTTTCTTCGTATGGTTTAACATCAAGCATCGAGCCGTGCAACAAAACAGTTGCGCCCGACACGAATTAGGGAGAAAAAAGCAAGTATGCTTGCATTGTTTATTGTGGCAATTTCTGTAGGAATGATATCCTGCGGAAAAGATGATGGAGAAAGCACCGAGTCAAATTCATCATCGATTAACAATCCACTTGTTGGCAAGTGGAAAGTTATAGAAACTTGGTCTTACCATTACCAAAATGGTGGTAATTATGTCCGTAAAACGGACTTAGGAGGTGGTGATGTTTATGAGTTTAATGCAGATGGCACGTGGCGCCGGATTTTATCCGACGGAAGGAATTCTGGCGGCAATGATTGGAGACTTGAAGAAACAAATTTCAATCAGGACATTTGTCCTTATGAAGTGTGGTTCTATAACCAAGACGGAAGTCTAAATGGGCACTTATATATTTGTGGGCCAAATTATACATCTTTTGGACAAGGATCCTCGGCTGTATGGATGCAAAGCAACAACATAAGGCAAAACAATGCTCCTCAAAAACTTGATTGGATGTACCAAATTCGTGCAACAAAGATACAATAAACTATTAAAAATACAAGAGAAATGAAAAAAGCAAGAATTTTGTTATTTGTCTGCATAGCGATGGCGTTTGCCTCGTGCGGCAAAGATGACACCGGCAACTACGGTGGTGGAGCAAATGGAAGCTATGCTCCAGAATCTCTGTCGGGAAGAACAATTCTATTTTCTGACAGCAATTTGGGAAGAGTTTCGTTTAGCGGTTCAACCTGCACTCCATCTCTCACTTCTGGAGGTAACCTTATCAGTTCCAGTTATACTTACACCAGAACTTCTGCAACTGAGGCACAGCTGGAATATCGTTACAGGTATTCGTACAACTTCGTGACAAGTGGAATAGATTATTGCAACACGACCATTACACTGAAACTCCATTTCGATGACAGTGACGGTGGCTTGGCAAGCGGCAAGCGCAAATGGACGTGGGATAAGAACACCAATACAGGCGGCAACTATTCGACAGCAGACAGTTTTACAATATTCTAAATCGGATCTATTATGAAAGCGATAAACAAAGTATTACTAATAACAGCCATTATAGTTGGAGCATTATTGCCTCTGGCGTGTCAAAAGGAAGCCGAGGCTCCTTATTCGGATTTTGAGTACACTATAGACGGCGTTACAACGAGTCAGGCCTATTTGCCGTGTGTTGTGCAGTTCGAAAACAAATCCACAAATGCAACAAGCTATACTTGGGACTTTGGAGATGGCTGTGTGTCTAATGAGATCAGTCCCTCCCACGCCTACATTGATTCCGGAACATACAATGTTGTGCTTAAAGCCTTTGCTGACGGTAAGGAAAGTATCAAAGAACGTCAGATACGTATGAAATACAGGAACAACAAAATACAAGTTGGCAGTGTACATGTATCTAAGGCAAAAGCCGCGAGTGGTGGTAAGTATTATGTTACTGTAGCTGGAATAACAAGCGGTGTGCAAGATGCAGCCATTCGTACATTTTATTTTGAGAATTGTGTTTATTCTTGTAGCGCGGCCACAGTTATCCTTTACAAATGTTCAGGGAATTCACCAAACCCACAAACAGACAGCAAAGTTTATTCAGTGGATTTTAAACCATTCTCGTATGACACACAAGGATCTCAGTCTCAAACCCTGTCGATAAAATGGGGAAACGATGTCCAATTCGAGGCTACTGTGTATTACTCCTGTATATATCAGCGATAGTATGGATTTTTAGAAATCATTAGATGGCGTTTATTTTCCGCTTCGAAGCAGATGAGCACCTCGTCACAACAAAATGCTTATCTTGTAAATAAAGAAACGCTCAATTCACTTGAACGAAATAAGCTACATCATAGAAGAATATAAGAAGGAGCGTTCCTAAATCACATTTTGTTGGGCCACTGCTGAATGACCGTAAAAGAATTAAACTTAGATTAAAGACTGTACACGGTGGCGTGGCAGTTATCTATGTCGGCGCAGCCAGCGAGGTCGAGATGAAGGAGAAGAAGGACCGCTTCGACGACGCCCTGCACGCCACCAGCGCAGCCGTCGAGGAGGGCATCATCCCCGGCGGCGGCACGGCCCTGATCCGCGCAGCCGAGAAGCTGAACAAGGTGAAACCCGAGAACGAGGACGAGAAACTGGGTATCGAAATCATCCGCCGCGCCGTCGAGGAGCCTCTGCGTATGATTGTCGCCAACGCAGGCCTGGAAGGCAGCGTCGTCGTCAACGAGGTGAAGAACGGCAAGGGCGACTATGGCTACAATGCCCGCACCGAGAAGTACGAGAAGCTGTTCGAGAGCGGCGTCATCGACCCCGCCAAGGTGACCCGCGTGGCCCTCGAGAACGCCGCCAGCATCGCCGGTATGCTGCTGACCACCGAGTGCGTCCTCTGCGACATCAAGGAACCCGAACCCCCGATGCCCGCCGGCAACCCCGGTATGGGCGGAATGGGCGGAATGTACTAAAAAAGTAGACAGTCATTCATGCGGTAAATTTTATTTGAAGTTTTAGTTTTAATATTGTTTAAAATGGCATTTTCAGAAGAAACAAAATTAGCAGTTTGGAAGAAAGCCAAAGTGGTCTATAATGTTGACCCAAATGTGTGGCGCAAAGATCAGTGCGATGCATGGATTGGCTGGAATTACTATGGTGACAGAAATTCTGATTTCGGTTGGGAAATTGATCACATCACACCTGTTTCAAAAGGTGGAACAGACAACTTGTCCAATCTTCGTCCGCTCCAATGGGAAAACAATGCATCACGACAGGATGATCGTTTGTCATGCATAGTTACTTCCAATGGTAACAAAAATGTGAGAAAGTAACAGGCAGAGTATTGTAAACAGGACGAAATCGATTTAAATAAAAAAAGAGGAGTTTCTTTATTAAGAAACTCCTCTTTTTATGCAATAAGAAATCAAAATGTGCGTTATAACAACAAAATATAGAAGAAAACATTTCGTTCAAATAAACGAAATGTTCAATAATAAATATAAGATAATGAAAAGAAATGATATAGCAAAGGATGCCACCATATTTGAGCAAATCAGACATATTGGTGAAAACGGAGTAGAATATTGGACTGCACGAGAAATGGCAAAAGCCCTTGAATATGCAGAATACCGAAATATCCTACCTGTAATTGAGAAATCCAAAGAGGCTTGCCGTAACAGCGGACATGACATAGATGCCCACTTTGTCAGTGCAACAGTATCTCTTGCAATTGGACACAATGCAACCAGGGTGGGGGAAGATATGTTGTTATCCCGTTACGCCTGTTACTTGATAATTCAGAATGCAGACCCGTCCAAAGAGGTTGTTGCAAATGGGCAAACATACTTTGCTGTTCAGACTAGAATCGCGGAAATACAGCAGATGTCCGAGTACAACGCCCTAAAAAGTGAAGATGAAAAAAGGGTGTTTCTCCGCGAAGAGTTGCGACAACACAACGCACAGTTGGCAGATGCAGCCAACGCAGCAGGCGTTGTAACATCAAAAGAATACGCCATATTCCAGAATCACGGATATATGGGACTATATGGAGGGCTCGATGCAAAAGGCATTGCCAAGAAGAAAGGAATCCACGATGGCAAACCAATTCTTGATTATATGGGAAGCACTGAACTAGCAGCCAACCTATTCCGTGCCACACAAACAGAAGAAAAACTTCGTAGAGACAACATCAAAGGCAAACAAGCCGCAAATTTGACCCACTATGAGGTAGGGAAAAAAGTGAGACAGACCATACAAGAATTGGGAGGTACTATGCCCGAAGATCTTCCTACCGGTGAAGATGTCAAGAAGGTTGAACGTCGTCTGAAAACTGCTGAAAAAAAAGCATTGGCAAAAGAAACCAAAAAGAAAAATAACGAAGATAATTAATATAGAGAAATCGGACAACAAACCCCTATTAAAAATAATATTCGTTAATTCAAAAAAAGTATTTATTGCATCACCAAACAAACATACGTAAATATGTAGAGTAAGAAATAACAAAGCAATTATATTGAGCTGACGCTCTTGTTTCCTTTACGGTAAATGTCTGGAAAACTACTACCAAGAAACGGGAATAAGATTGCGGATAGTTTCGCGCTATGGCGTGGATTCTTTCCCCACTTATTTGTTTCAAGGTATTCCAGACAACCCTCCGTAAAAATAAGTGGCATTTAAGCAACGAAAGGATTTACGCCTTTCTATATGCCCTTAGACATCGGCTTCCGCTCGCAGGATAAAAAGCAGGAATGCCGAAAACTGCATCAAAGAGTAGGCAAAAAAAAATCATCATGAACGGAACACAAATGGGAGTTTTATTTTGGATTGTCATCCTGTTGGGTATCGTATTTTTAGGCATACTACCACCGATACTTGTTGCCCGTGCTGCAAAGAACAAAGGGCGAAGCGGATGTTTATGGTTTCTACTCGCAGCCACTCCAGGCATTGGTCCATTGCTGGCAGGCTTTTTCCTGCTTATACTTGGAGACTCTAAACATAAGCTGGAGAAGGACATCATAAAACAAGAGCAAATCAAGGAAAAATACCAAGAGCAACGAAAGGCTATAGAAGCCCAAGCAAATGCGAAAGTTGTGAATGAAGAGGCAAAACACAAGCAGCAGAAAGACAGCTCGCCCAATTCAGGAAAACCCTATAAGGCTGGATTATACCAATTCATGCAAGATCTGACATCCGCGCAGGAAAAGGTGGACGCAGACACAGGCGAAAAGCCGTCCGCAGCGAACGACTGGCTTAAGCCTCCAACAACCGATCACTCCCGTTATATGCCACATTGATTCCAGACTCAAATAAAACACCAAATGAAGAAAAAGGTCAGTTTATTTTTTGCCATCATTCTGTTGGCGCTCGCATCATGCAACAACTTCACCCCGAAAGAAAAGATTATCGGGAAATGGCAAATTGTGAGAGTGTCACAATCATCATTATTTTCAAAGCCGGAAGTCGAAGAGTTCGACGGCACTGGACGTGTGATAGAATTCCTCGAAAACCATACCATCGGCGGCGTTGACACCAATGCCGACATAAAGATGCTGGTGTGGGAGTACAACGGAGACACAGAACACATAAAAGTTACGGGCGAAGGCCTGATTGTGCCCATGAATGGGGTGATAATCGGAGAGAACGAACTGTCCTTGTCGCTCGACTTAGGCTTTGCTCAATCAACGCTCACGTTTCATAAAATCAGATGATGACGCCCGCCGCGCCGTCGAGGAGCCTCTGCGTATGATTGTCGAGAACGCAGGCCTGGAAGGCAGCGTCGTCGTCAACGAGGTGAAGAACGGCAAGGGCGACTATGGCTACAATGCCCGCACCGAGAAGTACGAGAAGCTGTTCGAGAGCGGCGTCATCGACCCCGCCAAGGTGACCCGCGTGGCCCTCGAGAACGCCGCCAGCATCGCCGGTATGCTGCTGACCACCGAGTGCGTCCTCTGCGACATCAAGGAACCCGAACCCGCAGCCCCCGCCAACCCGGTATGGGCGGAATGGGCGGAATGTACTAAGCCGCAAGGCTTGGTACAAACCCCATCCGTAAGGAATGGGCGGAATGTATTGATGAATGCGTGATTGCGTTAGTGCTTGAGTGGCTAACGCAGACCAATACAGCCAACAGTAAAGGGAGCATCCAGACGGGTGCTCCCTTTCTTTATGTATTGTTTGTGGAGTCTACGTCTCGGCTTTTTTGTTCTCTCATACAATAAAAAAACAAATCTGTCGTTATGAGATAAAAATATCAACAATATGAATAGCGCGACATATGACAGCAATGCAATGAGCAATCTGTGGAATTACATTCAAGGACTGCCTCTTTCGCCGTACGACCGTCGTTGGCTTGCCGACCGTCTCATAGAGAGTACTAAAGAAGATGAAAACAGTATCCTTGCCGAAGCACGCAAGGCCATTGAAGAAATGCGCCGGCAGAGCGAGGAAAACGGCAACTCGGAAATGACACTCGACGAAATCAACGAAGAAATTCGCCAGGTGCGCCTCGAGCGTAAATAAGTCCAGAAATGAAACAATTCTACGCTGTTTTCGACACAAACGTAATTGTGTCAGCCTTACTCACCCGCAACGCCGCTTCCCCGACTGTTGCCGTGCTTGACTATATTCTTGACCGCACCATCGTTCCCGTTTACAACGAGGAGATATTGAAGGAGTATAGCGAAGTGCTGCACCGTGAGAAATTTAACTTCGCAACAGCAAGAATAGAGGCGGTTCTTGCCATCATACGCAGTGGTATCGCTGTCGACCGTACCAATTCAGAATGGAATTTCCCAGATGCCGACGATAAAGTCTTCTACGAGGTGGCCTTGTCCATTGACGATGCATATCTTGTCACAGGCAACATCCGTCATTTCCCGCCAGTCAGCAAGGTCGTTACCCAGCAGAAATGCTAATGATTATTGAGGGTAATGGCTTAAACAAATAATCGGTCAGTGTGCCAGGAACTCTTGATAGAGGGCCACCGGGCCAAGGTGCCATTGCTTGGTGGATTCCTGCTCCAGCCGTTTATACACTTTGGAATGATAGATATCCTTCACGGCCTGCACTATGCTTTTGCCGCTGTCTTCGGCAAGCATCTCCGCCATACGGCTGACCTTCGACGGCAGAATCAGATAGAGATTGTCTTGCGTAATGTCGAGATTCATAACGTAACCTCTTTTCTGCGAAGAGCGATAAACTCGTCAATATCTTCCATCAGCCACTGGCGGCTTTGCGTGTTCAGCGTCTCGTAATGTTCCGCCAAATAATCCAGCACGCCATACTCCTCCAATACCGTCACTGCATCACTTCCGGACAGGTGCTTCTCGTTCTTGTACTGCTCCGTACAGAACGACAGGAAATAGGCTATATCTTGTTGATGTTTATCCATCGTAATGATTGCTTTTTTAAATTGCAAAGATACGACAAAATCCCGAAATGGAGAAATTTTTTTGTGAAATGGAAATGCAATACAACAATATCCCCTATAAATAAAAGGGAGAATATTGCACCGTTACAATAGTCTCCCTACAAATAATCGGAGAATAAAATCACCCGCGACAGCCACGTTGCATTTAATCATAACTGACTAAACGAACAGAATATTCTCTATCTTTACTGCTTGAAGAGTAAAAGCCAATCTCACCTTTTGTAATATAGAAATATCCTCCCGTTCTTGTGTTATAGACATATTTCCCTTCTGATGACATTCCGTATGTTTTACCTGCTATAGTGTTGATATATCCCTCTAGGGTTAAATGAATATAATTTCCATTTGGCCCGGTAACTTTATACCCATTCCCATTCCAAGTCCATTTGCATTCTCTTTTTAGTTCCTCCCATTGTTCTTCAGAAGGAAGACTTGAGCCAAAATAACTCACGGCATTGCGGATTGAATAATATCCAGGTTCGTTAGACCTCTTCCATCTAATTCCACTTGGAAGACCTAGGTCTACATAGCTCTGTGCGTAGATGCAAAATGACATTAATGTGAAAACACATAGTACAAATATTTTTTTCATCATTGTTTACAGTCAGTTATATACCATCGACCCGTCGGTTTTGATTTTAATAATATGTTATTGTAGTACCGATGAAGTGTGCACACAAAAAGAGCGTGGTACTTTTAAGTCTTCATCGGTGTTTACGAGGTCTTGGACTACCTATTATCCCCAATTACAACGTACAAGTCCACGCTTATGCGGGAACGTCGTCGCTTTGGTCTGGGGATAATTCCGAAAGTGTCCAAGTTTCGTAAACACCAGATTAGCTACTTCGCTATTTTCTATTCTATGATGTGCATACTAAACTATGCGCTATACTTCATTGGCAATTATATTCGTTTATACTCTGTTGAAATCGGCTGCAAAATTACACAAATATTTTCATATACAGAAATCTTTTTCGTTTATGTCGGAAAAAGTTTGTAATTTTGCAGCGTGTAAACCGCAGAATTTGCGGCTTATTAACCGCACAACAATTTGAGTGATGCAAAAATATATCTACCATTCAACCAATTGGCCGACCTTCATTTGGGACAAAAACCTTATTATGGAGCGGCAGTCTGCCATCAACAAGATGGCTGGCCATCTCTTTGGCCGTCTGCACGACATTGGTCTCGACGCTCAGTTGCAAACTATGACGCAGATGGTGACCGACAACGTGGTGGATTCGTACTCGATAGAGGGCATTGCCCTTGATGTGGCGCAGGTGCGCTCGTCGGTGGCAAGACGGCTTGGTGTGGAGCAAATGGTGCAGACTGAGCCGTCGCATTATATCGACGGCATCGTTGAAATGATGCTCGACGCCACCACCAACTACCTTACACCCCTTACCGAAGACCGCCTCTTCGGGTGGCACTCGGCACTTTTCCCCAACACCCGAAGTGGCATACAAGGCATCGACGTTGGGCGCTACCGCCAGCGTGGAATGGATGTGGTGTCGGGGATGCTGGGGCGCGAGAAGATCCACTACCACGCACCTGAGCCGGACGTTGTGCCAGCTATGATGCACCAATTCCTCAACTGGTTCAACGGTAACACCACAAAAGACTACATCCGCTCTGCCGTCGCACATCTCCACTTCGTGAGCATCCACCCATTCGACGACGGCAACGGCCGCATCGCCCGCGCCATATCGGATATGGCCCTGTCGCAAGCCGACAATAGCCCGATGCGCTATTTTAGTATGTCGACCCAGGTGAACCGCGAGAAGAAACGCTACAATTCCATCTTGGAACATACGCAACGCAGCGACGGCGACATCACGGAGTGGATCGACTGGTATCTCGGCTGTATGGGTCGTGCAATTGAAAGTGCCGAGAAAAGCCTATCGCTAATCCTCCGCAAATCCATTTTCTGGCAGAACCACACATCGGATTCTTTCAGCCCACGTCAGCATACGGTACTTAACATATATCTGGACGGCTACGACGGCAAGTTGACCGTAAAGAACTATGCCAAACTGGCTGAAGTGTCAACCGATACTGCCATCCGCGACATTCACGAACTTGCTGCCCGCGGCATCGTGAAAGCGAAGGAGGGTATGATGCGGAATGTGGAATACGAAATAATAATCAATAAATAAAGTAATATGCTACAGATTGGAACCAAGGCGCCGATGTTTGAAGGCGCGGACGAGAACGAAAATATCGTTAAACTGAGCGACTTCAGCGGCAAGAAGCTGGTGCTCTATTTTTATCCCAAGGACAGCACGCCGGGCTGCACCAGCGAGGCCTGCGACCTGCGCGACAACTACCACCGCTTCCTGGCCCAGGGCTACGAGGTGGTCGGTGTCAGCCGCGACAGCGCCGCAAGCCATCAGCGTTTTATAGCCAAATATGAGCTGCCATTCCACCTTATCAGCGACCCCGAACACAAGATTCTGGAGGCCTACGAGGCTTGGGGCGAGAAGAAGAACTACGGCAAGGTGATGATGGGCACGCTGCGCACCACCTACGTCATCGACGAGCAGGGTACCATCATTGACGCCATCGGCAAAGTGAACACCAAAGAACACACCAAACAGATATTGAAATGACACTGCAGGAAGCTATCGTCGCACGCCACAGCGTGCGTCAGTACAAGAATCAGGCCATCGAGGCCGGGAAGGTGGAGCAGCTGCGCGCCGCCATCGACGGGGCCAACCGCACGGCGGGTCTGCATCTACAGCTGGTGACCGACGAGCCGGAGGCCTTCGCCCACGGCCTGGCCAAGTACGGCAAGTTCAGTGGCATCAGCAACTATATCGCCCTTGTCTGCCGAAAGGGGCAGGACGAACGGCTGGGCTATTATGGCGAACGCATTGTGCTGCTGGCGCAGACGTTAGGGCTGAACAGCTGCTGGGTTGGCCTGACATTCAGCAAGCAGCCGGACCACTACACTATCGGCGCCGACGAGCAGCTGCACGGCGTCATCGCCCTCGGCTATGGGCAGACGCAGGGTGTGCAGCACCCCGTAAAACCCATCGAAAAGTTTTACAAGGCACCTTCGGCCAGCATTCCCGGGTGGTTCAAAAAAGGTGTTGAAGCCGCAGTGCTGGCTCCGACGGCAATGAATATGCAGAAGTTCGAGTTCGAGCTGCTGCCCGACGGCCGTGTGGCGGCACGCACACGCTTCACGCTTATGGGCACCTATCTGAAGATAGACCTCGGCATCGTCAAGTGCCACTTCGAGATTGGCGCCGGCAAGGAAAACTTCCGTTGGGCAGAATAGTGCCTATTCAACCAGTTTGAAGCGCATACGCCAAGTGTGCGCTTCTTTGTTGTAGTCGTGGCTGATAACCTTGAAAGTCCCGATTTCTGAGGTGTTCTGCACGTGGGTTCCCACGCAGGCACAGAGGTCGTAGTCGCCGATGCGCACCAGGCGCAGCGTCTCGCTGGCGTCGTCGGGCAGTTTGCCAAGATCCACTTCGGGCGGTACCTCGTCGCGACGCACAAATTCGTATGTGACGGGCAATCCCTGCGCAATAACGTCGTTGACGCGCCGTTCCAGCTCCTGCACCTGCTCTTCCGTCGGACAGGCGTCGAGGATGTAGTCGCATTTGCTTTTCTTGCGCTCGATGTGGGCGTTGCGCGACCGCGGACAGCCGAACATACGTACCATCGTCTGGTTCAAAATATGCTCAGCCGTATGCATCGGTGGGTGTTCCTGCTTGTTATGAGCATTAAGCTTATGACCTTGCTTTGGCTCGGCAAAACAAATGGGATTTGCTTTGCTCTCGCTTTCTGCAAGGTTGTGTTCGTTGAGGATGGGTGAATCTGTGGACATATTTGGAATAATTTATTTTAATAGAGGAAGTTGTTGTATGGATAGCGGATGGCGTGGATGTGACGTATCTCGTCGTACATCATCCGGCGCAGGGCTTCGATGTTCTGGCGTTCGGCGGCGGAAATGAACACCGTCAGTCGTCCGCTTTCTTTCGATAGCCAGCTGTTTTCGAGCATCTGTAGCGTCCAGTTGGCCTTGGTCATCGGCGTCAGGTCGTCGGGGTCTTTCTCGACGTAACGGTAGGCGTCGATTTTATTGAAAACCATTATTGTAGGCTTGTCGGCAGCACCTATTTCGTCAAGGGTCTTGTTGACCGACTCTATCTGCTGCTCGTAGTCGGGATGCGAAATGTCGACAACGTGCATCAGCAGGTCGGCCTCGCAGACCTCGTCGAGGGTCGATTTGAACGATTCGACCAGTCCGTGGGGCAGCTTGCGGATGAATCCCACGGTATCGGTCAGCAGGAAAGGCAGATTGTCGACCACCACCTTGCGAACTGTTGTGTCGAGGGTGGCAAAGAGTTTGTTCTCGGCAAAAACGTCCGACTTCGAAAGCAGGTTCATAAGTGTCGACTTGCCGACGTTGGTGTAGCCTACAAGTGCCACGCGAACAAGGCTTTCGCGGTTCTTGCGCTGCTGCACTTTCTGCTTGTCGATGTCTTTGAGGCGTTCTTTGAGCAGCGTGATTTTCTCGGTGATGAGGCGTCGGTCGGTCTCTATCTGGCTTTCGCCGGGGCCGCGCATACCGATGCCGCCGCGCTGTCGCTCCAAGTGGGTCCACATTCGCGTCAGGCGTGGCAGCATATACTGCAGCTGTGCCAGTTCGACCTGCGTCTTGGCAATCGAAGTGCGTGCGCGCTTTGCAAAGATGTCGAGTATCAGCGTTGTGCGGTCCAGTATGCGGCAGTCGAAGGCCTTCTCGAGGTTGCGCAGTTGGGCCGGCGACAGCTCGTCGTCGAAGACGATGAAGTCGGCATCCAGCGCGTTCTTGTATTCCACCACCTCCTCCAGTTTGCCGCTGCCTATGTAGGTGCGGCTGTCGGGGCGATCCAGCTTCTGAATCACCGTTTTGACGGGTATGCCGCCTGCCGTTTCGAGCAGGAAAGCCAGTTCCTTGAGGCATTCTTCGGTGCGCTCCATCGTCGTTTTCGAGTCGCACACCGATACCAGTATGGCGCGTTCCGGCTCGATGTCGGTCGAGAAGGTATTGCGCTCCTGAGGCGACGGCCGGCGCTGGTTTTCACTTTCCCAGATGCCTGTCTCGCCTTTGAATTTGCCTTTATTCGTCTTCCAGCTCGTTTTTTTCATTGTCGGAATGTATTTCTATTGCTTCGTTTAGCACACGCTCAAGGTCGGCACAGGCAGCCTGCCACGAGAAGTTCTCGGTGACAAAATGGAAAGCGTTGTCGCTCAGCGTCGATGCCAACGTCTGGTCGTCGAGCAGGCGGATGATGGCTGCTGCCAGCTGGCCAGCGTCGCGGCCCAGCAGCACCTGCTCGCCGTCGGTGGCTCCAAGCGATGCGTTGGCCAGCGGCGTGGTGATGCAGGGAATGCGCATCGACATTGCTTCAAGCAGCTTGTTCTGCAGTCCCGAACCGATACGCATAGGTGCCACAAATACCTTTGACTGAGCGTAATAGGGACGTATGTCGTCGACCGAGCCGGTGATTCTTACGCGCTCCGATGCCAGCTGGCGCACCGCCGCCGACGGGGTGGCACCGGCAATGACGACCTTTGCCTTCGGATGTGTGCGCCACACAATGGGCATTATCTCCTTCACCAGGTAGCAGGCAGCATCGATGTTGGGCTTGTATTGCATATTGCCGCAAAAGACGACATCGTGCCGCTTTTCGGCATCGGCAGGGTGGAAGTAGTCGAAATCCACACCGTTGCGCACTATTTCGATTGCCGTATTGCGGTTCTGCGGTATCGCATCGCGGTCGGTCTCCGAAATGACAGTCAGCCGGTCGAAGATTGAGCAGGCGTTGTACTCGGCCGAGCGCAGCATCTTGAACTCGAAGTGGTGGAAAAAATAGCGCAAACCCTTTTGGTTCATCATTCGCCGCTCCTGGTTCATCGACAGTGCGTCCTGAAAGTCGAGCACCTTGGGACGGCTGCTGTGGGCCGCATATTTCATCGTGCGGACCATCTGGGCATAGACTACGTCGGGCTGCACTTTGGCCTCAAACTCGCGGCACAGGCGTTGCGCCTTGCGGCTGTCCCAGTAGCCTATCTGCAGCGAGCGGATGCCGAAAAAGTTGCGCACCACCCGAAAGGCACCGAAGAAACTGGAAATCCGAGCAATGCAGATTTCGCGGCAGTATTTGCGCAGCTCAGCCACAGCGCTCTCGTCAACGTTGCTGTGCGACAGGGCAAAAAGGTAGACCTCGTTGCCGGCAGCAAGGTTTTTTATCTGGTGGTATGCCCGCAGCTTGTCGCCCTTTTCGAGAGGGTAGGGGAAGCGTGGCAGGATGACTAATATCTTCATTGTTAATGGTTAATGCGTTAATTTATTAATTTGTTAGTGCTGACGCAGTTCTCCGTTCTCCGCTTAAAACAGCGTTGTCTGCGTTCCTTCGGCAAAACCTTCGCGGTCGTCGGGCGGGAGTTCGGCTTCGATGTTCTCGTTTTCGTTATCCTCTTCGTCTTCAACGTCCTCGGGCTCGGGCAGCGGGTCCAGCCAGCGGAACTCCTTGACTTCCGATGTCGTGATGCGCTTGCCCTTGGCCTTGTAGCCTTTCACGCCGATAAACTCGCTGACCTCGACAATCTCCGACTCGATTTTCTTCTTGGCGCTTTCGTCGTAAAGGACTTCCAGCCGCGGGAAGGTGTCGACCGAGAAGGTCACCATCGTGTCGCCCGACTCCTCGTCGAGGAACGACAGTTTCTTGTCAAAGTCCTCGACCACAAAGCGTTTCAGGTAGTAGCTGCCACTGTCGGCGGCCTTGTATACGACGCTGACGATGGTCTTGGGATTGTGCTTGCGTATTAGCAGCAGGTCGTCGTCGTAGTGGTTGGCCAGGTCAAAGTTGGTGGTGCGGAAATGGCCCGAAGCCATCAGCGTCAGGATGCGGTCCTTGCCCTTGAACTCGCCAAGATAGAGGCCCGCCTCGTTGACGTTGAGGCGCTTGATGCTCTCGTCGAACCATATCTTGCGGGCACCGAGTGTCGACACACCCTCGCCCTTCATATTGATGCTTCTTACGGCGTTGCGCGTCAGTATGTTGCCCATCGATGCGCGTCCCTTGATGGCCAGCCCGGCAAAGTTGAAGTCGAAGCTGGTTTTCTTCAGTTTGGGCTTCGACACGTGGTGGATGGTCACCGTTTCGGCCTCGCCGTTGGGGTTGGCGGTGAAATACAGTATCTTGGAGCCCTTTGTGCCCTTGGTGAGCGAGTATTCCTTGTCGCGCGTGATGCCCAGCACCGAGAAGCGCTTCACGTAGACGTAGCCGAAGGCCCCGTCGCGGTAAATCATATTGTACACCGTCCGTTCGTCGCCCTTGCGGAACAGGCCGATGAACTCGATTTCCTTGCAGTCCGTGCTGCCCACAAAGCCTTTCTCCTGCACCTTGGTGACTATCATCGAGCCGTCCTTGCGGAAGACGATGATGTCGTCCATCTTCGAGCAGTCGAAAGCGTACTCGGCACCTTCGTCCTTCTTCAGCCCATAGCCGGCAAAGCCCGTCGTGCGGTTGACGTAAAGCTTCTCGTTGGCCACAGCAACGGCCACAGCCTGAATGTCTTCGAAGTTGCGTATCTCCGTCTTGCGCTCGCGTCCCTTGCCGTATTTCTCCAGTATGTGGCGGAAATAGGCGATGGCATATTCCGTCAGGTGCTCCAGGTGGTTCTTTGTCTCGTCGATGTTCATCTCGATGTTGGCGATGTCCTCGTCGGCCTTCTTGATGTCGAACTTCGAAATCTTGCGCACCGGCTTCTCGCACAGCTTCAGCACGTCGTCGCGCGTAATCTCCTTCTTGAACAGCTTGCGGTAGGGGTCGAAGGCGCGCTCGATGGCCGTCACCTGGTCCTCCCACGTCGCCTGGTCTTTCTCCAACTGCTTGTAGATGCGCTTTTCGAAGAATATCTTTTCGAGCGAAATCCAGTGCCACTTGTCCTCCAACTCGGCCAGCTGTATTTCCAGCTCCTGCCGCAGCAGGTCCTTGGTGCGGAAAGTCGAGTGGCGAAGTATGTCGGAGGCCGTCATAAAGACCGGCTTGTTGTTGACAATCACGCAGGTCTGCGGCGAAAAGCTGATTTGGCAGTTTGTGAAGGCGTAGAGCGCGTCGATCATCTGGTCGGGCGACACCCCCTGCGGCAGGTAGACCACAATCTCAACCTCGGCCGCCGTGTTGTCGTCCACTTTCTTTATTTTTATCTTGCCCTTCTCGTTGGCCTTCAATATGCTGTCGATCAGTACGTCGGTCGTTACCGTGTAGGGCAGTTCGGTTATGACGATGCCCTTGCGCTTCTCGTCGTAGTGCATCTTGGCGCGGATGCGCAGGCGGCCGCCCTGTGCGCCATCGTTGTATTTCGAAATGTCGATGAGGCCGCCGGTGGGAAAGTCGGGATAGATCTCGAACGGAACGTTCTGCAGTATCTTTATCGACGATTCCAGCAGCTCGCAGAAGTTGTAGGGTAGAATGACCGACGTCAGGGTGACGGCGATGCCCTTGGTGCCCTGGGCCAGCAGCAGCGGAAACTTGATGGGCAGGCTTACAGGCTCCTGCTTGCGGCCGTCGTACGAAGGCTTCCATTCGGTGGTTTTCTTGTTGAACACCACCTCGTTGGCAAATTTCGACAGGCGCGCTTCGATATAACGTCCCGCAGCGGCGTCGTCGCCCGTAAGGATGTTGCCCCAGTTGCCCTGGCAGTCGATAAGGAGATCCTTCTGGCCGAGGTTGACGAGGGCGTCCTTGATCGAAGCGTCGCCGTGGGGGTGGTATTGCATCGTGTTGCCCACGATGTTGGCCACCTTGGTGAAGCGTCCGTCGTCGGTCTCCTTCATAGCGTGCAGAATGCGGCGCTGAACGGGCTTCAGGCCGTCGTCGATGTCGGGCACACTGCGGTCCAGAATCACGTCCGACGCATAGTCGATCCAATAGTCCTTGAACATCGCATTCAGCGAAATCGTCTCGCCGTCCTGGTCCAAATGTCGCCCATTCTGGCCGCCATCGTCGGGCGGCAGCACGCCACTCTTCAGTTCATCGTTTTGCAAGTCAGCGTTTTGCTCTTCAAAATCTTGGGTTATATCGTTTGTGTCGTCGCTCATTATGTGTGGAATAATTTTTTGCAAAAATACTAATAATTATTGAAATGGAGAGCGTTGGTGATGACGACTTTTAAACCGTTTTGCCAACAATCGGCCGGCGGCAAAAGCGACAACCGGAATAGGCAAACCGCATTTGCCCAGCCTTTTCGACCATTGTTCAACCATCGTTTAACCATCGTTTGTCTTGCGCTGAAAAAAGTTGACACAAAAGTCAAAAAAATGAAGAAAGAAAAAG
>R20__coassemble_875_pt1 | contig 19894 bp, 17 predicted proteins | sample R20__metabat2_low_PE_005 | metagenome-assembled genome bin R20 | reverse complement strand
CCAATTTATGGTAATTCCTGTTAAAAAATGAAAGTTATTTTTGACCATTTACTTTCTCGTTTGTTGCTCCCTGTTTTTATCCCTGTTTTTCTCTTTTTTTTGCAAAAAAATAAAAAAAATCCTTGCATATCAAAAAAAGTGTGTATCTTTGCAATCCGAAAACAGGGGAGTTGAAACGCTGAAAATCGTTCTAACCTTCTGATGTTCAAGGAGAGATGCCGGAGTGGTCGATCGGGGCGGTCTCGAAAACCGTTGACCAGCTTGCTGGTCCCAGGGTTCGAATCCCTGTCTCTCCGCTGATGAAAAGGCAGCCAGAATGGCTGCTTTTTTTGTATGACAACCTCGAGAACACAATTTGATTTGCGATATATTTTTTGTCCGACATTCCGGGAAACGAAAAAAATATGTAAATTTGCAGTCCCGATTGAAATATAATAAAACAGGATATGAAACGTATAACCCTTTTACTTTCAATGTTTGCAGCAATAAATTGCATCGTCGCCCAGCCGACAAAACAGATAACTCTCGAGGATATTTGGGCCAAAGGCACCTTTGCGCCGCGCGGCATACAGAGCATTCGCTCGATGCAGGACGGCGAGCACTACTGCGTGCTGACGCGCACGGGCATCGAGAAGTATTCGTACAAGACGGGCGAAAGCGAAGGCCTGGTGTGCAACTTCGGCGGTCCGGCTATGGCCAAGAAGGCCAAACCGCTGCCCCCGATCGAGGGCTATGAGTTTTCGGCCGACGAGCAGAAGATACTGCTCAGCAGCGGCTTCGAGCCCATCTATCGCCACAGCGGCGTGTCGGACTACTATATTTATAATGTCGCCGACGGCACTTTTGCCAAAATCAGCAACGAGGGCAAGCAGCGCCTGACGACCCTGAGCCCCGACGGTACGAAGGTGGCCTACGTGCGCGACAACAATCTGTACTATATGGACTTGGATTCGTATGAGGAGCACCAGATCACGACCGACGGCCGCCTCAACGCCATCATCAACGGCACCACCGACTGGGTCTATGAGGAGGAGTTTGCCATCACGCAGGGCTTCTACTGGAGCCCCGACTCGAAGCGCATCGCCTATTACCGCTTCGATGAGAGCAAGGTGCGCGAGTTCACGATGCAGACCTGGGGAGGCCTCTATCCCGAGAACTACAACTACAAGTACCCCAAGGCCGGCGAGGACAACTCGGTGGTTGACATATACATATACAGTCTGGCCGACAACCAGTCGATGCGCCTCAACACGTGCAGCGAGAACGACCAGTACCTGCCGCGTATGCAGTGGACCAAGGACCCCAACATCTTGGCGTTTATGCGTATGAACCGCCTGCAGAACAAAATGGAGCTGCTGACGGCCAACGCCACGACGGGCAAGATCCGTCCGCTCTATATCGAGGAGGACAAGGCATATGTCGATGTGCCCGACACGTGGCGTTTCCTCAGCGACGGCAAGTCGTTCCTTATCACCAGCGAGAAGGACGGATACAACCATATCTATCTGTACGGTATGGACGGCCAGCAGGTCCGCCAGATTACGACGGGCGACTTCGATGTGGTCAATATCTGTGGCATCGACGAGAAGAACCAGAAGATTTATTTCCGTAGCCATACAAGCGGCGCAATCAATACGGACTTGTATGTGGTTGATTTCAAGGGTAAGAAGATGGAATGCCTGAACTATGACGCCAAGGACAAGCAGAACGCCGGCTACGGCGCCGACGGCATCCGCGACGGCAAGTACATCCTCGGCACCTACAACGCCACTTTCAGCAATGGCTGCAAATACTACATCTGCACCTTCAGCAGCGCCAACTGCGCTCCGCGCTATACGCTGCACGACAGCAAGGGCAAGATCATCAAGGTGCTGCAGGACAATGCCGCTCTGCAGGCACGCCTTTCGGAATACGGCCGCGAGCGCAAGGAGTTCGGTACCCTCACGACCGACGAGGGTGTGGAGCTGAACTACTACATCATCAAGCCCGCCGACTTCGACAGCAGCAAGCAGTATCCGCTCTTCTTCTACGTCTATGGCGGTCCCGGCAACCAGCAGGTTACCAACGCCTATGGCTGGAGCGACTACAACTGGTTCCGTATGCTGGCCCAGAAGGGCTATGTGGTGGCCTGCTTCGACGGTCGCGGCACCGGTGGCCGTGGGGCCGAATGGAAGAAGATGACCTATCGCAACCTGGGCCACTACGAGTGCGTCGATGCCATTGCCGCTGCCAAATGGTTCGGCCGCAAGCCTTGGATTGACGAGAACCGCATCGGTATCTTCGGATGGAGCTTCGGCGGCTACCTGTCGTCGCTGTGCATCCTGAAGGGCAACGATGTATTCAAGAGCGCCATCGCTGTGGCTCCCGTCACCACCTGGCGCTACTACGACAACATCTATACCGAGCGTTTCCTGCAGCGTCCGCAGGAGAATCCTGACGGATACGACAACAACTCGCCACTAAATTTCGCCGACCGCCTGAAAGGCAACTACTTGCTGGTGCACGGCACGGGCGACGACAACGTCCATTTCCAGAACGCCCTCGATATGGCCACCGCCCTCGAGAAGGCCGACAAGCAGTTTGAGATGCGCGTCTATCCCAATAAGAACCATAGCATCTATGGCGGCAACACGCGCCTGAACCTCTACAAGCTGATGACCGATTTCATCGAGCGCAAGCTGTGACGGCATAAGGGGGTAGGGGTGGTTTGAAGAGAATATCCAACAGCTGCCTTGGGGCAGCTGTTGGATTATTTATAAGTCACCTCTAAAAATTCGTTTAATTCGAACAGTTCGCCGTTTAAATTAATTATAGGTGGTCGCCTGTAGAAAAAATCTTTAGAGTTTCCTATTCTTCTTTCAGCAGTTCGTCCACCTCGTCGGCAAGTTCGCGGTATTTCTTTTTCTCGCGTTTGTTGACGAGGAAACCTGCCAACAAACCTATCGGGACGGTGATAAACAGCGTGGTGAGACCGTCGTAGGTGCTTTTGGTGAATTCGTGGACGATCATTGCAACGATAAGTATTCCGCCCAGAATTTGAATTATGCGATTTCCTCGCCGACTGTCGTCGCTGCAGTTGTTCACCGTCTCGCGCAATGTCTGCAGCCCGTCGCGACTGCCCGTAAGTGGACGTATAAGGTTGAATGTGGTCAGAATACCAGAAACTATAATCAGTGCCATTAAAAAATCGAAAGCCACAACCAGCCACAGGTCGAGTATGCCTTCCGCGAAATGCAGGAACGTGACAAACGCAGCTCCCACAGCCAAGACAATGCTGTAGAATAGGTTACGGTTAAAGAGATGCTTTGCGTGGCGTTCGACGGCACGCCGCCATACGTCGCTGTGGAATGTGCTGTGATGTTCTATATGCTGTTGCAGGCCGCAGAGTTCCTGTTGCAGTTCCTGCTTGATGTCCAAATTGTTTTCCATTTTGCGAGTGATTTAATCGGTTATTTTTTTGAGTTTTTCGCGAATGCGGACCAGTCGCACGCTTACATTGTCGACGCTGATGCCCATTATGGCTGCAATCTCGTCGTAGGGCAAATCCTCGAGCCACAGCAGTATCAGCGCGCGATCGAATGGGTGGAGCTTGCCGATGCGACGGTGCAGGCGCGAGGCTGCCGGGCATTGCTCCTCGTCGGCAAAAAGATCCACATCGACATCGAGGGGGTTGCTGTCGGGTCGGCGACGCGAATGGCGGTCGGCACTGATGCAGGTGTTCAGCGCTACGCGGTACACCCACGTCTTCTCCGAACTTTGCCCTCTAAAGCTGTCGAACCCCTGCCACAGCCGGATAAGCACCTCTTGTGCCAGGTCGTCGGCCTCTTGCCGCTCGTTGGCGAAGAGATAGCAAACCGAATAGATTGTCTGCCGCTGCCGTTCGACGAGTTGTTCAAAGGCTCGTTCCTTTTCTTCTTTGTTTTTCATCGTTTTGTATTTACACGTTAATCCCTGAGAATTGTCTCGATGGGCGTTTCGGATTTAAACCAATTTTGCCCATTAGACGCGATTCTGTTCGAAAAACTACACCCCGACCCAAGTTTTTTTTTGCAATTGCAAAAAAAATCCATCCGGGAACGCACAGAGACACGATACGCTTGCTGTTCGGACAATTACAATCCCATTACGTCGCGGGTACGGTTGAGGGTGTTGCGGCCCACGATGTAGGCGTAGCAGGCCGAGGGCATAAACTGCAGGTTGCCCCAGGAAAGGCTCTTCAGTCCGCTTTGTGTCATCGTGGTGACCAGGGCCTGCGAAAGGCCGTTCTTCTGCATAAAGGCGCGGAGCGAGCTCAATTCGTCGGGATTCTCGTAATAGCGGTCGCTCCATTTCAGTTCGACAGCCCAGTCGGGCTTCATACGGCCCATATTCACGCCGACGATGTCCACCTCGCCCATTGCCTTCTTGCCTTGCCGCCAGCTGGCGTAGGCGATGTCGGCCCCCAAGCGTGGTATCCACTGGGCATAGATGGCCGTCTCGACCATTGCGCCAATCTCGGCGTCGCTCTGCTCGATAGGCTGGAAAAGAGCGCAACGCAGCGACGGGTTGATCAGGTAGATTTTGAAGCTGTGGTCGCGCTGGTAGCGTTTACCCATATCGTCGGTGCGACGGATCACCTTGATAAGGAATGCCGCCTCGAGGTACTGCACGTACTTGCGCAGCGTCTCTTTGTTCACGCCCGAATTTGTGGCCAGACTTTCGTACGAGAACTCGCCCGCCGAATTGTAGGCTATCTGCGTGAAAAGCGAGTTCAGCTCTTGCACGTCCGATATGCCGTAGAGGCTGGGCAGGTCGCGCAGCAGCACCTTGTCGATGATGTCGTGGCGGATATACTGGCGCGGGTCGGCCTGGTCGTGCAGGTTGAATGCCACTTCGGGATAGCCGCCATAGTTGATATAGTCTATAAATATCTTGTTCAGCAATTTGATGTCGGTGGCTTCGAAACAATGAGTCCTGTGGCCGTTCCACTGTATTGACGATTCCTGCAGCAGATGTTCCTCGCTGCGCAGCCGGATATACTCATAGAAGGTCAACGGCGGAAGGCTGAAGTCGCTGAAGCGGCCGGCGCCGCTCTCGTTGCTGCTCTTTTTGAGGGCTGCGGCGGCACTGCCCGATGCCACAAAGCGGACGTTGTGATATGTGTCGAAAAGCGACTTGAGGTGCACTTCCCAGTCTTTCAGGTACTGCACCTCATCGAAGAATACGAAGCATTCGTTGCCCATCCAGCCGCTGTTGCCATTGGCCTGCATCGCAAGATAGAGCAGCCTTTCGAGGTCTACGCCGTTGTATATAGGCGTTTCGACCGATACGAAGACGATGTTTTTCGGGTTCACACCTTCGTCTATCAATCGTTGGATTGTATGGAAAATCATAACTGTTTTCCCCACACGACGCGGTCCCATCAGTATTTGCGCCCGATGGACCTTGTGGTTTTTCACTAACGAAAAGAAGATGTCCAGATAGGAGCGTGGTGTCATTCGCTGATAATCGGGCAATATTTCGCCTGTCTGCCACCACGGATTGTCAATCTGTAATCTTGCAATTATATGTTTTTCAATATTTTCGTTAGGAATCATAACGGTTTATCGTTTTGTTTTCAAAATGCAAAATTACATATTTTTCCCCTTTAAGCAAAAAAATATTTGCTTAATTTGGATAAAAGGGTAAAATATGCGTCAAAATTCAGGAATTATTGATGCTTGTTTTCTTATTTTGCCTATATATAATATTGAAATATAGTGTGATATGCTGTCTTGGCAAATTAAGCAAAAAAATGTTTGCTTATTTTGCCTATCTCTGTTTTTCCTGGCTTTTTGCCTAAGTAAATGGTCAAAAACAACTTTCATTTTTTAAACAGGAATTGCCGGGAATCGGTCAGGAATTGTTCGTTTTTGAACTTGATTGACAGTGGATTACCATATAAGTCAAATTAAGTTGACTTGTTGCTCAAAATTATTGTTGTATTTTTAGCCCAAATCAGCCGTTGAAAGGCGAAAAACCGTTATAAACGCCATAAACTACAGTTAATCAGTGTGCTGTGTAGTATTGCTTCTTATTGCCGCCATTGGAGACAATCAATGATAAGATGTTGTTTTTATGAGAATTATACCGTAAAGGTTGCTTCCAATGGCCGATTTTGAAAGAAGCAGCCCAATGCACAAGAAGTCCGTCACAAAATCACACTCGCTTTTCTCTCATTCCTGCCACGGAACTTCTCTTGTCTGTTTGCGACTGCAAATGTTAAAATTTAACATTTCCGACCCTATTTTTGTCACTTTTTTCACTGCGCCAACGGGCTGTTTTCCAGGTATCAAATATCTACCAAAGTTCACCCAAAGTCCAATCAAAGCCTTACCAAAGCCTTCACCAGCGGACTTTAATAGATATTAGGTCAAACTTTTACAAAGGTCAAAATCGGGCACTGTGGGGCGACTTCCCAATTAGTTACAAAATTTAATTACTGATAATCAGCAAGATGTAAATGTTAAAAATTTTTGTTAAAAATTGCAAGATTTTAACATTTGCAAAGGGTTGCAGTGCCGGTTTCCGAAGTCGAATGACCGATTGGGGTTTTAAGGCAGAACAGGCAAATGGACAACAGCGCTTATAGGATGTGGGTTGACGCTCGAAAAAAGTAGAGCACAAGTGTTATATATAAATGATGGGTTCTTTCAAGAATCGCAACTTTTTTTCAAAAATTCACGAAGATTTAATGTTTTTTTGTATCTTTGTAGTTCGATATGTTGGGCTGAAAACGGTCCAAGGTATTGTATATTAATTAACTAAAGAATAAATAGCATTATCAGATGAAGAAGATATTGACCCTATTGGCTTTTGCCTTCCTGTTGCAGATTCCTGCAAAGGCCCAGTTTGTTGATTATGGCTTTCGTCTTGCCAATGGTGCCTCTTATGTCGCCGACGACCTGCTGACGCATACGCCTATTTTGGGCTTTAGTATTGGCGGTTACGTAGACTATATGTTCACCGAATGGAAAAATCCTTGGGCAGAAAACATCTATCTTCAAACTGGCCTCAATATCACACGTCGCGGTACCAACTTCCAGCAGGTCTTCGTCAATATGCTTTCCATCCGTCAGGGATTCTTCCATAACTGGTATGCGCAAATCCCTGTTATTGCAGGATTTAAATATGAGATTCCGCAACTTCCTGCTGGCAACTATGTAAATTTCTTCCTCGGCCCTACGGTCAGTGTAGGCCTCTTTGGTCAATTGCTGGATCGTCAGGTGACACCAGGTATGCCGCAGGCTTCGAACAACTATGACACTTTTGTTACAGGCTCAAAAGACGACCGCAGCTCATTCAAAAACCTGCGCCGTTTCGATGTTGGCCTCATCCTTGGCGTTGGCTACCAGTGGCATAACTTTACCTTTGATCTCTATATGGACCACGGTTTCATCGCCCTGATGAAAAAGGAAGATGTGCTTGCTCCTTTTGACCAAACGCAGAACCAGAATAATCAGAACAGCAACTCGCAGAATGACACCAAACCCAAGGACCGCAATGCCTATACCGGCACCAACAATGCTTTTATGCTGGCAATAGGTTACCAATTGCCAATCAATAGGTAGTTGAAAGTTGAGAGTTGAAAGTTGAAATCCTTATTGCTGCTTTTTTGTCCCGCAGAATGCTTTTTTCACGGCCATTCGTGGCCGCATAGTGAGGTGGTCTCCAAAAAAAGAGGGCATCACACAAGTATTTATTCCCTAATGAGAATTGCTTATGCAACAATAAAAAAATAAGTACAACGATAATTGAAAAATAAAGGGGAGAATAATAAAAGGGAGCTAAAAAGGGAGTAATAAAAGGGAGTTAAAGTGGACAATACATTTTGCGACAATATTGTAGACAAACGTATTGTCTATTTTAACTCCCACTTTAACTTCCATTTTTACTTATCATTGTTAATTATAGACAAACGTATTGTCCATTTTAACTTCTCATTTTTGTAAGTTATTTTTTCTACCGCCATAAAAAATGCAAGTCGATTTTGACTATTTACTTAAAAAGAATCGAGGGTGTCCTTGACTTATGGGACACCCTCGTCGCTTTTTGGCTAAAGCCTTTGCGATTATTTGTTCTCTTTCACTTTTGCGTACTCTTCGTTGAGGCCTTTGACAATCTCGTCGGTGATGTCCATACCCTCGTTGCCATAGAGCACAGGGCTGCTGCTGAACGATTTGGACAGTATGATGTCGAACTGCTGGTTTTGCGCGTTGTATTCGCGGATGAAGTTGTAGACAGCCTGGGTCATCTTTTCGCTCTCCTGCATCGTTTTTTCGGTGATCTGCTGGGCATATTCGCCCTCAAGGCTTTGCAGACGGTTGGCGCGGTCGGTCAGCTCCTTCTCCTTGGCCTGCTGTTGGCTCAGCGTCATTTTTTCGCCGCCACCCTGCACGTAGGCCTGATAGTCATTCTGGAACTGTGCCATCTGCTGCTTGTAGCTGTTTTCCTTGGCGGTCTGGAAGTCCTTCAGCTGCTTCTGCAGGTCGATGGCATACTGGTATTTGGCCATCAATGTGTCGGTGTTGATGTAGGCTATCTTCACGCCGCCTTCACCCACAGCCACAGGAGCTTTAGCGTCGGCGTTGGCCAGGCTTTTGCCACCCTTGGCACCGATGCCGGTGAAATGGAAAATGTAAAGCAGAATTAGGCCGACGAGCAATATGCAGTTGACAATGGGCAGGTATTTGCATCCGCATCTCTTTTCGCCTTTGCACTCGCAGCTCTCGACTTCCTGCTTGGGCTCTTCGATGTTATTGATTACTTGTTCTTCTTGATTGGTGATATTTTCTTCCATATTAATAGATATTTCAATTTGCAATTATTAATTTTCAACTTCTCCGATTGTATCGATGGCGTGCTGTACACGGCGGATGGTCTCGTCCTTGCCGAGCATCATCACCAGCGTAAGCATATCGGGTCCCACGGTCTTGCCGACAACGGCCAGGCGCAGCGAGTTCATCACCTGTCCCATATTCAGCCCGTTGCCAACGATGTAGTCGTCCAAAAGGGCCTTGTGGATGGCATCGTATTCGAAGGGAACTGTATTCAGTATTTCAATCACTTTGGCCATATGCGTGGTCATACCTGCTTTCCAGCGCTTTTTGATGGCTGCGGGGTCGTATTCGGTTGGGGCGACAAAGAAGTAGGATGTGGTGTCCCACATCTCGCTGATGAAACTGATGCGCTCTTTCATCATTCCGCAGACCTTGACGACATAGTCGTGCGAAGCCTTTATGCCGTGTTCGTCAAGGATGGGCTGGAACATTGCCGCCACTTCCTCGTCCGAGTGCATCTGCATATACTCGTGGTTGAACCACTTGGCCTTCTCGACGTTGAACTTGGCGCCGCTCTTGCTGATATGGGCGATGTTGAACATTTTGATGAGTTCGTCCATCGACAGTATCTCCTGTTCGGTGCCCGGATTCCAGCCCAGCAGGGCCAGTATGTTGACCACCGCTTCGGGGAAATAGCCGCGTTCGCGGTAGCCGCTGCTCAGCTCGCCGCTCTTGGGGTCGTGCCAGTCGAGCGGAAAAACGGGAAATCCAAGTCGGTCGCCGTCGCGCTTGCTCAGTTTGCCGTTACCTTCGGGCTTTAGCAGCAGTGGCAGGTGTGCAAACTGCGGCATTGTGTCTTCCCATCCAAATGCGCGGTACAGCATCACGTGCAGCGGTGCCGACGGCAGCCATTCCTCGCCGCGAATCACGTGGCTGATGTGCATTGTGTGGTCGTCGACGATGTTGGCCAGATGGTAGGTGGGCATACCGTCGCTCTTGAACAGTACTTTGTCGTCAAGCAGGTTGCTGTTCATTGTCACGTCGCCGCGAATCAGGTCGTGGACCGTAATTTCGGTGTCGGCAGGGAACTTGAAGCGCACCACGTATGGCTCGCCGCTGTCCAGTCGCCGCAGCACCTCGTCGGCCGGCAGGCTCAGGCTGTTCTGCATACCCTCGCGGGTGTGGCAGTCGTATTGGAATGTCTTTTTTGCAGCCTCATATTCCTTGCGCTTGGCCTCAAGCTCCTCGGGACGGTCGAAGGCGTAGTATGCCCAGCCGCCTTCAATCAGCTGGTCTGCATACTGGCGATACATCGGTTTGCGGTCGCTCTGGCGGTAGGGGCCGTAGGGACCGCCGATGTGCACGCCCTCGTCGAACTCGATGCCCAGCCAGGTCAGAGCCTCGATGATGTATTGCTCGGCACCGGGCACAAAACGCGTCTGGTCGGTATCTTCGATGCGCAGAATCATCTTGCCACCCTGCTGGCGGGCAAAAAGGTAGTTGTAAAGGGCGGTGCGTACACCGCCTATGTGGAGCGGCCCCGTCGGACTCGGGGCAAATCTTACTCTTACTTCTTGTGACATTGTCGTTGTCGGTATTATATATTTAGTTCTTATTTATTATTTATAATGCATTTAACGCAGTTACGCCGCTTTTATTGTCTGCTGCAAAAGAAAAAATGACAATCTACTGTCCTGAGAATCTTAATCCCATTGTTCCAGCTGCCCGAATGTTTTCCTGCCGCGCAAGTGGTAGTCTACGAGGATGGAGCGTGGATAGATGCAGCTGACGGGTTGTGGCTTGACGGCTGCGCGTTTGGCGCGGAGCGCAGGCCGCCACTGGCGGAATTGTCGATGAGCCTTGAATACAGCGCAGAACTCGCCCCATTTGCCTTGGGCAAGGAAGCTGAAGGCGGCAATCCAGTCGAGGACGATGCGCAGGCGGATGACTCGATGCAGGCGGTTGTCGGGCAGGTTTTTGTACAGCATCGCCAGGTTGTTGCGGAAGTTGAGCTGCGTCTTGAAGGGCGAGCTTTTGGGCAACGTGCCGCCGCCTACGTGGAAGACTTGCGCGTCGGAGGTGGCCACGATGCGGTAGCCGCGGTTTCGGGCGCGCCAGCAAAAGTCGATCTCCTCCATATGGGCAAAAAAGTCTCCGTCGAGTCCGCCGAGTTCTTTCCACGCCGAGGCGCGGACGAAAAGCGCTGCGCCGGTGGCCCAGAAGACATCGCGAGTGTCGTCGTATTGGCCTTTGTCTTGCTCTATAGTGTTGAAGATTCGGCCGCGACAGAAGGGGTAGCCCAGTTTGTCGATGTATCCGCCTGCGCCGCCGGCGTATTCGAAACGGTCGCGCTGGTCGTACATACGGAGTTTTGGTTGGGCGGCGGCAATCTGCGGGTTGGCGTCCATCAGGGCGACGACTTTGTCGGTCCAGCCGGGTGTGACTTCGACATCGTCGTTGAGCAGTACGTAGTATTCGGCTTCGACCTGTGCCAGGGCGCGGTTATAGCCGTCGGCGAAACCGTAGTTGCGGTCGAGGGCGATGATGCGCAGGGTGGGGTAGTGGCTGGCGAGGAACTCAAGGCTGTCATCGGTCGAGCCGTTGTCGGCAATGATGACCTCGGCGTCATCGCTGCAATTGGCTACCACCGAGGGCAGGAAGCGCTCAAGCATCGGACGTCCGTTCCAGTTCAGTATGACTATAGCGGTTTTCATTTTTCAATTATCTTTATCGTTCCGTCCTTCATTATGCGGCCGTTGCGGGTCAGCTTCCAGCGTCGGTGGCTCCATATCCAGTACTGTGGCTCGGTGCGTACCAGCTGCTCGAGGTGACGGGCATAGCGTTCGGTGATTTCCCCTTCCGGCAGGCTGTTGGGCGAGTCGGTCATCAGCTCGAAGTGTACGCTGTAGTGGCCGTGGCGCTCTTTGCGGACATCGTATAGGAAGACGGGCATATTGTATTTGCGTGCAAAGTGCTCGGCACCAAACAGGAATGGCGTGTCCTGGCCGAGGAAGGTGGTCCAGTGGCTGCGGTGGGGGTTGCTGGGCGACTGGTCGCTAAGCATCATATATGCCGCAGGCACCTTCCAGCGATCGTAGTAGGCCATAGTCTGGCGCACGTCGGTCTGGTCGACAATTTCGGTGCCGTAGCGTGCGCGGCGAGCCGTAATGAAGACCCCAAACCCTTTGTTGTCGAGGGGCTTGCCTACACCGACGCCGTGATGGCTGATGGCGTGGTCAAGCGAGGTGATCATATATTCCCAGTTGTTGTAGTGGGCCGACATCAGGACGACGCTGCGGTTGGCATTGTAGTAGGGCTCAAGTATCTCGGGATTCTCGAGGCGGTAGCGGCGGCTCACTTTGTGCAGTGGAGCGCGCAGGTTGTAGATGCCTTCGGCCAGCAGGTCGCAAAGGTGGCGGTAGTATTGCCGTTCGATGCGGCGCAGTTCGGTGCGGCTTTTGTCGGGGAAAGAGCGTTCCAGGTTGGTGCGCACCACTTTGAGCCGGTATCGTGCAACATAGTATACGACGGGCCACAGCAGCGATGCCAGGCCATAGAGCAGCCAAAGCGGCAGGTAGGCGACGGGCAGAAGCAGGTTGTACATCAACGGTGGATTGTGGAGTCGGAAATCTTGCGATTACTGTTCTCTGCTGATTTTCAATATCCTCTTTCGAATTGTTCGCCAACTTCACCCACAATGCCCTCTTCAAGCTGCTGCTGGCTGAGGCGGCGCTCCCAGTACACGTCGCGCACTTCGCCTTTGGCGTTGGAATGGAGCAGTTTGTAGAAGCCTGAGCGAAACTCGTCCCAGAAAATGAAGCAGCGGTTGGCGTCGTCGCCAGGCAGATTGTTGTAGCGCCACAGCTGGTAGGGCAGGTAGAAGATCTGCCCCTGGCTCTCGGTCCGTCCGACTTGCAGGTCGACGGCCTCTTCCGAATGCTGGACGGTGACGCCTGCGCCAAACTTGCTCATCGAAACGAAGTTCTTCTCGTCGCGTACAAAGTCGGGCGCGCCATACTGCAGGTATACTCGGCCGCGGTCGGTTTGCGAGCCACGCGTTTTGGGCCACGAGAAGTTTTTCTCCACATAGTCTATGCGCTGCTTGTACTGGCGCCAGGCACCTTCGGCGTTGAGCGGGTCGCGGCGCACCCAGAATTTATAGAGGAACAGCTGTTTTTCCTCAATGCCGGGACGCTTGATGAGTTCATATATGTCGCGGCGTTCGACCTCGTTGGCGATGGGGGCCAGGGCTTCGATGTAGTTGTTCAGCTGGGTTTCATTGTCCTGCTCGGCGGCAAAGGTCATCGACACGGGGGTGCTGTTGAGGCTGTTGTCGACGCTGGGGTTGCTCCTGAAGAAGGGCACGCGCTTGTACAGCAGCTTGTCGTTGTTGCGGTTGCGGATTTCCAGCACCAGGTTGTAGTTGCCCGAGGGCAGGTCCTGTATCTCAATCGTGCCGAAAATCGGAATGATGGTGTCGCGCTGCAGGCGCTGTACGGTACGGGTGTATTCCAGTATTTTGCCAGTCTCGAGGATTTCGATGTACGAAACAGCGAAGATGTTCTCATCCTTTACTTCGCGGTTGATGTTGTACAGCTCGCTGTAGTAGTTGATTCGGCCCACCTGCTCGGGCAGGAAATCGTTGACATAAGGCTCCATATCGTATCCGTTGCGCGACAGGATGTTGGGTGTCGTGGTGGGCTTTATGTCCGACATCATCTGCACGCTCGACACGGCGGGCCGCTTGGCGTCGTAGTAGAGCGGTATTGTCTCCTCGACGACCGTGGCGGGGTCGCTGCTGTTCTTGTCGTGCAGTTGTATTTTGAGGTCGTAAATGCCGTTGGCCATAGCAAAGCGCTGCACGTCGATGAAGTTGAACCGGTCGGCGTCGGGCGATGCAATCTTGGGGCTGGCAAGGTCGTATTTCTTTGCCATAACCAGCGAGTCGCCAATCGAGGCGGTGATGACAATCTCGATGTTGGCCCTGTAGCCGTCGGCCGACTTGACGAAGTTGAGGTTCCAGGCGTCGAACGACAGGTAGGTCTCAAAATACGAGCCCGTGCCTGTTTCGTAGAATGTGGCGTATGAGAAAACGGCGGTAAGGTGCTTGTCGCCCCCGGCCGGGTGTGCCGCTGCCAGGTGTGTCAGCACCAGTGCGGCAGCAAGTAGAATTATTCGTTTCATATTTTGTCAATGAATTTACTTAATTATAAAAAATATAACGGCCGACCTTGTCGGATATTGTCCGGCGGCTCTTTTTTTTAATCGCTATCGTATTTTTTTGTATTCGGTTGTGTGTCCGTTATGCTCCACGACGAGTTGCTTCGAGGTGAGGTGCTTGATTTGCAGCGTGTCGGAAAAACCGTAGACGCGTCGGTCCTTGAATTCCTTGCCTTTCAGTATCAGCTGGTCGCGGCGCAGCTCCCAGCTGTTGTACTGGTAGGTGGCGTTGTCGATGGTGGCGGCTATGCCGTGGTTGCCGCACTGGAACCCGCTTTCCCTCCCGTTCGTGTCGGTGACCCAAGCGCCTATGATGTCGCGTTTGCGGCTGTCGCCGAAAATGGCGTAGGCAGTCATCGCAATCACCAGCACAATGGCCGAAACTGCCACAAGGGGATGTATGCCGTTTATTCTTTTCATCGTTGCGTCTGCGGTCTTTGGTCTTCAATTAACGCATCATCGCTTGATTTTATTTCGCAAAAGCGAAAATTTTCTTGCACAGATTGAAAACTTTTTGTATCTTTGCAGTATCTAATAACAAACATAAATACAAATATCGTATTGCCCGTCAGTGCGATATGGTGCAAAACTTATGGAAAATAACGCAAAATTGAAAGTCTTTTTCGTTTGCCACGGCAACATCTGCCGCAGTCCTATGGCTGAATTTGTCCTGCGCCGGCTTGTCGATGCGGCGGGGCTGTCGCAAAATGTCGATATTGCATCCGCTGCCACTTCGGACGAGGAGATTGGCAACCCCGTTTATCCATTGGCCAAACGCACGCTGGCCATCCACGGCATCGGCTGCCGCGACAAGGTGGCCCAGCGCATCACAAGCGAAATGTATGACGACGCCGACCTCATCGTCGCTATGGACCGGCACAATGTCGCCAATCTCGACAGGCTGCTTGGTCCCGACGTCGACAACAAGGTGCGCCTGCTGCTCGATTTCCTGCCTGTCGAGCACCCCAAGCACAGCTGCGACATCGCCGATCCCTGGTACACGCGCGATTTCGAGACGGCCTACAACGACATCCTGCTTGGCTGCAAGGCACTGCTGAAGTACCTTGAAAGTCGAATAGCAGCAATCAACTGAACAAAACGCCTGGAAATCACAGCCGTGGATGGATAAATTAAAAAATAATTTGTCCATATCCTTTTTTTTTACTACTTTTGAAAGCTCAAACTTATACGAACAGAGTAAACAATTAATTAATAATCAAACTAATAAATTAATTTTATGCAACCAAAAGGTAACAAATACGGTGTTCACCGTGTACTCGAGCCCAAGGGCGTACTGCCCCAGCCGGCCAACAAACTCGACAACAATATGGACGTCCTCTACGACAACGAAATCCTCATCGATGTCCAGACCCTCAATGTCGACTCCGCTTCGTTCACCGACATTATGAACTATGCCAAAGAGCAGGCTGGCGAAGGTGCCACCAAGGAACAGATCCTTGAAGAGGTCAAGAAAGAGATGCTCCTCAACGTCGAGCTGCAGGGCAAGCACCGCAACCGCCGCACCGGTTCGGGCGGTATGCTGCTTGGCAAGGTCGAGAAGATCGGCGATGCCCTGAAGGGCAAGATCGACCTGAAAGAAGGCGACCGCATCGCTACCCTCGTCAGCCTGTCGCTGACCCCGCTGCGCATCGACAGCTTCGGCGAAATCCGTCCCGAAATCGACCAGGTCGACATCAAGGGTAAGGCTATCCTCTTCGAGAGCGGCATCTACGCCAAGATTCCCGACGATATGCCCGAGAAGCTGGCCCTCAGCGCTCTCGACGTCGCCGGCGCTCCCGCCCAGACCGCCAAGCTGTGCCAGTATGGCCAGACCGTCGTCATCCTCGGCGCCGGTGGCAAGAGCGGTATGCTCTGCTGCTATGAGGCCAAGAAGCGCGTCGGCGTGACCGGCAAGGTCATCGGCATCGCCAACAGCCCCAAGAGCACCCAGCGCATCAAGGACCTCGGCTTCTGCGACATCGTCGAAAGCGCTGCCGGTATGACTCCCGTCCAGGTCTACGAGATGGTCGAGCGTCTTACCAATGGCAAGATGGCCGACGTCACCATCAACTGCGTCAACGTCCCCGACCAGGAGATGACCGCCGTGCTCATCACCAAGGACGACGGCGTTGTCTACTTCTTCTCGATGGCCACCAGCTTCACCAAGGCCAGCCTCGGTGCCGAAGGTATCGGCAGCGATGTCAATATGATTATGGGCAACGGCTACACCAAAGGCCACGCCGAGTTCACTCTGCAGGAGCTCCGCGAAAGCCCGAAGCTGCGCAAGATTTTCGAAGAACTCTATGCCTAATGGGTTCTGAGAAATTGAACTTGGAATTTTTGTTTTCATAATCAATTTGTCAACCTGCCGGCCGGGAAACCGACCGGCAGGTTTTAAAATAACCACTAATAAACAATAACTTATGAGACTCAACGGAAACCGTTACGGTACTCACCGCGTCGTCGAGCCGCTCGGAACGCTGCCCCAGCCGGCACAGAAGCTCGACAACACGATGGAAATCTATGACAACGAACTCCTTATCGATGTCAAAACCCTCAATATCGACTCGGCCAGCTACACCCAGATACGCCACGCCTGCAGCGACGACGCCGAGCAGATGAAGAAGATGATTCTCAGCATCGTCGACGAGCGCGGCAAGATGCAGAACCCCGTCACCGGCAGCGGCGGTATGCTGATAGGCACCGTGCGCGAAATCGGACCCAATTTCCACAGCAACACCAAGGTCAAGGTCGGCGACCGCATCGCAACGCTGGTGTCGCTGTCGTTGACTCCTTTGAAAATCAAACAGATCAAGCACCTCGACCCGCAGCACGACCAGGTCGATGTCGAAGCCCAGGCCATCCTGTTCGAGAGCGGCCTCTTCGCTGTCTTGCCCGACGACATCCCCGAGCGGCTCGCCCTGGCGGCCCTCGACGTTGCCGGCGCTCCGGCCCAGGTGGACCGCCTCGTCACCGAGGGCGACATCGTGTGCCTCATCGGAGGTGGCGGCAAGAGCGGCATACTGTGCTGCTACCAGGCTATGAAGAACGTGGGCCGCTATGGCAAGGTCATCGTGGTCGAATACAGCGAAAAGAACGCCCAGCGCATCAAGGATATGGGCCTCGCCACCGACGTCATCGTGGCCGACGCCACCAACGTTATGGATGTCTACAACAAGGTGATGGCCATCACCGGCGGCCGCGGCACGGACGTGACAATCAACAACGTCAACGTGCCCAACACCGAGATGACCTCCATCCTCATCACCAAGGGCCAGGGCTGCGTCTATTTCTTCTCGATGGCCACCAGCTTCACGCGCGCCGCACTGGGTGCCGAGGGTGTGGGCAAGGACATCAGCCTCATCGTCGGCAACGGCTACGCCCGCGGCCACGCCGAGCTGACGCTCAATATATTGCGCGAAAGCGAACCGATACGCCATCTGTTCGAGGAGCTCTACGCCTGACGGCAACCCGACGAACCGCCACCTGCGGAACGGCGCACGCCGCCGCCGCGCTGCAAGTGGCGATTCCATTTTTTTTTGCTCCGCAGTGAAAGATTGTGGCACTTTGTGCGACTACAAATAAAAAAGATTTGCGATGAAAACAAAAGCATTCCTTCTTCTCTGTGCCGCCGCCCTTGCCGTGGCGTGCGACCCCGGCTATAGCGAGGACGTCGTCGTCCGCAACAGCTCGACGCACACCGTCACCATTATCCCCAGTCCCAACGTGTATTACAACGACCTCCACGACTCGACGTTCGTCACTCCGCAGGAGAGCCACACCATCGCCCCAGGCCAGTCGGCCACCGTTAAATGCATCTCCGGCCTGGGTGGCGCCAGCCGTGGCGAGGGCGAATACCTGATGCAGTCGTACCTGAACGACAGCGTCGTGCTGCTGTTCGACAGTGCCGTCCGCATCGTCTACCACGCCGGCGACACGGGCAGCCTCAGCCCCTACAATTTCCAGTCGGGCTGCTACACCTACGAGCAGCAGCTGAACAGCGACAGCTGGACCTTCAAGAACAATCCGCGCTACGGCAAACTGACCTTCACCGTCGGCGACGCCCACTTCGAGGCCGCCGAAAGTGCCCGCTAAGCGTTTTTTTTAGGCATTGTAAGGTGCTGAAAAACACCACCTGCTCCGCCCGTTGTACAGTATATGTACAGTATATGTACAGTATTTGTACGCTTCCGAAGCGTACAAATACTGTACATATACTGTACATATACTGTACATATGACGGAGAAGGTGCCTTAAACGGCTGGTATTCATCTGTTTGTGACGTTGTTTGATGCGTTGCTTGCCGCTGTGCGTCGCGGTGTGTCAGGGTGTGTCACGCTGTGCCGTTCGGCGAGGCCGCTGGCGCTGTCGGCGTCGCGGGTGCAGGCGACGGGCGAAATTTTCTTTTGCCGTTATGTTTTTTTTCGTATCTTTGCAACGTCAATGTTGCGCAAAGCGATGTTCGACGTTGCGCTTATTGTATTGAAAAACAAAGATAAAACTGTATTATAAAATGAAAGTAAACCGCAGAAAAGAACTTTTTCCGAACGTCACCGACGAACAGTGGAACGATTGGAAATGGCAGGTCAAGAACCGTATCGAAACCTATGAAGAGCTGAACAAGTACTTCACCTTCGACGCCGACGAGGCCGAGGGCATCAAGAAGGCTCTGGCAAAATTCCGTATGGCTATCACGCCTTATTATCTGAGCCTTATCGACCCCAACGACCCGTTCGACCCCATCCGCCGTCAGGCCATCCCGCAGGGCGCCGAGTGCAACATCGCTCCGGCCGACCTCAACGACCCGCTGCACGAGGACGAGGATTCGCCCGCCCCGGGCCTCACGCACCGCTATCCGGACCGCGTGCTGTTCCTCATCACCGATATGTGCTCGATGTACTGCCGCCACTGCACCCGTCGCCGTTTTGCCGGCCAGAAGGACGACGAGTCGCCCAGCCAGCGCATCGAGAAATGCCTTGAATACATCGAGCGTACGCCGCAGGTGCGCGACGTGCTGCTCAGCGGCGGCGACGCCCTGATGGTCAGCGACCAGAAGCTGGAGTACATCATCGGCCGCCTGCGCAAGATTCCGCACGTCGAGATTGTCCGCATCGGAAGCCGCACGCCCGTCGTGTGCCCGCAGCGCATCACCGACGACCTGTGCAATATGCTCAAGAAATACCACCCCATTTGGCTCAACACGCATTTCAACCACCCCAACGAGTTCACCCCCGAGGCCGCCGAAGCCCTTGCCAAGCTGGCCAACGCCGGTATTCCGCTGGGCAACCAGACCGTGCTGCTGCGCGGCGTGAACGACTGCGTGCACGTGATGAAGAAACTGATGCACGAGCTGGTGCGCAACCGCGTGCGTCCGTACTACATCTACCAGTGCGACCTCAGTATGGGCCTTGAGCATTTCCGCACCCCCGTCAGCAAGGGTATCGAGATCATCGAGAACCTGCGCGGACATACGAGCGGATATGCCGTTCCGACCTTCGTGGTCGACGCTCCCGGCGGCGGCGGCAAGACGCCTGTTATGCCGCAGTACGTCATCTCGCAGAGCCCCGACAAGGTCATTCTGCGCAACTTCGAGGGTGTGATTACCACCTACACCGAGCCGCGCGAATACCACGAGGATTGCCACTGCGAGGCTTGCGAGCAGAAACGCCGCGTGGACGAGGGTGTTGCCTCGCTGCTCGAGACCGACCGTATGGCTCTTGAACCCAGCCATTTGATGCGTCACGAACGTAACAAGAAAAAGTGAATAGTGAATAGTGAATAGTGAATAGTGACCTGTGACCAGTGACACGAACGCGCTCGTATCACAGGTCACTCATCACAGGTCACTCATCACAGGTCACTCATCACAGGTCACT
>R20__coassemble_839_pt1 | contig 20622 bp, 18 predicted proteins | sample R20__metabat2_low_PE_005 | metagenome-assembled genome bin R20 | reverse complement strand
GAATTTTATCTATCTTTGCAAACGTGAGTTGCGTTTTGGTCTGGAATCTATACAGAGGGCCGGATGATTATTTTTTTCCAAATTACAACTTTTTTTGTATCTTTGCATCGCTAAAAATATGTTTTTTTATTATGAAAAAAGCTTTATTTCTTTCTATCATAGCGTTTTGCGCCGCCCTGACGGTGCAGTCGCAGGATGTCGTAAACCTCCGTATGGACTGCCAGCAGATGGGCTTGCGCGGATATGTGGCCTCGATGGACGAGGATATCCTGCTGCGCAAGGACTATTTCCGCGAGGACTGGCCCCAGCGCAAGTGGTTTGTCAAGGATCTGCGCAATGTGCTGCGCGAGGACGATGGCCGCATCGTGACCTTCAACCCCGCCGGGCGCCTGCTCAGCGTCACCTACACCCATCAGGGGCGCCAGGGCAAGACGACCAGCTGCAGCTACGCCTCGAACGGCCTGCTTTCGTCGTTCGTCGGCGAGGGCTATAAGGTTGAGGCCAAGTACAATGGCAATATGGCCGACATCAACGTCTATGCCGAAACCAAGGACTACAAGAGCGTCAACCTGGCCAAGGCCGACCTCAACACGACGCCCTACACCAACACCTATCCCTTCGACCTCAAGTGTCGCCAGGAACTGGACGACGACGGGCTGGTGCTGAAGTCGAGCTACTACTATGTCGACAGCCTGCCCGCCAAGATGTGCGAATATAGCTACAATCACAACCGCCTGCTGGTCAGTGAGAAAGTTACCGACTACACCTCGGGCGAAAAGGCCGTCAGCACGGTACAGTACACCTACGACAACCGCGATTTCCTCATCAAGAAGGTGACCCACGGCAAGGCCCTTGACGAGACCTGCACCTACGAGAACAACGAGCAGGGCGACTGTATCAAGATGACCGTCGAGCGCCCATACGCCACAATTGTCTATACGTTTGAATATGTGTACGATACGATGAACAACTGGACTGTGCGCCTGCAGTACGAGGACGGCATTTTCGACAACGCCGCCCTGCGCACGCTGACCTACCACAAGGCCCCGGCCGAGCCGAAGGCCAAGGCCGACAAGACGGCTAAGGACAAGAAGGCCAAGGCCGACAAGCCGGCAAAGGCGGAGAAGGTCAAGGCCGACAAGAAAGCGTCGAAGAGGGAAGATTGTTCCGCAGAGGACAAAAAGGCTGAAAGAGGGCGCGTAGCCCTCGAGAAGAAGGCCGCCAAAGAGGCCAAGGCGCGCGAGAAGGAGGAGATGAAGGCCCAGCAGGAGCGCGCCAAGGAGGCCGAAAAGTCTATGACCAAGGAGGAGCGCAAGGCCGCACAGGCTGAACGCAAGGCTGCCGAAAAGGCCGAGAAGGAGCGCGTGGCCGCCGAGAAGAAGGCCGAGAAGGAGCGCGTGGCTGCCGAGAAGAAGGCCGAGAAGGAACGCGTGGCCGCCGAGAAGAAGGCCGAGAAGGAGCGCGTGGCCGCCGAGAAGAAGGCAGCGAAAGAGCGTGCCGCCGCCGAGAAGAAGGCAGCGAAAGGCAAATGACGACCCGTCGCGGTTTCGAGACAATCAACTTAAAGTAGGTGGCCGATAATGATTTACATCTTGCCGGGTTGTGCGTGTCGCACCATATCTTAGGCATTTAGTCAAATTCATTTGGCATTTATGGTATTTCACGGACATCTACGGTCATTCACGTTCAAAAAGATAATTTCTGGATAATTCCTGGCCAATTTCTGGTAATTCCTGTTAAAAGATAATGTGGGTTATTTTTGGCCATTTGCTTAAATCAACGTATAACAAAATCCTTTCCACGTGACAAATCTTGCCGAATATATGAGTGGCAGCATCCGCAACATTATGACTGCCGCCTACCGCAACCTGTTGTCCAATCCGCGCGAGGCCAAGTTCGCCTTCCGTATGCAACAGGCTTTCTCCAAGTCGGAGAAGCGCCGCAAAACCATCGCCGACAAGGATGGCGTCGATGTGCCGCCGTTCCTGATCTGCAGCATCGCCACGCAGTGCAACCTGCATTGCAAGGGCTGCTATGCCCGCAGCAACGGCATCGCCAACGATGTGGGCGACAACAGCAAGCCGACCCTCACGTCCGAACAGTGGGGCGCCGTCTTCGGCGAGGCTGCCGACATCGGCGTAAATTTCGCCCTGCTGGCCGGCGGCGAGCCGATGATGCGGCGCGATGTGCTCGAGGCTGCCGCCAAGGAGGAGCGTATGATTTTCCCGGTCTTCACCAACGGCACGCTTATCGGACCGACATATGTCGATTTTCTGCGCAACAACTTCAATATCATACCTATTATCAGTATCGAAGGCTCCGGCGAAGGCACCGACCAGCGTCGCGGCAAGGGGGTCTACCAGCGCGCTATGCTGTCGATGGATATGCTGCACGCCGAGCATCTTTTCTTCGGAGTCAGCATCACAGTGACGACCGAAAATTTCCGTTATGTCACCTCGCCCGAGTTCCTCGGCGGGCTTCAGGCCAAGGGCTGCAAGCTGGTCTTTTATGTCGAATATGTGCCCACCGAACCGGGGAGCGAACACCTGGCGTTCGGCGACGCCGATGTCGAGGAGATGGAGCGGCTGCTGGAGTCGGCACGCGAACGGTTTGACAACATCATTTTCCTCTCTTTCCCCGGCGACGAGAAGGCCGTGGGTGGCTGTCTGGCTTCGGGTCGCGGCTTCTTCCATATCGGCCCCGACGGCTGGGCCGAGCCGTGCCCGTTCTCGCCATTCAGCGACAGCAACGTGCTGACACTCGGCGTCAAGGGTGCCCTGCAGTCGCCCCTGTTCCGCAAGTTGCGCGACCTCCACGCCCTCGGCTGGGAACACACCGGCGGCTGCACCCTCTTCGAACACCGCGAAGAGGTGGAGCAATTGCTGAGGAGTTAGGGGAGCTCTTGGAAGAGCTCCTTATGGGGGGTTAAGGGGAGTTAAAGGGAAGTTAAAGAAGTTAAGGGACAATACAAACCAGCATTAGCCGAATGTATTGTCCCTTAACTTCCCTTAACTTCTTTAACTTCCCTTAACTCCCTTTAATTACTATATCTTGTCGAATCCCAGATAGGGGCGCAGGCACTCGGGCATAGTGATGCCGTCGGGGGTCTGGTTGTTTTCGAGCAGGGCTGCGACGATGCGTGGCAGGGCCAGTGCGCTGCCGTTGAGGGTGTGGCACAGGCGCATCTTGCCGTCGCTGTCCTTGAAGCGCAGCTTCATACGGTTGGCCTGGAAGGCCTCGAAGTTGCTGACCGAGCTGACTTCGAGCCAGCGCTTCTGTGCGGCGCTCCACACCTCGAAGTCGAAGGTCATTGCCGACGTGAAGCTGATGTCGCCGCCGCAGAGTTTGAGGATGCGGTAGGGGAGACCCAGCTTGTCGAGCAGTCCGCCGACGTGGTGCTTCATCTCCTCGAGGCGCTCATAGCTGCGGTCGGGGTGCTCGATGACGACGATTTCGACTTTCGAGAACTCGTGCAGGCGGTTCAGTCCGCGCACGTCCTTGCCGTAGCTGCCGGCTTCGCGGCGGAAGCACTCGCTGTAGCCCACGTGGCGGATGGGGAACTGGTCGGCGCTGACGATTTCGCCACGGTAGATGTTGGTGATGGGCACCTCGGCGGTGGGAATCATATAGAATCCGTCGAGCGGGATGGCGTACATCTGGCCTTCCTTGTCGGGCAGCTGGCCGGTGCCGAGTCCGCTGGCCTCGTTGACCATCAGCGGGGGCTGGATTTCGACGTATCCGGCGTTGGCGGCCTCGTTGAGGAAGAAGTTGATGAGGGCGCGCTGCAGGCGTGCGCCCTTACCTTTGTAGAAGGGGAATCCGGCGCCGGTCACCTTGTTGCCCAGCTCGAAGTCGACGAGGTCGTACTTGGCGCAGAGGTCCCAGTGGGGCATTGCGTCGGCGGGCAGTTCGGGCATAGTGCCGAAGCGGCCGACCTCGAGGTTGTCGTCGGCCGACTTGCCGCGCGGCACGCTGATGTGCGGCGTGTTGGGCAGGCTGATGAGCTTGGCGTTGAGTTCCTGTTCGACGGCGGCCATCTCTTCGCCCATCCGCTTCTCGTCGGCTTTGAGCTCGGCGGTGCGGGCTTTCTTGGTTTCGGCCTCGTCGCGGCGGCCTTGCTTGAACAGCATACCGATTTCTTTTGCTATGGCGTTCTGTTCGGCCTTGACGGCGTCGCTGTCTTTCTGTATGGCGCGGCGTTTTTCGTCGAGGGCGATGATTTCGTCGATGCGCTGCTCCACGTCGGCGACGTTCTTTATTTTAAGACGTTCGATGCACTCGTCGCGGTGCTCTTTGATATATTGAAGCTGAATCATTGTTTTATATAGTTGTTTATTTAATGCGTTATTGCGTTATTGCGTTATTAAGTTATTGCGTTATTGCGTTATTGCGTTAATGCGTTAGTGGCTGACGCGTTCGTGTCACAGGTCACAGGTCACAGGTCACTATTCACAGGTCACAGGTCACAGGTCACTATTCACCAATCAAATAAAGAGGATGCACCGCTGGGCGACGCATCCTCTTATGAATGTAACTTTTTTGACGATTAGCCTTCGACGATGGCGCCGGTGGGGCAGGCGTCAGCGCAGGTGCCGCAGCTAACGCAAGCGTTTTCGTCAATCTTGTAGATGTCGCCTTCGGAAATAGCTCCAACGGGGCATTCGCCAGCGCAGGTACCGCAAGCAACACAAGTGTCAGTGATTCTGTAAGCCATTTTTCTTTGAGTTTTAAAGGTTAATAATGTTTTGCAAAAGTACTATATTTTTCGCATTCGACATCGGTTTTTGACATATTTTTTTGTTGGTATGATGTTAATTCGTTGAAATATAGCTCTATTAGTGGTGAAAACTTGGATGCGGTACCCCATTCCGACGGCTTTCGGAATGCTGATTTTAGGCGTATTTTTTCTGTTTTTTGGACTATTTTAGTGCGTCGTTGTGTGTCAATGCAAGTTCTCCAGCAGTCGCTTGATGGTGCGGTCGATGGGCTTCTTTTCGTAGAGGACGGCATAGACTGCCTCGACGATGGGCAGGTGCATATCGAGCTGTTTCAGAATCTTTTTTATACCTTTGACGGCATAGTATCCTTCGGCCACCATCTTCATTTCGAGCTGGGCGGCCTTGATGCTGTAGCCATAGCCCAGCATATTGCCGAAGGTGCGGTTGCGGCTGAACTGCGAGTAGCTGGTAACCAGCAGGTCGCCCAGATAGGCGAAGCTCTCGAACTGGCGCAGGCGCGCGTCGGCGCTGAAGTCGCCATTGCCTATCATTGGCGAGATGCGCTGCATAAAGTCGGTCATCTCCTGCAGGGCGTCGCTGATGAGCACGGCGATGATGTTGTCGCCATAGCCCAGTCCGCGGCACATACCGGCGGCGATGGCATAGATGTTCTTGAGCACGGCGGCGCACTCGATGCCGGTCATATCGGTCGAATAGGTGGTCTTGATGTAGTGGCAGCTGAGTTGGCTGCGCACCTGTTCGGCGAAGTCGCGGTTGGTCGAGGCCACGGCCAGGTAGGTCAGGCGCTGGCGTGCAGCCTCTTCAGCGTGCGAAGGGCCGCTGACGATGCACAACTGGCTGTAGTCCATACCGATTTGCTCACGCAGATACTCGGTGATGATGGTGGTGTATTCGGGCACGATGCCCTTCACGGCCGAGATGACGCGCTTGCGCAGCAGCAGCTCGCGCGGCACGGTTTTCAGGGCCTTGTCAACAAAGGCCGAGGGTACGACGAGATAGATGTCGTCGCTCTTCTCCACAACTTCGCGGATATCGCTGCTGATGTTGCAGCGGTCGGTGTCGATATAGGCCTCGCTCAGATAAAGCGGGTTGTGTTTTTCTTCGCGCAAAACGGGTATGGCTTCTTCCTCGCGAACCCACCAATTTATACGCCTGTCTTGCTTTTCGAGCAGTATTTTTACGATTGCGGTAGCCCAACTGCCACTTCCTAAAAGTCCTATCATTTTGAAATGTATGTGTTTATTTGTTTTGGATTGATCAACAATGGTTCTGCAAAGTTAAGAAAAAAAACATACGACACAACAAAAAATGTGTTAATTCGTTAATTTGTTAATTCATGAACTTTAACCTTAACTTTAACCTTAACTTTAACCTTAACCCTAACTGGCTAACGCATTCGGGAATGCAGGATACATTAATATAGAAAATCATAAAAACAAAACGATATGCTTTCACAATTGAAACCCGCCTCTGTATGGCGTTATTTCGGCGAGATTATGCAAATCCCGCGTCCATCGAAACACGAAGAGAAGATTTCGGCCTACCTGCAGCAGTTCGGCCGCGACCACGGTCTGGAAACCCTCAGCGACGAGCTGGGCAACGTGCTGATCCGCAAGCCCGCATCGAAAGGCTACGAACAGTCGCAGGGCGTCTGCCTGCAGGCCCATATGGATATGGTGTGCGAGAAGAACGGCGACAAGCAGTTCGACTTCCTCAAGGATGCCATCCAGCCGGTGCTTGACGGCGAATGGCTGACGGCCGACGGCACCACGCTGGGCGCCGACGACGGCATCGGCGTTGCCGCCATCCTTGCCATCCTCGACGACGACACTATCGAGCACGGTCCGCTCGAGGCTCTGTTCACCGTCGACGAGGAGACCGGCCTGACCGGCGCCGGCGGTCTTTCGACCGAATGGCTCAAGAGCGACATCCTGCTCAACTTCGACGACGAGGACGAGGGCGAGTTCTGCATCGGCTGCGCCGGCGGCATCGACACCACCGTGGCCATCGACTACACCACGCGCTACTGCCCGGCAGGCGAGGTGGCCTATCGCGTCAAGGTCAGCGGCCTGAAGGGTGGCCACAGCGGCGACGACATCAACAAGGGGCTTGCCAACGCCAACAAGCTTCTGGCCCGCATCCTTTGGAACGCCACCGAGCAGTGCAAGATCGGCTTGGCTCGCATCGACGGCGGCAACCTGCGCAATGCCATCGCCCGCGAGGCCTGGGCTGACATCGTTGTGGCCAAGGATTTCGATGGCAACTTCAAGAAGATGGTCGACGAGTTCCGCCAGCATCTGACCTTCGAATTCCGCAGTACCGAGCCTGACCTCAAGGTCGAACTGCTGCCCATCGATATGCCGCAGCTGCTCATCGACCGCGACACGCAGTACAACCTGCTCAACGTGCTGCTGGCCTGTGCCCACGGCGTGCTGGCTATGAGCCGCGAGATCCCCAACTTTGTCGAGACCTCGACCAATCTGGCTTCTGTAAAGATAGACGACAAGCAGATACATATCGCCACCAGCCAGCGCAGCTCAGTCGAGAGTGCCAAACGCGCTGCCGCCCAGAAGATTGAGGCCACGTTCCGTATGATTGGCGCCCACGTGAGCCACGGCGACGGCTACCCCGGCTGGACCCCCAACCCCAGCAGCCGCGTGCTGAAGGTCGGCGTCGAGACCTACAAAGCTATGTACGGCAAGGAGCCCATCGTCCGCGCCATCCACGCCGGCCTCGAGTGCGGCCTTATCGGCGAGAAGTATCCCAAGATGGATATGATCAGCTACGGCCCCACACTGCGCGGCGTCCACAGCCCCGACGAGCGTATCGAAATCAAGACCGTCCAGATGTTCTGGGACCTCACGCTTCAGATACTCAAGAACTTGAAGTAAGACTTCGTACGAAAACGAAAACCCAAACGAAAAGGGCCTTCGCAGAGAACGGAGAAGTGAGATAGACAAACCAATTGCGGCGGATTTAAAAATCCGCCGCAATTTTATTTACACCTTTTCCCGTATTCGTAAATGGTGTCGGAAGGCAAGTCAATGTTCTCGTTCCAGTACACCACCGTTCGGCTCGAATCCAATTGCGCCTGATTCCATAACCCGTTGATTGTTTTTAGTTCAGAGAAACAGTCGATAGACGCAATGTCCTCGGCAACATCATATATCACCTTGCATCCGTCGTCGAACACGACGGCAAGCTTATAGTTGTTCTGTGGAACAATTGATTTTATGCGTGGTATGCTGTTCATTGCATTAAGCATCATCGTTTTTGAGGATGATAGATTCAATGGTATCCAAGAATATATTTGCCAATGGAACCAAAGGAAGTACGTCAGCGGATGTAACAACTTTCCAATCGTCATAGTCTCCACTTTGGCGTAATTCAAACAGTTGACTGTAGAACTTTCCCAATTCTGACGGAACAATCCCGGTCTTTACATAATGCTGGCCAAAAAGTCCGATAATTCCACTATGTGTGCGAGCTGAATAACCATCTTTTAGAAGGAGTGCAGAAGCCATATAGTAACAAGCATAATACATCCTGTTGGCTGCTGCATACCAATAACCGCTTTCGATAATACCCTCGGTCTCTTTCCAAGTCTCCCGTGAGCGAGACACCTTATTGTTGACCAATGCTAATCTTTCTTCGTCTGTCAGCATAAAGTTAGTCCCTCCTTTTTGATGTTGTTATAGAATGGGGTACCCTTGCGTTTTGCCCATTCTGAAAATGAATAGACTTTGGTGCTGAAATATGTTCCGAAATCCCAGCCCATTTCAACGAATGGATACGCAAAAGTCCCGAAGGCTTGTGGGCCGGCATATTTGTCGTCAATAAGTATCAGTAGATCCCAGTCTGAATCACTGCGCTCGTCTCCACGAGCCTGCGAGCCAAAAAGAACAAGCTTTGAGCCGTTAGGAAGAACCGAAAAGCCCAATGATTGGATTGATTTAATTATATTTGTTTTTTCTTTGCTCATAATGGGGTATTTGATGCACATTTCAAAAAACGAATTATTGATTCTTTTATTGTGTATCAATAAATTTTATTTTGTCGGTATTAAAAAATGTTGTATTTTTGCATCGTCAATTTCGGTAAGCAGAAGGGAATACGATTGCTTTTAGTAATTTGATTCTCTTTGGTTTAAAGATTGACAAGACATAATAGACAAGACGTTGAACGGCGTTTTATCTGCGGCACATAAGAATCTGGACAATTCGAAATCTACCGCAATGGTAAAGCAAAGTCAACGTCCACATTAGCTTACAATTAGTTATGATTGTAACGCGTATAGCGTGGGCGTTTGGCATTGCTTATCTTCGGGTTAAGGCAATGCGAGAGCCTCATAAGCGGGATAGGCAAAGTTGACTCCCGCGCTTCTTTCTATTTTGTTTTATTGAATTGTTCTTATTCGCATTTCGGGAGTCGTGCCGATAACAGCGTTCATTTTTATGACTAAACATTTTATCAGATTAGCGGTAACTGTAATGTTTATTTTTAGTGCTGGTACTTTGTCAGCACAACAAATCCTAATGTCGTGCGATTTTGGCATAGATTCGCATTATTCAACAGGTATTATAGGGGCAAATGACAGTGTTGGCGGACAAGCGGTTCCGGAACACCGACAACTCCACTATAGTTCTATGTGGGAAAAAATATTGCCTAATTCACAATATTTTAATGATTATTATCCAGTAATATCGACAATATTAAATATAGATAGTGTAACATCTGCGCTTCAAACTCCAGGTAATGGTTTAATGATAATGAGTATGATGGATCAAGTTGCGGATTTTGGTGGATATGGATCTATAGCTAATTTTGATGCATACATTGTGTTTCCTGGATTCAGCACTGAAAATATCTACAGCCCTCTTATTCTTAATTTTTACAATTATTACAGGGCTTATCACAATGACCGATGTTGGATAGATTATAGTATTGATAGTGTTAACTGGGATTGTATTGAAGTATCTATGGCTAATACTCTAGTTCCAATAAACGGACAATTAAGCGGTAAACAAAATATCGTATTGCCTTCAAATCTTTCAAACCAAGAAAACGTTTACATTAGAATCAGATGGAGTAGCACATCATCAAATCATGGTGCATATGGATATTTTTGGCTAATAGATGATGTCTCAGTATCGTCTGTCCCAAATGAATACGATCATGCAATTTCATTTGTTTGCCATGACAATGTTCAAATTGCTATTTCAAAATGGATGGATACAATAATGTGTACTGAAAAGGATAGTGTTTGGAATCATTATACGCGTTATTATAAAGCAGAGATTCAAGATGGTAATTATTATATTGATAGTATTTTTGTTGACGGAAATCCAATTGTCTTCAATAGTCAAAATGAAACAATATACTTTTTTTGTTTAAATGACATCGATTCCTCGCATACTGTTGATTTTCAAATTGCTTTCGGACATAGACCTATAGTTAACCTTTCTTGTATAGGTAGTGGCTCAGGGTATATTACAAGTAATTCCTTTTTCGAACCACGCAATTTGATTAACGATTTTTACGATTATCTGTGTGGGAATTCATTACACGTAAACTATAATTCGAGGCTTGAGTTAATTGCTGTGCCTGACTTCGAGACTCGATTTATTGGATGGAGTAATGGTATTACAGACAGTATATATACAGTTACAGTCACCGATGATACCGCAATAGCAGCTGTGTTTGCGAAAAAAAATGTAGAGGTAGAGATATGTATGGTCACAGTTCAAAATAAACACAATGTTATTGTTTGGGAAAAAGGAGATGAGGTTCGTAACTACTACATTTATCGAGAAAAATCTGTTTTGGGCGAATATGAGTTGATTGGAGTCTCGCCATACGATTCTTTATCAGTTTGGGAGGATGTAGATTCCCGACCCGCTACTCGAAGTTACAGATATAAGATTGCTGCAGAGGATATTTATGGCTATCCAATGCCATTAAGCTCAGAACACAAAACAATGCACTTGTCCATCAACAAAGGTATGGGCAACAGCTGGAATCTTTCGTGGAATGAATATGAGGGTGCTGAATTTACAACTTATATGATGTATAGAGGTACAGAAAACGGCAATTTGGAGTTGCTTGATGAGATGCCAGTTGGTGGTAACACTACGTATACAGACATAGATGCCCCTGAAGGAACGGTTTATTATCAAGTATGTGTGCTTAAAAACGAGCCTTGTTTTATCAGTAAAAATGGTGACAATTTGATACGTTCAAACATAGCAACAAATAATCCCGTCGGTATAGAGAATTCTGCAATTTTCGATATGAATGCATACGTTTGTAACGGTAGGATATTTGTAAATGGAGTAGATGGTCAAACGGTTAATATTACAGACATTACTGGCAGGCAAATCTATTGTGGCGAGTATATGGTAAATGGCTATAACGTTCCATTGTCAGGTATTTATATCGTCAAAGTCGGTGATTGTCAAGCTCAAAAGGTGGTGGTAATAAAGTAAAAAACTAAGCCTATAAAACCAAGACGTAGGAGTGGCATCAACGTCTACCTGTCGGTGCAGATGATTCTTTGCTGATACGTTTGAAATATCTCAATTGCATCGGGAAAAATCCGCCGCAATTTTTTACAAAAGGTTAGGTGAAGGGGAGCAGATCAATTATCTCTTTTGAATGTTACCTGTTATTAAAAAGATTTTTATGGCTCCTCTAATCCGTTATGGTTCATTCCATCTCGAAAGTCCTATTGCTCAATATGTTTGAAGCGTGTATGTTAGGCTTTGCAATTTTTATTGTTGCGTTTGCAGCATTCCTTTAATGTCGGCAAGGGTGTATTCGATGCCGGCGGTATGGAGGGCTTCGTAGTGGTCGATGATGTAGCGGGCGGCACCACTACGATCGAAAAGGTCGTAGGTCTCGCGGCCTTGGGTGCCGTGAATCCGTTTGTATTCTTCAATACAATAGATTAGGAATTCCAGTGGTTTGCTCATAAACAGATGCTTAAAATGATTGGTTGCGGAATATAAATAAACTATATTTTTTTAACAGGAATTTCCAGAAATAGACCAGAAATTATTCATAAATCATCTTGTGGAACGTGAATACCCGTGAATGTCCGTGAATTGCCATAAATGATTATGTTGTGAGATCGTCTTTTCAGGCCTCTTCGGGGTAACGTATTTGTTCGTTGTTCTTGCCTTCATACCACAGTTGCGCCAACGCTAATGGGCTGAGATGCCACAGTTTGCTGCTCTCGCGTTCAAGGTCGGCGTAAAGTTTCGAGCGGTAAAGTTGCCGCAATGCGTCGTCGGGCTTCATACCGTAGTCTTTCACCATTCGGTCTACAACCATCGGTACAATCATTTGCATCACGGCGGTGAATTGGCGTTGTTCTTGCTGGGTCATATTGTGTAGGCTTTTGTGAAATGAATATATTTTAGCGAAGCCTCGCTTTTAAAAGTCAACTGGTCGTATAGTGGCTTGATTTTAAGTCGGGCTATTGTTTCTTCTCGAGTTAAAATCCCAGCCTGGTATGCAGCAAATGTACGGTAGACATCATCATTGGCAACAGGACCGAATGAAAAGTCGACAGTTTTGGTGGCTATGCCATTGCGATTGTTGCTCACATAGTCTAACCACTCGCCATTTGGCTCGTCGAACCACAGATGGTTAAGATTGTCTCTCATACTTTTGATATCCACTTCATAGACATTTACGAATCCTTGCGAAGAGTGTAATCTATCCATCACTTTTTTTGCAAATTCGGATGCCTGAGTCTCGTTCAGCGTGGTATAGAAGCCTGGGCCAAAATCCAATGCGCGATTTGGCTCGATTAAGAGTGGGTTTTCTATCTGTTGGCTACTTCCGTGAAATACTTTCATATTCAATAAACGAAATAGTAATTATTTTATTGTCTGTTTTGGTTTTTATTTGCTGTCGTAGATTCATCATCATAGAGCAATTTTTTGTCACTTGGCGAAAAGTTAGAACTTTCGCAGCGTGAAAAAGTCGCAGGTTATAGGACATCTGGCGGCGGCGGTGACGTATGTCATCCTTGGATTTAACATACCTACACGATACTGAACTGCGCCATCCTTGCTCTCTATTGGGGGCACCTGCCGCAAACTGGTGGCCAGCTATTCGGTGGCGACGATAGCGAAGCGGTGAACAAAAAGGGCGGGGTGTGTCGCACAGCCAAGCAAAATGCAAATTACAATTGACCACCTGCTTATTAAAGTTCACCCGCATTCTTCAGCGCAAGGGCATCCTTTGGACAATGATCCCGATGCTGCTCTGCAGAAGAATGCGGATAAAAATTTACTTTTTTTTTCCCAAAGTCGTATCAAGTTCTACTGAGGTGAAATTTGGTAAGAATATGGTAAGAATTTGGGTAGAATTTGATAAGAAGTTGGTACTGGGAATCAGCGGTTTGCAAGGGTCGAAAAAATGGCATTTTTGAGCACTTTCCAATTTTTTTTGAAAAATCTTGCAACTGCTTGTGTTTTAGTGTGTAATCTGTTGCGGTGGGCATTTTTCCGTTGCGATGGGTGATTGGCATCGGTTGCGGTGGATGTTCGTCCGTCGCGATGGGTTTTCGTCCGTCGCGGTGGGTGGCATCGTTTGCGGTGGGTGTTCGTCCCTCGAGGCGGTTTCCTTGGGGCGCACGTTTCGGGCATACACGGGGACTGCCACGCACAAGGCCCCTCCACGCGCTCCACAGGAGCTTGTGCCCCCTACAAATCGTTAGTGTTTGCTGGCAAATCACCAATATTGGCGATTGTCCAGTCGGTGTGGAATCGTGAATTTTGCATTCGGAATTTACAAGAATGCAATGAACAGAACGATTTTTAAATCAACACTATGCGCACTTTTTTTGTGTGCGCTTGCTGCATCGGTTTCGGCGCAAAACGACTCGGTGGCGCGCTCGCCGCGCCTTACTGTCGGTGGCTATGGCGAGGCTGTGTATAGCCACCATTTCTACAGCGACAATGTGTTCCGCTACCGCAATGCCGACCGCTACAAGGATGCACCAGGCTATGGCCGCGTCGACATTCCGCACGCCGTCATTATGCTTGGCTACGACTTTGGCCGCGGATGGTCGATGGGTACCGAGATTGAGTTTGAACACGGTGGCATTGAGGCGGCTACGGAGAAGGAGACCGAGGAGACCGGCGAGTTCGAGCAGGAGATTGAGCGTGGCGGCGAGGTGGCCCTGGAGCAGTTCTGGGTGCAGAAAAGCTTCAACAAGCACCTCAACATCCGCGCCGGCCATATCGTGGTGCCTGTGGGTATGACCAACAATGGGCATACGCCAAATATGTTTTTCAGCGTCTATCGTCCTGAAGGCGAGAACACTATTATGCCCTGCACGTGGCACGAGACGGGCCTGAGCCTGTGGGGCCGTGCCGGCAGCTGGCGCTATGAGGCGCTGCTGCTGCCGTCGCTCAACAGCAACTTCTTCAACGACGCCGGTTGGATCCACAACGGCTCGGCGTCGCCCTACGAGTTCCGCCCGGCCAATGGCCTTTCGACAGCGGTGCGTGTGGACTGGACTGGCGTAGAGGGTCTTCGTCTCAGCGTGAGCGGCTATGCCGGCAACAGTTTCAACAACGACATCACGACGGCCATCTACAGCGAGACGTCGCAATACCGCGATGCGAAGGGCACCGTACTGATTGGCGCTTTCGACTTCGCTTATCGCAACCGCTGGCTGACCCTGCGCGGCAACTTCGACTACGGTCATCTGGGCGACGCATCGCTCATTTCGACGCGCAACAAGAACCAGACCACGATGAGCGGCAACCCCTATCCGCACACCGCTGTGGGCGAGAGCGCATACGATGCCTCGATCGAAGCCGGCATCAACCTGCTGGCCTGGCGCTATGAGCGTGCCAAGAACCGCAAACTTTATCTCTTTGCCCGTTACGACCGCTACGACAGTTTCGTCCCTGCCGAAGGTTGGACCGATGTTGAATGGTGTGAACGTCAGGTGCTTTCGGCAGGCATAAATTACTGTCCGCTGCCCGAAATCGTCATAAAGGCCGAGGGTGGCATCCGCCTGCTGGCCGACCAGTACAACGACGAGCCCTTCTTCGCTCTGGGCATAACTTGGACGGGGTTTTTTAAACGTTAACTTTAACCTTAACCTTAACTGGCTGCCGCATTATGGATTGCTGAAAACTTTTTTCAAACATTAACTTTAACCTTAACTGGCTGCCGCATTATGGATTGCTGAAAACATTCTAAAGTTAAAGTTAAGGTTAAGGTTAAAGTTAAAGTTAAGATTAAAGTTAAAAACGAAAACATTCAATTAAAATATAATAATCTATGAAACGTAACTATCTTAAACTTGCGATGACAATGGTCGTCGCTGCAACAACTCTCTGTTTTGCTTCGTGCAAAGAAGAGGACACAACAAACAATGCTTCGTCCGACGAGAATGCTGCCACCATTGCTGCGCAGTTCGTCGACCACACCGTGGCGCCAACCTATACGGCTCTGGCTGCCGCTACTGAGAGTCTGGCCGACCAGCTGGCCGCCCTCAAAGCCAACCCGACGCAGAGCGGCCTGCAGGCCGTCTGCGACAAATTCCTTGAGGCCCGTGCCTGGTGGGAAAAGAGCGAGGCTTTCCTTTTCGGTGCTGCGGGCGACTATGGTGTCGACCCCCACATCGACAGCTGGCCCCTCGATGAGGATGCTTTCAACACGCTGATGAACAGCCCCGCTATGATTCAGGCTCTTGATGCCGAGGATGGCGATGTCGTTGCTGGCGAGCGTCTGGGCAATGCCCTGCTCGGTTTCCACGGCATCGAGTTTATCCTATTCCGCAACGGCCAGCCTCGCAATGTCAGCGATATTACCGCCGACCAGTGGATTTATGTTGTTGCCGTTTCGGGCGACCTGCGCAACCGCTGCTACCAGCTTGAAGTGGGCTGGCTGGGCGACAACGCCCCCGCCGACCACATCGCCAAGCTCGACGACCTCGAGATGGCCTACACTGTGGCCGGCAGCGACAACAGCTATGGCGACAATATGAAGAATGCAGGCCAGGCCGGCAGCACATACTCAAGCCGCACCGCCGCACTTGTTGCCATCGTGCAGGGCTGCGTCGACATTGCTGACGAAGTGGGAAGCTCGAAGATCTATGCCGCTTGGCACGGCGAGGACATCACCTATATCGAGTCGCCCTACAGCTATATGTCGATAGTTGATTTCGAGAACAATATCCGCAGCATCCAGAACGTATGGATGGGTGGTATAGATGGTCAGCGCGACAACAGCAAATCGCTCCACAGCTACGTCGGTGCCATCGATGCCGACCTGGATGCCAAGGTGATGACCAAAATCGACAACGCCCTGGCCAAGATTCAGGCTATGCCGGCCCCCTTTGCCCTGCACTATAGCGACGCACGCAACGGCGAGGCTGTCGAGGCTTGCTCCGAACTGAGCGAAACCCTCGACGAGGTAATCGATGCCCTTAGAGAGAACTGATTAATCCTATTAGTAATCGTAAAATAATAGCTTACGACAATGAGAAGTAAAAATGGAAGTTAAAGTGGGAGTTAAAATGGAAGTTAAAGTGGACAATACATTTGTCTACAATATTGTCGCAAAATGTATTGTCCCCTTTAACTCCCTTTTATTACTTCCCCTTTAACTCCCTTTTATTACTTCCTATTTGACTCCCCTATATCTTTCAATTATCGTTGTACTTTAAAAAAATATTGCTTAACTAACTAACACTCAAAACTAATGAAAAAGCAGAAATCATTACTGATCGGAGCCTTGTTGCTTTCGGCTGCGGTTGTATCCTGCAAGGACGACGAGGTGAAACCCGACCCCGTCGACCCCACGCAGCCCGAATGGGTGCAGGAAGAGACCTATGCCGGCGGCAAGCTGGGCACCACCTTCAACCAGTCGGCCTCGGCCTACGAGGACCCCACGCCGGCCACCGAACAGGCCGGTATGGCAACGGCCTTCAAGTACGGTGAGTTCTTCTTCGAACACACCATCACGCAAAACAACCCGCCCTTCAACGGCCTGGGCCCCGTCTATGTCCGCTCGAGCTGCGAGACCTGCCATCCAGGCTACGGCCACGGCCGTCGTATGGAGCGCTACCGCGCCGACGATTGGGCCAACGGCTACCTGCTGGTGGTCTTCAACAAGCAGACCGATGCCTACGAAAAGTCCGTCGCCGGTATGCCACAAACCAAGGCGGTGGCTCCTTTCAAGGCTCCTATCGACGAGGAGAAAATCAACATCGCTTGGCTCGACTATACCGACGAGTGGGGCAACCGCTTTCCCGACGGCGAAACCTACAGCCTCATCTATCCCGAGGTGACTATCCCCGAGGATGCCTTCTATGCTCCCCTCGATGCACCTTACGGCCAGCTGGCTTTCCGCCTCGAAACCACCATCGGCATCTACGGCACGGGTCTTATCGATGCCATCCCCGACGATTCGCTCAAGGCTCAGTATCAGCGCGAATACGATGCCGGTGCCGACCTCAACCCCGCTATGTGGGCTGGTAACGACTGGGCTCCGACGGCCTATTACGGCAATACCAACCACCCCAAGCGCTACACCTACGCCCTCAGTCGCGGCCCGCTGCAGGATGCTCCCGGCAGCAACGCCATCTGGAACATCACCAACGTCAACCGCAGCAACAAGCGTAGCCACTACCTCAGCCTGACGCCCAGCATCTATGCCGACGCAGCTGCCGCCGACCCCGATGTGCAGGCCAACTTCTACACCTACTTCCCGCAGTGGAACAAGACCGGCGACCCCGCCACCGACATCCGCAACTACCTGCTTTGCGACACGCTGCCTGCCGAGATGAGCGACCAGGACTATGTCAATTTTATGATCTGGCATCGTGGTCTGGCAGTGCCCGCAGCTCGTAATCTGGCTGATGCCGAGGTGCAGCGCGGACGCAAACTTTTCAAGGAAATGGGCTGCGCCACCTGCCACCGTCCCAGCTGGACGACGGGTCCCGACAACTTCACCGACCCCACCGGCTTCTTTGCCGACGGCGACCCGCGCCTGCCGCGCTATCCGTATCAGAAGATATGGCCCTATAGCGACTTCGTGCAGCACCGCCTCTATATGGTCAACGACATCCGCACCGGATGGTGCCGCACCACGCCCCTGTGGGGTCGCGGACTGGCGCCCATCTGCAGCGGCCACGCCGACCGTCTGCACGACTGCCGTGCACGCAACGTCATCGAGGCCATTATGTGGCACGGTGCCGCGCAGAGCGATGCCCGCTGGACTGTCGAGAAGTTCCGCCAGCTCAGCAAGGCCGACCGCGATGCAGTCGTGAAATTCATCGATGCAATTTAATTAATAAATAAAACTTTAACTTTAACCTTAACCTTAACTGTGGAATGATTCCTGCAAAACCAATGGCGTCAGCCAGTTAGGGTTAAGGTTAACGTTAAGGTATATTAATCAACAATGAAAAAATCCAATATTCTAAGCCTGTTTCTTATGGTGCCGCTCGTTGCGGTGCTTGCCGCCGGCACTATCGTCGAAAAATTCCACGACAACGACTATGCCACCACGCACATCTACGGCGCGTGGTGGTTTTATATCCTTCTGGCTCTGGTCGGTTGCTTTGTCGTATACTCCATCGTCAAGGAGAGGATGTGGCACAGCTGGCCGCGCCTGCTGCTCTACAGTTCGGTGGTCTTTTTGCTCGTCGGCGGTGCATTGACGGCCTGGACAGGCCAGCACGGCAGCATAACACTCCATCCTGGTGTGCGCACCGTTGCTGTCGACACTGGCGACGGCAGCACTTCTGCGCTTCCTTTCGAGGTGGAACTGAAGAACTTCGAGGTGGTTCCCTATCCAGGAACACACACTCCGATGGACTTTGTGAGCCACGTGATTGTTGAAGGCGAGAACTGCGACATCTCGATGAACAACATCCTCAAGCATCGTGGCTATCGATTCTATCAGGAAGACTATGGCGACGACGGTTCGTCGGTCCTCAGCGTGGCACACGACCCGTGGGGCATCGCGGTGACATATATCGGCTATGTGCTTATGGCACTTGGAATTATTGGTGTTTTTGTTTCGCCGCGTTCGCGCTTTCGCCAGTTGGCTAAAGGCGCCGCCGTCGTTCTGCTGCTCTTTGTCGGCAATGTTGCCTCTGCAGCTCCGCGCACGCTACCCAAAGCCACCGCCGACAAGATGGGACAGATCTATGTGCTCTACAAGGGGCGCGTCTGCCCGATGCAGACGTTGGCTAAGGACTTCACCACCAAGCTCAGCGGCAATGCGCGCTACGACGGACTCACGCCCGAACAGGTACTCGGCGGTTGGATGTTCTACTATGCCGACTGGGCCGACGTACCGATGATCAAGATCAAGGGCGACGATGTGAAGGCCGCACTCGGAACCGACTCCAAGCGCGTCAGCTTCAACGATTTCTTGGCTCATCGTGAGCTCTTCGAGGCTCCCAAGGGTATGCCGCCGGCAATGGGTGGCGCTATGCCCGCTGCTATGGGCGGCAGCAACATCAAAACCAAAACGATGCGCGCCGCTACCGAGAAGTTCAATCTCGTCCAGATGCTTCTGGGTGGCAAGTTCGTCAAGCAATTCCCCGTCGCCGACAGCACCGGTGCCGTCAGTTGGTACGCCCAGAACGACGAGCTGCCGTTTGGCATCCCCGACGACGACTTTTTCTTCATCCGCAAACAGCTCAGCTACTGTCAGGAACTGGTAGTCGAGGGCAATTTCGAAGAACTGGAACGTGTCTTCGACAAAACCATCAAGTACCAGCAGCAAAGGGCAGGGGAGGTGCTGCCCACGCAGGCGCGTTTCCGCGCCGAGCGGCTCTACAACAGCCTCACTACTGGCCGCTGGCTGGCAATGCTGGCCGTCACGCTGGGACTTATTTTCTTCGCCCTGGCCATCTTCACGGCATCGCGCAACTCCGACAGCAAGCAGCGCGGATGGAATCTCGTCACTGCCCATATCCCTGCAGCAATAGTGCTCTGCCTCACGCTGTTTCTGTTGCTCATCTTCATCCTGCGCTGGGTGGCGGGAGGCCATATTCCGATGGCTGGCGGCTTCGACAGTATGAACCTCACGGCCATCGTGGCTGGCATCGTTTCGTTGGCTATGGCCCGACGCTACCGTATGGCACCATCCATCGGACTGCTGGCTATGGGCTTTTGCCAGCTGGTGGCGATGATGAGCGGCAGCAATCCGCCCGTAACCCACCTGATGCCCGTCCTCAGCTCGCCGCTGCTCACGCTCCACGTCACGGTGATAATGCTGTCGTATGCGCTCTTTTTCTTCATCTCGCTCAACGGCTTGGCGGCTTTGTTCTCGCCCTCGCGGGCTGCCGAAATGCGCCGCGTCAGCCTGCAGATGCTCTATCCCGCTGTCGCCCTGCTGGCCATTGGCATCGTCATCGGTGCCCTGTGGGCCAACATTTCGTGGGGCAACTACTGGAGCTGGGACCCCAAAGAGGTGTGGGCTCTCATTACGCTGATTGTCTACATTTTCCCGTTGATAGGCTTCCGCGACGATGTCCGCCCTACGGCATTCCACACCTATTGCTTCCTTGCCTTCCTTAGCGTCATCATCACCTATTTTGGCGTCAACCTCATCCTCGGCGGCATCCACGCGTATAATTAAAACAGATGCTCCTGTGCTATTCCAACGCCACCCGCGGAGAAGGTTCGATGTTGAATTATTTGATAATCGGGGCAATAAAAGCGGGAGGGATGTGTTATTGTGGGCGTAAATGTTATTTCGGATGAAAGATAAATTTATTTGTAAATGCTTTGATTCTGACTCAATTTGTTTCTCTGCACAATAAAATTCACGGCGACACTTTAGGAGACTTCTAATAATTATTTTAAACGGCGAATTGTACGAATTAAACGAA
>R20__coassemble_812_pt1 | contig 20999 bp, 13 predicted proteins | sample R20__metabat2_low_PE_005 | metagenome-assembled genome bin R20 | reverse complement strand
ACGCTTCGGAAGCGTACAAATACTGTACATATACTGTACATATACTGTACAACGGCCAGCCCAGGTCGCCTAAAGCCTTGACGCACACCGCCTTCCGAAAAGGCATTTCTCGGCACCGCAAAACAACGTTGTCTAACTGAACTTTTTCTAACACCTTCAACTGCAAATGAGCTATATCCTCTCTATCGAATCCTCCTGCGACGACACCTCGGCCGCCGTCCTGCACAACGACCGCCTGCTGGCCAACGTCATCGCCTCGCAGAAAGTGCACGAACAGTACGGCGGCGTCGTCCCCGAACTGGCATCGCGCGCACACCAGCACAACATTGTGCCAGTCGTCGACAAGGCACTGCGCGACGCCGCCATCGACAAGCGACAGCTCGATGCCGTCGCCTTCACACGCGGGCCCGGCCTGCTCGGGTCGCTGCTCGTGGGCGTCTCGTTCGCCAAAAGCTTCGCACAGGCCCTCGGCATACCCCTCATCGAGGTCAACCACCTGCAGGCGCACGTCCTCTCGCACTTCATCCGCACCAGCGACGACTACCAGCCGCCGCAGTTTCCCTTTATGTGCCTCCTCGTCAGCGGCGGACACACGCAGATCATACTGCTGCACAGCCACTTCGATATGGAAATCATCGGGCAGACCATCGACGACGCCGCAGGCGAAGCCATCGACAAGGCCGCCAAGATTATGGACCTCGGATACCCCGGCGGACCCGTCATCGACCGGCTTGCAAAAGACGGAAACCCAGATGCCTACACCTTCGCTACGCCCCAGATTCAGGGCTACGACTACAGCTTCAGCGGCATAAAGACCTCCTTCCTCTACTTCCTCCGCGACCGGCTGGCCGAAGAGCCCGACTACATCGAGCGCCACAAGGCCGACCTCTGCGCCTCGATCCAGAAATGCATCGTCTCCTTCCTGCTCAAAAAGTTCGAGCGCGCCGCACTCAAGCACCGCGTCCGGCAGGTGGCCATCGCCGGCGGCGTGTCGGCCAATTCCGCCCTGCGCAGCGGCATCGCCGAACTGGGGCGCAAGCACCAATGGAAAGTCTACACCCCCACCCTGCAGTTCTGCACCGACAATGCCGCGATGGTCGGCATCGCCGGATACTTCAAATACCTCAACGGCGACTTCGCCGACATCGCCCTCCCGCCGTACACTAACTGATGAGTGACCAGTGACCTGTGACCCGTGACACGGACGCGCTCGTCTCACAGGTCACAGGTCACAGGTCACTCATCCAATGACAAGAACGAGCTCAATCCACAATCCACAATAATTTCTGGTAATTCACGGACATTCACGGTCATTCACGTTCAAAATAATTGCTGATAATTGCTGATAATTGCTGTCAAATTGCTGATAATTGCTGTTTAATTACTGATAATTGCTGTTAAAAAAAATATAATTTCTGGATAATTCCTGGCCAATTTATGGAAATTCCTGTTAAAAAAAATTGCTGATAATTGCTGTTTAATTGCTGATAATTGCTGTTTAAAAAAAATAATTCCTGTTAAAAAAAGTAATTCCTGTTAAAAGAACCGAGCATTGAAAACGCACACTGCACATACCAGCCTTCGCAACAGAGCCCTACAAAGCTTTGCCCTAACCTGTTTTGTGCTTTTCTTTTGCTCATCCCCCTCCAACAACCGCCTTCTGGCACAGGACATCCACTTCACCCAGTCCGATGTCAACCCCATACTCCTCAACCCCGCCTATTCCGGCTTCTTCGACGGCACGGGGCGCTTCGGACTCGTCTACCGCAACCAGTGGGCCTCGGTCAGCCGCGCCTTCCAAACGGCGGCAGCCACCGCCGAAGTGGCCCTGATGCGCCGGCGCTACTACAACGACGGCCTCAGCCTCGGCCTCATACTCTTCAGCGACCGCGCCGGCACGCTGCAATACGGCTCCACGGCCGGCAACCTGGTCCTCTCCTACTTCAAGGCCATCGGACGCAACAACGACAACTTCATCTCGGTCGGCCTCGAAGCCGGTGCCGGACAGTCGGGCTTCAACACCGCCGAAATACTGCTCGAAGACCCCACCGACAACTTCAACCGCCTGTCGGTAAACTATTTGACCGTCGGCGCGGGCGTGGCCTGGTTCTACCAGCCCAACGACCAGTTCTACCTGAAAATGGGACTTGCGGGACGCAACCTGAACCGCCCCGACATATCCTACCTTGAGGGCGACAGCACCTTCATCGAACGCAAGTTCTCGGCCTACACGCGCTGCGAATACCGCGCCTGGAGCAACGTCGCGCTGCTGCCCCTGGCCGCACTGACGCTGCAGCGCAACTACACCGAGGCCATCGTCGGATGCGACGCCAAATGGTATCTCTCCGAATCGTCAAGCAGGCAGATAAGCTTCGCCTTCGGCCTCATCTACCGCTGGCGCGACGCGGCAATGACGCAACTGACAGCGGAATACAACGCCTTCCTCTTCGCACTGGCCTACGACGCCAACCTCTCCAAGCTGACGCCGGCCTCGAAGTCGGTAGGCTCGTTCGAAGTGACCGTCGTCTACCGCCTTTCGCACAACAAGCGCGTCCGCCGTGGAGCAATGCCCTGTCCCATAATATAAATGTGAATAGTGACCTGTGACCTGTGACACGACCGCGCCAGCCACTAACGCAATAACACAATAACGCAATAACACATTAAAATAACCGCAATTATGAAACACAAATATCTCTTCCTCACATTCATCATTCTGGCCGCCGTTTTGGCACTGCCGTCCAAAGCGGTCTCGCAGAACAACATCGAGGCCGGCGACGAAGCCTTCAAGTACGGATACTACAAGACCGCCGCCGACCACTACCGCGCCGAGTACCGCAAGGAGGCCAGCCCCGGACTGGCCTACAAGATTGCCGAATCCTACCGTCTGGCGAACGACTACCAGCAAGCACTGCGCTACTTCAGCATCGTCGAACAGTCAAGCTCGGCAACGGCTTTCCCGCACCTCGACTATTGCCTGGCCCTGATGCACCGTATGGTCGGCAACGCCGATTCGGCAAGCTTCTTCTACCAGCGCTACCTGCGCACCGCCAGCGACGAAGTGCTTGAAACACGCGCTCGCCAGGAGCTGCGCGCCTGCCAGTGGGTCATCGACACGCAGGACTCCACCAAGGCCGACGACAGCCCCTACACCTACGCCGTCAAGCACGAAAGCAAGAACATCAACAGCGAATACAGCGAGTCGGGCGCCGTCCTGATGGGTGATTCGCTGCTGCTCTACTCGACGATGCGCGAACTGTCGAAACCCGGCTCGAAGAACGCCATCTACAGCGACCTGGCGCTGATGCAAATCTTCCAGGCCGACTTCAGCGGCGACGAGCCCAACAAAGGCACGCCCAACACCTTCGGCCTCAACGCCAAGGAGAAACACACCTGCAACGTCGCCCTCGACCCCCTGCACCAGAACATCTACTTCACCATCTGCGACGCCGACGACTTTGCCGAAATACCCTGCAAAATCTACGTCTCGCACTACCATAAGGGCAAATGGCAGAAGGCACGCCCGCTGGGCGGCGACGTCAACCTGGACGGCACCAGCTCGACCCACCCCGCCGTGGGCTACCTGCCCGACAGCACGACGATCCTCTACTTCGTGTCCAACCGCGACGGCGGCCTTGGCGGACACGACATCTGGTACACCATCATCACCGACGGCAAGACGCCTTCGCCCGCCGTCAACCTCGGCACACCCGTCAACACCGTCGGCAACGAAATCACACCTTTCTACGACAACAACACCGGCCAGCTCTACTTTTCGTCCGACTGGCACTATGGCTTCGGCGGCTACGACGTCTTCCGCTCGCAGGGCGCCCGCGACAGCTGGCAAGAGCCCGTCAACCTCGGCTCGTCGCTCAACAGCCCGGCCAACGACCTCTATTTCACCCTCAACAGCGACTCCCGCTCGGGCTATCTGACCTCCAACCGCCGCGGCTCCTTCTTCGTCAGCGACAACACCTGCTGCAACGACATCTACAGCTGGCGTCTGCAGAAGAAAGCCCCACGCCGCCGCAAGGTCGAAGAGCCCGCCCCCGTGGCTATGAAAGGCGCCGTCCACACGCTGCTGCCCATCAAGCTCTACTTCCACAACGACGAGCCCGACCCCAAATCGAAGCTGGCAACGACAACGACCAACTACTTCCAGACCTACAACCGCTATATGTTTATGCGCGGCGACTACAAGAAGGCCCACACCCTGGCCGCCGGCAACGTGGTCTTCGACTCGATCTGCGATGCCATCGACTACTTCTTCGACTACGACGTGCAGTACAACTGCGAACGCTTCGAACAGTTCCTCAACCTGCTGCTCGACGACCTCAAGGCCGGCCACCGCATCTCGATGACCGTCGAAGGCTACGCCAGCCCCATCCACACCAGCCAATACAACGAGCTGATTTCCAAGCGCCGCATCGCCAGCATCGTCAACCAGATAATGGAGTACAACAAGGGCATCCTGACCAAATATATGGGCACCGGCGGCGGCTCGCTGCAGATACGCGAAGTGGCCTACGGCAGCAGCCACGCCGACCGCAGCGTCAGCGCCGACCGCAGCCAGACCAACAAGTCGGTCTACAGCGTTGAGGCTGCCAAAGAACGACGCATCGAAATACTTGACTACCAGTACCTCGAGGACGACAGCAGCCTCATCAGCTGCCTGCACCTGCCCACACGCGCAATGCACATAGGCACCTATTTCACAGGCGAATATGCCGACATCCAGGTCCATCTGAAACACACCGCACTGACCGAGACCGCGCTCGACTTCATCAGCGTCGGCTCGCCCGACGTCAAGGTGGTGGGCTACAGCAAGTTGACCCCCGGCCGCGAGCTGACCATCTACCTGCGTATGGACAACCGCAAGGCCGAACCCGCCCTCAGCGCCTTCCTGCCGCTGACCCTGCGCGTGGCCGGCGAACAGATAACGCAGACGATGTTCCTCGAATACACACTGGAAAAATAAACCCTATGGAATACAAGGAAGTGGACCGGCGAATGATGAAACTGTATTTCTGATTATTACGCCCCCCGCTGCGCCACCCGCACCCACGGCGCCGCGCCTTGCCAACACATCTTTAAGTGACCGCTTGCCTCCAAGCGGTCATTTTTTTGCCCTTGCGCAACCCGTCGCTGGCACCCTCCGCGACGGACATCGCCAGGGCCAAAAACCGACGTCGGACTGGCCAAAAACCGGTCATACTCCACTGGGGCAAAATTTGGTCAGAACAAGGTAGGAATTTGGGTGAACTTTGATAGGTATTTGGTGTTGAGTTTCAGCGGGTTACAAAAGGCGATTTTTGGCCGTTTTTCGATGGAAGCGAACTTTTTTGAAATGTTTTTGCAACGGAATAATTACGCACTGACAGTCAATGTTATACAACAAAAAATCCGCCGTTTTTGCAGGAAAACGGCGGATGGGGGTCGGTGGGGCGGTTCCGGTGCCCGCTACTTGATGCGGCAGGTGAGCAGCGGGCGGCCCTGGAGGGTGCCCTCGAGGGTGTCGCCTATGGCCACGGGGCCGACGCCGGCGGGGGTGCCGGTGTAGATGAGGTCGCCGGTGCGCAGCAGCATAAAGTCGGAGATGTAGGAAATCATACGGTCGACGGGGCAGAGCATATCGCGCGTGTTGCCGCGCTGCAGCAGCTGGCCGCCGCGCGACAGCGTGAAGTCGAGGTTCTGTATGTCGCCGCCCAGGTCGGCAAGCGGCACAAAGTCGCTGAGCGCCGCCGAGCCGTCGAAGCCCTTCGAGAGGGTCCACGGCAGCCCCTTGGCCTTGGCTTCGGCCTGAAGGTCGCGGGCCGTGAAGTCGATGCCGAGGGCGACGGAACTGTAGTAGCGGTGGGCGAAACGCTCGTCGATGCTCTTGCCCACCCTGTCGATGCGGACAACGACTTCGACCTCATACTCAATCCGTTGACTGAAGTCGGGATAGAAAAAGGGCTGGTTGCGGAGCAGCAGGGCGCTGTCGGGCTTGAGGAAAAAGGCTGGCGACAGGGCCTGCTGCGAGCCGTGCTCGTATTGCGGAGCGCCCATCTCGGCAGCGTGCTGGCTGTAGTTACGGGCTATACAAATGATTTTCATATGGTTGCGCTTTTCAACCTCCAAACTTTTGCTTCAGGGCCTGCAGCTTTTCCTGCTGTCTGCGGTGCTTGGCTTCGATGAGGCGGCCCTGCACCTGCATCACCACCTGCTTGGTGGAGAGCGGGAAGTCGGCCTTAATCATCCAGTCGAAGTAGGCCGGTTCCTGATAGAACACCCCCTCGAGGGTCTTGCCCTTGTGCTTGCCGAAGTTGAAAATCTCGCGATGGTTCTTGTCGTAGCCGATATGGCCCACGAGGTCGGCCCACTGGGGGTTGCCTGTGAACTCGCTGAGGGCACGTATATCGTTGACAATGGGCTGGGTAGTCGTTCCGTCGCGGTCGGTGAAGTCCACACCGTTGTAGCGGTCCAGCTGCGCCTTGAGCACCTCGTAGGTGGCCTTGGTGTCGGCGTCGGCGCTGTGGGCCCCGTCGAGTTCCTTGCCGCAATAGAAGCGGTAGGCGGCGACGAGGGTGCGCGGTTCCATACGGTGGAAAATATTCTGGACATCAACAAGATGGCGCTCCTGAAGCGAGAAGTCGATGCCGGCGCGCAGGAACTCTTCGACCAGCAGCGGGACGTCGAACTTGTTGGAATTGTAGCCCGCCAGGTCGGCATTGCCTATAAATTCGGCAATGGCAGGGGCCAGCTGGCGGAACGAGGGCTGGTCGGCCACCATCTGGTCGGTTATGTGGTGAATGGCCGTCGACTCGGCAGGGATGGGCAGCGTGTTGCCATTGTTGTCGGCCGGGCGAACCAGGTAGGTGACGTCGCTTTCGGTGCCGTCGGGCATAACCTTGAGCAGGCAGATTTGGACGATATGGTCGGTGCCGACCTGTACACCGGTGGTTTCGAGGTCGAAAAAGATGATGGGTTTAGTCAGATTCAGTTTCATTGTTAAGCAATTGGAGTTTATTCTCTAAACGATTCACACTTCGCGTGCCACCTTGGCGATGGCCACAAGACGCTGCAGGAGAGCCTCGGCCTTGTCGAGCGGCAGCATATTGGCACCGTCGGACTTGGCGTTGCGCGGGTCGGGGTGCGTCTCGAGGAAGATGCCGTCGCAGCAGTTGGCAACGGCGGCGCGGCCTATGGTCTCGATCATTTCGGGGTCGCCGCCGCTTACGCCCTCGGGCTGGTTGGGTTTCTGCAGCGAATGGGTGATGTCGACAACGACAGGCACCTCGTTGCGCTTCATTATCGGCACACTGCGGAAGTCGACGACGAGGTCCTGATAGCCGAAGGTGGTGCCGCGCTCGGTGAGGAGTATCTTGCTGCCGCCATAGTAGCGTATCTTGTTGACGGCGTGCACCATTGCTTCGGGCGAGAGGAACTGTCCCTTCTTGACGTTGACGACGCGTCCCGTTTCGGCAGCTGCGGCCAGGAGCGATGTCTGGCGACAGAGGAATGCGGGGATTTGCAGCACGTCGACGAACTGGGCGGCCGTGGCGGCCTCGGTTTCGTTGTGGATGTCGGTGACGACAGGGATATTGAAGCGTTCGCGAATTTGCCCAAGTATTTCAAGGCCTTCCCAGTCGCCGATGCCCGTGAAGGAATCGACGCGAGAGCGGTTGGCCTTGCGGTATGAGGCCTTGAAGGCAAAGGGGATCTGGAGCCTGTCGCAGATTTCGAGCAGCCGCTCGGCGATGAGGAAGGGCGACTTTTCGTCCTCGATGACGCAAGGTCCTGCGATGAGGAAGAAATTTCCGCTTGCGGTGTGGCGCATCAGTGGCAAATCGGGGTAGGACACATTAGTAGGCATTGAGTTTTATTAGTTTAGAGATTAATATATGTTATTCATATTATATATATCGCAAAAAGAGCCGCAAGAGCAAATGCCACACACGGCCGACAAGAGGGATTGCCGACTTGTAGCCCGGACGGGCCGCGCTGAGTGTGCCGTGGGCGTGCGTGACGCTCAGACGGGCATATCGTTGAATTCGGATTCGAATTCGGTGTCAATGTTGCCGAGGTCTTCAAGGTCCTCGTGCATTGGAGAGTTATACTCTGTTTCGCGGCTGCGGCGCGTGCCTTTCTGCAGCGAGATGATGAGAGCTCCAATCATACGTGTCAGTTCCATCAGCAGATCGCGCGAGCGGTTGCTTTCCTCGCCGGAGAGCAATCCAGTTTCCTTGGCCACGGCGGTGTAGATGACACATTCGCGAATGGCGGTTTTGGCCTCTTTCAGGTAGTGGTCGAACTGGCTCTTGTTGCGCGACGAGCCCTCGACAATGTTGATGGAGATAGCCATTGCCGAAGCAAAGAAGGACTGGCAAAGGCTTCTTTCGCCTTCGCTGTGGGCGTCGCGCATTGTCGACACCAGCCAGCGGCTGTAATCCACAGCCTTGGCGTAGACGCGAAGGTCTTCAAAGCGGAAAAAACTTGGTACTTTTTCTTCCATATGTAATAGTATTTGGCGGATAAGTCCACGGAGGAATCATCCTGTTCAACTTCATTTAAAAAGGTTTTCTATTTCTGTTTTACAACGTTCTTCAATAACTTTGCGTTTGATTTTGAGCGTCGGGGTCATACAGCCGTTGGCCTCGGTCCAGGTGTCGTTGAGAACCTTGTAGCTTTTCACCTGCTCGGTGGAGCCGAAGAAGGCATTGTATTTGTCCACCACGCGCTGATAGCGTTCAAGGGTGCGCTTGTCGCTCACCATCTCTTCGCGGGTCTGGCAGTGTATGCCGTGCCGCTCCTGCCATTCCTTGAGGAAATCGAAGTCGGGCAGGATGAGGGCCCCGGCAAACTTCTGGTTTTCGCCCACCACCATCATATCGAGGACGAAGGGCGACTCCTTGAATTTCTCTTCTATCACCTCGGGGTTGACATACTTGCCCATCGAGGTCTTGAACATCGTCTTGGTGCGGCCCGTGATGCGCAGTTGCCCTTCGGGCTCGAAGGCGCCCGTGTCGCCCGTGTGCAGCCATCCGTCGGCATCGATAACCTGGGCCGTGAGTTCGGGCTGCTTGTAGTAGCCAAGCATCACGTTGCTGCCCCGGCAGACGATTTCGTTGGTTTCGGGCAGCACTTTGACCTCGATGCCAGGCAGAGGCAGGCCGGCGGTGCCGAGCTTGCGTCCGTGAGGCAGAGCCGAGCTGACGGCGATGACTGGCGACGTTTCGGTGAGGCCATAACCTTCATATATGTCCATACCTATGCACGTGAAGAACTTGGCCAGGCGCGGCTGGATGGCCGAGCCGCCCGAGACAAACATTTCGAGGCATCCGCCGAAATTGTCGCGGATTTTGCCATAGACAAGCTTGTCAGCCACGCGGCGCTTGCAGTTGTACCAGAACGTGGTGCCGTCGAGGTCGTAGTCCATAGCCAGGTCGAGCGCCCAAAAGAAGATTTTCTTCTTCATTCCCGTCATCTTCTGGCCGCTGCGGAAAATGCCGTCGTACATCTTTTCGACAAAGCGCGGCACGGCGGTCATCATATAAGGCTTGGCGTACTTGACGTTGTCGACGACCTTGGCGATGCTTTCGGCATAGTAGGTCTCGTAGCCCATAAACTGGTACAGGTAGTTCATCATACGCTCATAGATGTGGCACAGCGGCAGAAAGCTCAACGCCCTGGTAAAGTACGGCTTAGGTGTCATCTTGACGCCGTTGACGCAAGTGAGGATATTCTCGTGGCAGAGCATCACGCCCTTGGGGAAGCCCGTAGTGCCGCTGGTGTAGATCATCGTCGCCACGTCGCGCGGCCCGATCGAGCTGCGTATGGCCTCGACCTTGTCTGCGGCGGGATTGTTGCGCCCCATCTCGTAGAGGTCGTCGATACATCCGCCCTGATGCACGTTGTAGGTCGCCAGCACTTCCTGCAGCCGCTCGACAGCCTTGAAGGTATATACAGCCTTGATGAGCGGCAAGTCGTAGAGTATGTCCTTGATGCGGCGCATAAGGTCGACGTTGTCGATAAAGACAATCTTCACTTCGGCGTTGTCGAGGATATATTTATAGTCGTCGGCGCTGATTGTCGGATAGATAGGCACCAGGACACATCCTATTTGCTGCACAGCCATATCAAGGAAATTCCACTCGGGGCTGTTGGGCGAAATAAGGGCCACCTTGTCGCCGCGCTCCAGGCCAAGTGCCAAGAGCGCATAACTCAAGAAGTTGACTTTTTCGACATACTCGTCGATATATATCTTGCGCCATTCATTGTTGTATTTGGCAACAAAAACCGCGCGTTCCGGATGAGTGGCCTTGCGGTACTCCATCAGGTCGAACAAACGTGTCACTTCCATAAAATATGGCTTGCAGAATTGTAGATTGTTAAAGATTAAGTGATAGTTGGCTGAAGCAGCGGGGCTCAGATCTGGGCAAAATGCTTCATAAACTGGGTGCGGAAGAACATCGACGCCTCGTCGTTGGCCTTGACGGCAAGCTTGCCGCGGAACTGCGACAGCTTCGTGTAGCCTTTCTCTTCCATCCACTTGTGCAAGCCATCGTTGAGCGTTTGCAGATAGTCGATGCCGTTCTTGTAGAGGCTCGACACCACCTGCACCGTGCCGGCACCGGCCAGCAGCATCTTCACAACGTCGGCAGGAGTATGCACGCCCGTCGATGCCGAAATGTCGCAGCGCAGCTTGTTGCTCAGGATGGCCACCCAGCGCAGCGTGTTGTACATCTCCTCGGGGGTCGACAGCGATGGGGCGTGGGTCAGCTCCATCTTGTCGACATCGATATCGACGTTCAGCGCCTTGTTGAACATCGTTATGCCATTGATATTCATCCACGACAGGCGCTGCATAAAGCAGGCCATATCGGTGAAGTTCTGGCTCACCTTGATGCTGACAGGAATACTCACCGACTTGCGCAACGTATTGATAATGTTCGAAAAGAGGCGATCGATATCCTCATACGACATTGTCGTTTCGTAGGGCAGAATGGCCATATTCAGCTCCAGGGCGTCGCATCCGGCCTCCTGGAAGCGCTGCGTGTAGGTCATCCAATTCTCGAACGAATAGCAGTTGATGCTGCCCACAACGGGGATATGAAGGCGCTTCTTGGCCTCCTTGATCAGGTCGAAATGCTTGCCCAGCGAGTCGTCCGAAACGTGGGCGGCGACATACTCGTAGCTCATACCGTAGTTGTCCGTCGGGGCCATCATACTCAGGTTGCGCTTGATGTCGTATATAATCTGTTCTTCAAACACCGACTTGATTATCACGGCACCGGCACCGGCCTGTTCCATTTTCACCAAGTTGTTGATATCGTTCGTCAGACCGCAGCTGCCGACGATGATAGGGCTCTCAATTTCAAGACCCAAATATTTAGTTTTTGTATCCATCACAATAAATGTATTATAATTTGCAAAAATAAGAAATTTTTGTCGAAAAAATATTTTTTTTGTGAATAAATTTTAAAATTCAATACAACATATTATTTTTCAACACTATATAGTAGCGAGATTTTTTTCACAAAACAAAAAAGCGACAGCAAAAGAAAAATATTTTCTTCGTAATGAAAAATTTTGACTATTTTTGCAAACTCAAAATGCGAAAAAAAACAAAGAAAAATCATCTATAAAATGGAAAAAAACATTGAAGAAAAGAACACTGAAAACATCAGTTTTATTTCTAAAAGTGAGCAGTTTATCGAGAACAACCAGAAACTGATCATCGGCTCCATCACCGCCGTTCTGGTTGTCGTTCTTGCCATCTTCGGCATCAACAAATTCGTCAGTCAGCCCCGCCAGGAGAAGGCCAACGAGGCCATTTTCGCCGCCGAACAGTACTTTGCACAAGGCGACTACAATGCAGCCCTCTACGGCGACAGCACCAGCAACGACAAATACAGCGTTGGCCTGCTGCAAGTCATTGACAAATACGGCTCTACCAAGGCCGGAAAGCGTGCCAAATACGAAGCCGGCATCTGCTTCCTGCACCTTGGCAAATATCAGGAAGCCCTCAAATATATGGACAAATACAACGGCAAGGACCAGCTGACGCCCGTCTTCAACGAGATGATGAAGGGCGACGCCGAGGCCGAGCAGGGCAACACCGCCGCTGCCATCAAGCACTACGAGAAGGCCGCCAATATGGACAAGAACCCCGTCACCGCGCCCTTCGCCCTGTTCAAAGCCGGCGTGTGCTACCTGATGAGCGAAAACAACGCCAAGGCCATCGAGTGCTTCAAGAGCGTCAAGAACGACTATCCCGAATCGTCGCTTTTCGCCGAGATGGACGGCTTCATCGCCTACGCCGAAGCGAAGTAAAAATCATTATTTGATATTTTAGGAGTTGAAATTTGGCTGCAACAGCAAGATTTCAACTCTTTTTTTTGCACTTACCGACAAATATGAAACGCCTCATCGCCATCATTTTAGTTTTCATTTTGCAATTCTGCAATTCTGCCAGAGCCCAGCAATACCCCTTCCAGGACACCTCGCTGACTGTCGAGCAGCGCGTCGACGACCTCGTCGCACGCCTTACGCTCGAAGAGAAACTGGGCTTCCTCGAGCACCAGAACCCTGCCGTCGAGCGGCTCGGCATCAAGCCCTACAGCTGGTGGAACGAGGCCCTGCACGGCATCGCCCGCAACGGCATCGCCACCGTCTACCCGATGCCCATAGCCCTGGCGGCGACTTTCTACCCCGAATTGGTCAACGAAGTCTACGCCTGCATTGCCGATGAGGGCGTGCGCAAGCACCGCCAGTCGCAAGCCGAAGGCCAGTATGGCGACAACACAGGCATCACCTTCTTCACTCCGAATATCAACATCTTCCGCGACCCGCGCTGGGGCCGCGGAATGGAGACCTTCGGCGAAGACCCCTTCCTGACGGCCCAGATGGGCCTGGCCGCCGTGCGCGGCCTGCAAGGGCCCGGAACACCGATGCGGTTCAAGGCAGGTCCCACGTGGGTTTTCCCCGACACATCCACGCTCAACACGCCCTACCTCGTTTCCGCCGCCTGCCTCAAGCATCTGGCCGTCCACAGCGGCCCAGAAGGACTGCGCCACCAGTTCGACGCGCGCATAACCGACCGCGACCTCTGGACCACCTATCTGCCTGCTTTCGAATACATAATAAAGCACAGCGACGTGCAGCAGGTGATGTGCGGCTACAACCGGCTGAACGGCGAGCCCTGCTGCACCAACCGCCACCTGCTGGTCGACATACTGCGCAACCGCTGGCACTACGACGGCATCCTTGTCACCGACTGCTGGGCCCTCAACGACTGCTGGGAGCCCGACACCGTCATTCCGCGCCACCGCACCCACGCCACCGCAGCACAGGCCGCAGCGGCCGCCTTCGGCTCGGAGGTGGACCTCGAGTGCGGCTCGGGGCTGGCGGCGCTGCGCACGGCCGTCGACAGCGGCTACATCAGCGAGGCCAAAATCGACGAGCACCTGCGCCGCATACTGCGCACGCGTTTCCGCATCCGGCCCGAATGGTTCTCGGAATACAACCACGGACACGAAAGTCTCTATTCCAACCCAGCAAGGGTGGCAAGCAACACCTTGGTAATGCTCAAAAACAACGGCATCCTGCCATTGAAGGATTCTCGAATGATGAAGCAAATAGCCGTCATCGGACCCAACGCCGCCGACTCGGCAATGGCCCTCGGCAACTACAACGGCACCCCGCCCTATCAGAAGACCATCCTCAAAGCCTTTGAAGAAGATATCTGGCAACACATAATCAGTTCCTCGACCCAAGGCGCCAAATTCGCATCGGTCTATTTTGACACCGCCTGCCACCTGGCCGACAACGGCTACAAGCCCGGCCGCAAGTTCTGGAAACAGATTGCGAAGAGCGACGTCGTCGTCTTCTGCGGCGGCCTCTCCCCCGCCCTCGAGGGCGAAGAGCTGCAGGTCGATATGCCCGGCTTCTACCGCGGCGACCGCACCGCCATCGAGCTGCCCGCACCGCAGCGCGACCTCATCAAGGAAATCAAACGCCGCACCGGCAAGCCCATCGTGCTCGTCCTCTGCACCGGCAGCGCCATCGGTCTTGAAGAGGTTGTCGACGACGTCGACGCCATCGTCGTAGCCTGGTACGGCGGCCAGGATATGGGCACCGCCGTCGTGGATGCCCTGAACGGCTATACCGACGGCTTCGGACGCCTGCCCGTAACCTTCTACAAATCGACCGCCCAGCTGCCCGAGTTCGAGGACTACGATATGAGCCGACGCACATATAGATATATGGAAGAGGAGCCGCTGTTCCCCTTCGGTTTCGGCCTCAGCTACGGCCATTTCCACTACGACAGCATACGGTTCGACCGCCCGACGCTGACCGTCAGCGGACTGCTCACGCTCGACAGCGTCGACGGCCTCCTTCATTCGCAACGCGAAGTAATTCAGGTCTATCTTGAAGGCGACGGCATCACCGCACCGCGCCGCCAGCTCGTGGCCGTCCAGAATGCAACCCTCGAGCTGATAACAGCAGGCCGCAACCGCTGCCGCTTCTCCATTCCGATCGACCCCTTCTGGCTGCGCCGCTACAACGAGGCAACCGGCCAGATGGAGCTGCCGCCCGCCGGCACGCCGATGCGGCTAAGCATCCCGAACGGCCCCTCGGTCGACTTCGTCTGGTAAAACCACACGCAACCAACTGTAAACAACCACCATAGGCCGACCTGCCCGTATGCAGGCCGGCCTTTTTCTGCATTAAGGATTCGCACAGAAATGTTAAAATTTTTTCTGAAATTTATAAGAAATTTTAACATTTATAATATATTGATTATCAGGGTTTCCAAAAAGAGCACCACATTTCAGCACCCTAACCGCGACATATTTTATCTCTATAAAACACTAACCAACAAGTTACTATCTTCTACTGAAGTAGAGTTTGGTAAGAACTTGATAAGAACTTGGGTAGAATTTGGTAAGAAGATGGTACCTGGAAAACAGGGGGTTGAGAGGGGGCAAAACAGGGCAAAAAACAGCTCCAAAATGTTAAAATTTAACATAATCTGTTAATTTTGGTTAAATAGCCTGAAATTTATGTTGCCGGGGAACACGATTGGTTTCATAGCAGGGCGATATACTTTACGATTCTTCAGCGACTTATGCATTATTATCCCCACACAGAATTATTGAAACAATATTTCGAAGCGATATGCGTTACTTGGATTATGAAAACGGAGCGCCTTACGGCAACGCCTATGCGTCGCAGCGACATCGGCCCCTGCGCCGGGCTGTCGGTGCAGGGGCTGCCGAGGGAAATTCCGCCGTCTGAGCCTTTATACAACAAAGACATTCAATCAATTAACACAATGAAACATATCACACGAACCATCCTCGCCTCTGCCCTGCTGATTGCCGCCCTCGGCGGATGCAACAGCCAGCAGCAGAACGACGAGCCAAAAGAGACTGCAACAATGAACACCGAACTGAAACCCTTCGACGTGCAAAAGGATTTTGCCGACAACGGCTTCACCTTTTTCACCAAAAACCTGATTCTCTGCTGCGGCGACAGCACCGAAAGCAACGCGATGACCATCGGCTGGGGCGGCATAGGCAACTACCTAGGCCACGAGCGGCCGGCGGTGACGGTCTATGTGGCGCCGGCGCGCTACACCTACGAGTTTATGGAGCGCCATCCGCGCTTCACCATTATGGAGTTCGACGACCCCAGCGTCTGGCAGTTCCTGGGCAAACGCAGCGGCCGCGAATTCGGCGACAGCGCGTCGGTCGACGCCAAGGCCGCCGCTCTGGGCCTGCACGTGGCCTATACCGAACACGGCACCCCCTACTACGAAGAGGCCAGCCTCGTCATCGAGTGCGAAACGATGACCGCCTGGCACCAGACCGAGAAGGACTTCCGCAGCGACACCCCGCGCCAGTGGTACGACGGCTTCGAGGCCGGCATCCACGCCATCTACATCGGCGAAGTGCTCGGCGCCTGGCGGAGATAGACCAACACTTAATCCAAAGTCTACACTTAAAGCAAAAGCGTCTTGACAAAACACATAGGAACTCGCTTTCTGACTTGAAGGTTCAACCCATCATAATACAACTATGGATATAGGCAAACTCAATCAAACTAAGGAAGATAAGAGCGCCAGAGAGTCTGCCGCCCGTAGGAATGCAAATCCTTCGAAAATTGTTTTCATTGATACGGAGGTCAGCATTGAAAGCCACGAAGTGCAGGATTATGGAGCCGTCGGCGAAGACGGAGCCGTGCTGCACACGAAGTCGAAGCTGGAGTTCGAAGATTTTGTTTCAAAGTACGACATAATATGCGGGCATAACATTATCCGCCACGACCTGAAACACATCGGATTGAAAGGGTGCTATACGATAATCGACACCTTGCCACTGTCGCCGCTGCTGTTTCCGCGCAAGCCCTATCACCGGTTGGTGAAGGACGACAAATTGTTGGTGGATGAGGTGAACAATCCTGTCAACGATGCAAAAAAGGCTCAGGATCTGTTTTATGACGAAATAGAAGCCTGGCAGGCTTTGTCGGCAGGACGACAGGCGATCTATCGCGGTCTTTTGTCCGAGAGCAACGAATTTCGAGGTTTTTTAGACTATATGTCCGAGCCGTCAGAATTGCCAGACAAGCCAAACACCGCGCAACTTATAAGAGAAGAATTCACTGGAAAGATATGCACCAACGCCAAAATAGAGGCTGTGGCGAAACACTATCCTGTCGAGTTGGCGTATGCGCTTGCCGTAATCGGTGCCGACGACCTGCAGTCGCTCACTCCTGCCTGGGTTTTGCACAACTACCCTAAAGTGAACAACGTGATGGCGTTGCTGTGCAATACGCCGTGTGGCGAATGTGAATATTGCAGACACCGGTTGGATGCCCATAGCGGACTGAAAGACTTTTTCGGCTACGACAGGTTCCGGCTGTTCGACGGCGAGCCAATGCAACAACGTGCCGTCGAAGCCGCAATCCGAGGCGAGTCGCTGCTCACTATCTTTCCGACAGGTGGCGGCAAGAGTTTGACCTTCCAACTGCCGGCATTGATGGCCGGAAGAAACATCCACGGTCTGACCGTGGTAGTTTCGCCATTGCAAAGCCTGATGAAAGACCAGGTGGACAATCTGGCCGAACGGGGCATCAGCGATGCTGTGACAATCAACGGTTTGCTCGACCCGATAGAGCGGGCCACCGCAATCGAACAGGTGGCCGAGGGTACCGCAAACCTGCTCTATATAGCTCCTGAAATGCTCCGCTCCAAAACCATCGAACGGCTGTTGCTTAGCCGCAATGTTGTGCGATTCGTCATCGATGAAGCCCACTGTTTTTCGGCTTGGGGACAGGACTTTCGGACCGATTACCTCTACATAGGCGATTTCATTCGTGAGCTTCAAGAAAAGAAACAACAGCCCAAACCCATTGCCGTCAGCTGCTTCACGGCCACAGCCAAACAAAAGGTTGTGACGGACATCTGCGACTATTTCAAGCAGAAACTTGGCATTGAATTGGAGGTGTTTGCCTCAAATGCCGAGCGGAAAAACCTCAGATATTCAGTACTGCACGCCGAAACGGCCGAGGAGAAGTACAGCCTGCTGCGCAATCTTGTTTTGGGGCATCAGTGTCCTACCATCATCTATGCTGCCAGGACCAGACGCACCCGCGAGTTGGCCGAACGGCTGCAACGCGACGGTATTCAAGCCTTGCCTTTCAACGGCAAAATGGAAGCAGCAGAGAAGGTGGCCAACCAGAACGCCTTTATGAGCGGACAGACGCAGGTGATTGTGGCCACATCGGCCTTCGGGATGGGCGTGGACAAGAAAGATGTAGGTCTTGTAGTGCACTATGACATCAGCGACTCGCTGGAAAACTATGTACAGGAAGCAGGTCGCGCCGGACGCGACCCGCAGATGGAAGCCGACTGCTACGTGCTTTTCGACGACAATGACCTCGACAAGCACTTCATTCTATTGAACCAAACAAAACTATCCATAAGCGAAATCCAACAGGTGTGGAAAGCCATCAAGGACCTCTCTGCAAAACGCGAAGATATAAGTTGCTCACCCTTGGAGATAGCCCGACAAGCAGGTTGGAACGACGATGACGGCACAGAAATAGAAACTCGCGTACGTGGAGCCATCACAGCATTGGAACAGGCCGGGTTCGTGACCCGCGGGAGCAACACTCCAAAAATATTCGCCACTGGCATCAAGGTGCGCACAATGGACGAGGCACGCCAGCGGCTGAATGCATCAACACTATTCGACGACATCACACGCGAAGAGGCTGTCCGCATCATTCGCTCGCTCATCAGCAGTCGCGCAACGGCCGACAGTCGAGGAGCAGAAGCAGAGAGTCGCATCGACTATCTTGCTGACATTCTTGGTATGAAAAAAGAGACTGTAGTGCGCAACATCAATCTGATGCGTCAGGAAGGGATACTGGCCGACACACAAGATATGCAGGCTTTTATCGACAGAGCCAACATTACGCGTACTTTGGAAGAGATGTTACGTTTGGAAAAATTTTTGCTGGAGCATCTCACAGCAGACACAACCACCATAAACTACAAACAGTTCAATACCGAGGCGCAGAAGGCCGGAAACACACGGTGTACCGTGAAGACATTGCGTACGCTATTTCACTTCCTGCTTGTTAAAAACTATTTGCGCAAGGAAGAACATACCGCCAGCGGCAGTGTCAGCCTGAGACTGGAGGTGGACCAGGAAACGACAATGAAGCGTTTCGGCCGACGAGTGGAACTGTGTCGTTATATAGCCAAAGAACTTATCACTTCGGCAGAAGACAAAACGATAACTTTCTCAATGATTGAACTGCTCAACAGATATAATGCAGCAATTCAGACCTCTTTTTTGGGCACAAACGAGAAAGCCTCTTTGGGCGACATAGAAGAATCTCTTCTCTATCTCAGCAAAACAGGTCTACTGAAGATAGAAGGCGGCTTTATGGTGATATACAACACGATGCAATTGCACCGCAAGGCAGAGCGAACACGCCACTATGGCAAAGAACAATACCGGCTGCTGGACGAATTCTACCGCCAGCGCATCCAGCAAATCCATATTGTTGGAGAATATGCCAATCTGATGGTGCGTGATTACGATGCCGCTATGCAGTTTGTCAGCGACTACTTCCTGATGGACTACCGTGCCTTTATCAACAAATATTTCAAAGGTGAACGGCGTGTACAGATAACCCAAAACATCACCCCTGTCAAATACAAGCAGATTTTCGGGGCACTCAGTCCTCGACAACATCAGATTATCGACGACAAAAAGTCGAAATATATCGTCGTCGCAGCAGGTCCAGGCAGCGGAAAGACACGAGTGCTGGTACACAAACTGGCTTCGCTACTGCTGATGGAAGATGTGAAGCACGAGCAATTGCTAATGCTTACGTTCTCGCGCGCGGCAGCCACGGAATTCAAAAAGCGTCTTATTGAGCTCGTCGGCGGAGCTGCACATTTTGTAGATATCAAGACATTCCACTCCTATAGTTTCGACCTGATTGGGCAAAACGGGTCGCTCGAAGAGGCCGACAGCGTGGTGCAACGAGCAGCCGAGATGATTGAGAATGGCGAGGTTGAGGAAAGCAAAATAACCAAGAGTGTGCTGGTCATCGACGAAGCCCAGGATATGAGTGCCGACGACTTTAGATTGGTAAGGGCTTTGATGCAGCAGAATGAGGATATGCGTATTATTGCTGTAGGTGACGACGACCAGAATATCTATGCTTTCCGTGGCAGCAATTCGGCATACTTGCAATCATTAATCACCACCTACCAAGCGACCCTATACGAACTCGTTGACAACTATCGTTCTGACAGTTCCATCGTTGAATACGCCAACCGGTTTGTCCAGCAGATACCTGGCCGAATGAAACGTAATCCAATCGTAGCTGTAAGCCAGAAATCTGGGGTCGTTGAGGCATCAGCAAACTTTAACATCTCAAATCTCAATTCCCAAACTGGCAAGACTACCGCCGTTCTCACAGTCACCAACGAGCAAACCTTACAAGTGGCACACTTGCTTCGAAAAGAAGGCAAGCACGTAAAGCTGATACAATCCACAGACGGATTCCGTTTTGTCAACCTTGCCGAAGTCCGTTATTTTTTCAAACAGTTAGGCAAAAGTGAAGACGGCAGCATCAGCCGCGAGCAATGGGAAGAAGGCAAACGAAGAACAGAAGAGACCTACTCAACCAGCACCTGCCTTGCAGCTGTGAAACAGTTTTTTGCCGATTTCGAAGCCACGCACAAAACCTATTACCGCAGCGACCTGCGCGAGTTTGCACTGGAATCAAGCATAGAAGACTTTATTGCCAATGAAGACAATACCGTTTTTGTCAGCACAATCCATAAAGCCAAAGGGCGCGAGTTCGATACTGTTCATCTGCTATTAAGCGATATCCTCGAAACGGACACCAATATGCTTCGAGCCATCTATGTGGGCATCACTCGTGCCAAGCACAACCTCTTTATTTACAATGACACGTCATTTTCGAAGTGCCAGCCTTCTATAGTACTTTCCTTGTCATTACGAGATGTTTGGCTTGATTATTTCCGAGCACATAAAGAACAAATCCTCAGCCTCAGAAGTGGAGATCCGTTAAAATATTCCGACGGCTATCTGTTCTTCTCTGAAGGTACCCGTATAGCAAGTTTTTCAAACGCAATGCGAGGACGAATCAAGGAGATGGAACTCAAAGGCTATTATGTTTCTGAAGCCAAGGTTAGTTACATACTCGCCTGGCGTCCTCGCGAAGAGAAACAGGAGGTTGCCGTATGTTTGGCCAATTTGGTTTTAAACAAACAGACATAACCCTTTTATGGTCTCCTCTAAATTCGTTCAATTCGCGTTTTACTTGCAAAACAAATTCGTTGTGGTTTAAAAACATATTCGTGTTCTTCGTGAAATTCGTGCTCAAAATAATGAATTATAAGAAGTCGAGCCTCAAAAAGAATCAGCAATCTGATTGTTAATAAAATAAATTGTTAAAACGCT